>OLGI01000577.1_pt1 | contig 37666 bp, 34 predicted proteins | sample 1605221 | NCBI WGS metagenome assembly OLGI01 (sample SAMEA3888915, study PRJEB22519) | human gut metagenome | biome: human gut; feature: human-associated habitat; material: faeces | place: Denmark | collected 2010 | reverse complement strand
AAGCTTCTTTGATCCATCATATAATTTCCCGTATTAAAAAATAACTGTGCGTCTCCAGTCCATCCGGCACGTTCTCTGGTAGGGCAATCAGTTGGTACATCAAGAAAATTTCCCTTTACACTCCAGAATGTATTTTTTACAATTTGATTGAGCATATTATCAGATGATGCAAATTCAAATGAAGTATCCATATCACTGTATACTGCAATTGCAGTAAAGTTTTCCGGTTTTATCTCTTCCGGCCATTCAAGCAACAATACGTATCTAAATCCCATTACTGTAAATTTAGATTTATATACATGTTTATTACTATCACAGATTATGTCTACTGTCTGAAAATGACACGTATCATACTCACCTTCCCAAGAGATGTTTTTATAAGTAAAGTTTCCATTTTCATCCAACTTCTCGCCAAATACCATCTGGCACTTTTTACCATTTGCTCCACATAATGTCGTTTCCACATATCCAGCTATATTCTGATGAAAATCCAGAACAGTATGACCATCCGGACATTTTATGATTGTCGGATTTACAAACCTCTCCTGCTCTCTTACCGGAACATTATTAGATGCACAAAGTATTCCATCATATTGGGTCGTTCTTGCGTTCCCACTGTAGGATGGCGTACATGAATAATCTACAATTTCACCATCTTTCATATCCGCTAATCTGATTGGGCCATCATTCGACCATTCAAATTTTTCATCCGTGCATACATCTTCCACAGTGCCATCTTCATATACAATTTCCAACTGCCCCATTACTTTTGGTTCATGCCCATAAGTCTTTGCCTTTCCAAATACCCCTGTCTTACTTGCATAAAACCCATCTGCAAGTTCTATTGTCCAAGAATTTGTCTTTTGTGAGAACATTTCCGTCACGTCATACACCTGATAGTGAGCCCTTTTCTGAAAAGCTGTCGCCCCCGGTGCAAAAACCTGATCACCAACCTTCTCTCCATTCAAATAGGTTTCATATAAGCCACATGCAGTCATGTACAATCGAGCTTGCTTTACTTTACCGGAAAGCGTAAATTTCTTTCTAAAGTAATCTACCGGATATCTCATTTTCGGATTTTTCTCATGGTCATAATCTCCCATGATAAACGTTGCTTTCCAATCGGATTTTTCCAGTAAACCCATTTCAAATGTTGCGTACTCGCTCCACTCCCCCTGGATACCATTCTCGTTGGTAAGGCGAATGCGACAACTTACGATATCTCTACTTTTAAAATTATCCTCAAATCGAAACTCCATGATATCTGTATTTGCTCTGATAATCTTTGTTTCTCTGCATTCCGCTCCAAAACTTTGCACATTGTATTCAATCTCATATGCACTTTGCTTCATCGCATCTCGACATTTCCATGTCAATACTGGATTCTTTTCATCAATCCCTATCGGATTTTTCATATATGCGATTTTTAGATTTATTGCCTGAATCATATATTCTCCATTCCAAGTTCATTCGTCAAAAACTCATATACCTGTCTGTATACCTTAGATACCTCTGCATCCTTCAAAATCATTGCTTTTTTCATCACACTAGTTCTTTTGACTTCCATCCTCATTCAATCCATTCTCCACTCTAAGTTTCTTTAAATCTTTTTCAAGGTTAAAGAATGCAAATAAAATTACACATATTCCCAGAAAGATAAGTGGCATCCAGTTGAATGCAAAATTAATTCCTGCCATGGCAGAGTTCACAGCGTCCACTCCACCCTCAATATATTTATTAAATCCCGCTTCTCCAAGCGCTGCAAGTTCTGCCCAATCATCAAAACCATTGTCTACAACACCCTTCGTCAAATAATCAAAACTTGTCAGTGACAAAATAAGTCCGATGATTACTGAGCTCAATGAGGTAGCCATCTTTTGTGCAAAACTTACAAATGAAGAATACATTGCCTCTGCAATAACACCAGTCTTATACCGTCCGTATTCCATACATTCATAATTTATCTGTGAGCCAACACATGCAACCAGAATATTAGGGAGACTCACAAATAAGTATCCTATCATCTGTATCGGAAGTAATGATGGCATAATTAGGCGAAGCACCACCCCAATCATCGCAAATACAATGGACATCTGTATCACTTTTGCAGTACCAAATTTCTTGCATAGCTTTGGTATAAAGAAAAATACCGGCATCTCTACCACAGACACAGCCATTACGATAGAAAACACACCCAAGTCTCCATATACATACTGGAAATAATACTGACCCGTTGTAAACGAACTCATCATAACAAGCATGTATAAGAAATTAATTACTGTGTACATCATAAGATATTTATTCTTAAGCACACTCTTTAAAAAAGTTCTAATAGGCACTTTCTCTATTGCTTCCTTCGCATCATATCCGCCAAAAGAAGCAAGTTCTTCCTCTGTATATTCTTTACATATCATAAACGAAATTAAAGATGTTACGATTCCAAATACTCCCACAATCAAAACAAGAATTACAAATCCCTGCTGTGATCCGTGAAATGCATTGATAATTGCCGGAAGTGCCACTTGAAGCCCAAGTGAGCCAATAGCAAATACAACCCCTATAATCGTGAGTGTCTTAATTCTGTTTTCCTCTTTTACAACACTTCGTTTAATATTTGTTTCGTATGCAATATTGGTCATGGTAGAAAAGATTGCACTATGCAATGTTGCAAACACCGTAATATAAACTACCAACCCCATATCGCTCATCAACGCTCTTGGTGCCAGAAAAATGAGTATAAGTGTAATCCACATCGGGATTGCTGCAAGTATCCATGGCCTTGCCTTTCCCCATCTTGTATGTGTAGAGTCAACGATTGTTCCCATCACAAGATCCGTAAGCGCATCAATTGCTGTCTTAATAGCCACTCCAATCGAAATCGCTGCTGCTGCAATGCCAAGACTATTCGTAGCGAAATACGTAACCTCTCCTATCATAAGTCCCGCTAAGATATTTCCTAATCTTAACAATGCAAATCCCAATGTCTTCTTTTTTGAGAATTTCTCATCTGCAATATTTAATCGCGTTGTCTCCATATTTTCTCCTCCTAAATTCAGCGTTTTAATAGCATTGCCCTTAAAACTTTTTCCTTTGCGAGTTTAATCATACCTTCTGATTTCAAAATATAACATCTCACCGATTCATACATATTTCACTCCCATAAAAAAAACTTCCCACTTTTATCTGTGATGAAACTCATATTGAAATTTTCAAATTAACGTAATATAATTTCTATACTAACAGTTTCCACATGCCATTGTCATGTTTTACTGTATTTTCAGCATTTCAAATGTTTTCATTTTCAAAGAGGAGTTTATCCATGGAAATAAAAGGTACTGATCAGATTTATCATATTTTGCAAAACTTAAGTAATCTGGAGATGGCATTTCTGGACTATTCGGATAATAATAAAGACTTCGTAGAGTATCATACTTATATCGAATACTTCAACAGCTATGCCATTAGAAATCATAATCTTTCACGATTTTACTTTCCGATAGCTATTACTCCAGAACTCAATCTGCCAAAGTACATTACGGATATTGGCACTGTTTCAGAAAAGCTCAATATTCTACCCGGATACGATTACGCTATGGCAAAACAGTTCAATTTTCCCGGCGGAGCACCTCACTCCTGCGAATACTACTCTTTATTCTATATCATTGAAGGCAAGGCGGAGGTTACGATCAAGAATTCACAGTTTGCCTTATTTCAGGGTGACTTTATTTTCATACCACCTCATGTTCAGTATATGATTACGTCTGTCCCTGAAAGTATTTGTATATGTTTTAACCTAAAACGCAGTTTTGTCACGGCACAGTACTCAGATATCTTTCATGACGACAAACGTCTAACCACATTTCTTATGGATAGTCTCAATGAAAATAATCAAATGAACTATTTGATTATCCGGACGAATGCCAACGAAATCATTAAAGATTTAGCACTTAACTGCTTTGCTGAATATATCAATCAAAATAAATATGCAAATAATATTATGAAAAACTGTTTATCGCTTATTTTCACCTATGTGCTTAGAGACGAAAATACCCAGATAGAATCATCTATCCGGGTAAGTCAGAATGATCTCCAATATCAGAGAATCATCGATTATTTAAAACAAAATTATCAATTTGCATCTTTGAATTCCACAGCTGAATATGTCCATTACACCAAGCAATATGTCTGCAAAATTGTAAAAGAAGCTACCGGGAAAACATTTAATACCGTTCTTATAGAAATACGTCTTGCCATCGTCTGCCAATATCTAGAAAACAGTGATTTCTCTCTGGAATACATTTCAGAACTATGCGGTTTCTCTGTAAGTTCTCATCTTAGCCGCGTCTTCAAAGAACACTATGGCATGACACCTAGTGCTTACCGCAAAGCACACAATCCGCATTAAGTTTTTTAGCCTCTTTTCGTACAACATTGAATTTTTCTTATTTCTACTGCATCTATCCCCTCAGCAGATACTGAGATAATAGCTTCACCTTCTTCTCCTGTTGAGCGAACATAAAATCCCAGTGTTCCATTGGATGTAGTAAAACAATTTCCCGTATATCGTTCCTCAGTAATCGGTTCTCTGCTTCCAATTGCAATAATCTCGGCAGGACCTGTAACATCAACAATTACCATTCTATCTTCCAACAGTTTTACGATACCATTATGATCAGTAAGTTTGACCAATACAAAAGTGACATCCTCTCCATCTGCATACAGTTCTGTCTTTTCAGGAATCACTCTGATTACATCCTCCTTGCCAGCTGTCTTAATTGTCTCTTCCGCAATTACATTCCCCAATTCATCGTAACTTACTGCCTTTAATTCTCCCTGCTTATAAACCGTCTCAAAGCAGGCTTTTGTGTCAACCAATTCTTTTCTTCCTATCGATACTCCATCTTGAAACAGTTCTATGTACTTTCCAATGCTATATACCTCAATTTCAGCCTTTCGACCTTCACATCCTTGAAAACTCCAGCTTGATATAGCGTCTGTATCTCTCCACATTCCAAAAAAATGTTTTTCTCCCGAATGGTTAACTGGACGAACCGCTATGTAGGGTTTCTTATACAATCCCCATGCAATATTTGCAGCATATCCTTCCGTCTCCATCTCTCCAAGGAGGTTTATAACGCCACATCCGGCACTGACGCAAGGATATGGTCTATTAAATCCTCCCCGTGTAGTGCCATAAATCGGCACACCTACTCCGGCCTCGCCCAGATAATCTATAGCAGTCCACATGAAATCTCCTATCAGATAAGAACTTTTTTCAATTAGCGGCCAGCGCTTTGCCATGGAATGAGGATATGTCTCCGACCCCACCATAATCCTCATCGGGTCGTGTTTGTGATGTGGTTCATAACAATCCTCAGCATAATTAAGTCCTACAATATCCAGTTCATCAAAACATGGCCTAAGAAGTTTCTCGACTTTTTCCGGTTTACCCATTATCTTTCTAATAAATGGAACCACTGTGACAATAATGTTCGCTAGCAAACTTGCTGTTGCCTGAGAATTTTTCGTCTCTTCATAAGGATTCACCTCATCCAGAGATGTACACTTTGACTTAGAGCCCCCCATACTGGATACAACCGGATTGATGCAATTCACAACAGGTCGCGTGTTATCCTCTTCATGACATATTCTAGCCAATTCGCGGCTAATTTCTACACCACTTTGTTTTCCTGTGTCTCCAATCTCATTTCCAATAGAATACATAATTACAGATGGGTGACTTATATCCTTTCTAATCATAGCGCGAAGGTCAGCTTCATGCTGCTCATCAAAATAGATTGAATAATCATATTCTACCTTCATAAACTGCCATTGATCAAAAGCTTCATCCATCACATACATTCCATACTTATCACAAGCTGAAAGCAAAGCTTTGCTGGCAGGATTATGAGCCGAACGGATGGCATTGAACCCCGCATCTTTTAGAATTTTAACCTTCCTCTCTTCCGCATAATCAATGGCTCTACTTCCAAGTATTCCATTATCATGGTGAATACAACCACCGCGAAGCTTTACATACTTATTATTTATTTCAAGTCCGTGCTCTGCACTCCATGCCAAAAGCCGAATACCGGTCTTAATCTCTTGCCTATCAATCACCTCTCCTACATTATTCACAAGATTGCACTCTACTCTATACAGATGTGGCGATTCATCACTCCATAACTTTGCATCCTTGATCGTAAGTTTTGCATTTAATCCTACACTACTCGCCACAAGTGTATCACCATCATAAACCTTGATTGTCACATCACAGTCTTCCGTAGCTTCAATCTCTGTCTTAACACAAATTACAGCAGGGTCAATACTCTTTGTAGTAACTTGAATCCCATCAACTGCAATATGGTTCTTATTGCCCACATATAGATTTACATTTCTGTAAATTCCACTTCCTGTATACCAACGGCTGTTAGGCGTCCTGGTATTATCCGCTATGACTCTTATCTCGTTATCTTCGCCATAGTTCAATTGTTCTGACAGTTCAAGAACGAATCCCGTATAGCCGTATATCCAGCCCCCAATGTACTTTCCATTCACATAGACAGAGGAATTCTGATAGATTCCCTCGAACTCAATCAAAATACATTTACCATCCCACTCATGTGGTACATAAAATTTTTTGAGATATACATACCTTCCACCGGGAAAGAATCCCGCCGCTGCACCGTTCTTCATGTTTTGAAGGCGTTTCTCTGTCTGCATTGCGTCATGAGGAAGCGTCACTTTTATTTCATCTCCCCCCGTTATATCATTTTTAAATGTCCAGTCTTTGTTGAATCTAATCTTTTCCATATTTTTGTGTTTCTTGCTCATCTACATTCATTTCTCTTAGTTCTTGTAGATAAAGCAAGATATCATGTCCCCTTTCTAAAGTTGTATCTTTGCAGATTATAATTTGTAATTTAATTATAATAAGTCTCCTCGCTTTAGATAACTCACAGTATATTTTATTACTATGCATATTATGAAAATAAACTTATCTAATATATCTGTGATGAAACACTCTCGAGTATCTACCCGAGAGTGCCATTCTTTAATCACTATTCAATTACCCAAACAACCTTCCTCTTCTTCCGTTCTATATTGTTACAACCATATGTACTGTTTATTTCGTTTTCTTTTTTACGAGCGTTACTGCCATGCATCCGCAAAGACCGGCACCTAAAAGCAGAAGCCATGCGATAGGTAATGAAGTATCGTTTGTCTTTGGCGATGTCGTTGCTGGGGTTGTTGTAGTTGCAGCCACATCTTCATATACCAATGCATAGGTGGAAAATCCATCCGTTGCAAATGTAAATTGTTTTGTATTCGCATCAAACGTTCCGTCAATTACCGTTGCTTTTCCATCATGAATACGAACCATGCGATAAACTCTCTTCACACTGGTATCTGTGTTAATAAATTTATCCGGGATTGTGATGGTTATACCGATTGCACTGCTTGGATCTGTGACATTCCGATCCGCTAAGCCTGCAATCTGAAGCAAAAGATTGATGTCATATGTTTCTGCCATCTTATTCTTGCCAATGACACTTTCGATTAATTTTGCTTCTTTCTCTGTCAATGTCTTAACATTTACATTTAACACAACATTTGCATTTGCGCCATTTGCAATTGCTTTCTTTTCTGCCGCGGTCAGACCAATGGCATCTAACAGTTCCTTTGTCGTCTGTGAAAATGTTGTCTGTGGTGCACCTGCGCCGGCATTAGCCTGTGTACTATAAACCGGTGTCTTACTCTTTTCTTTCTTTACAATAACATAGGTAGAGAACTGATTGGTCGCGAAAGAAACTGTTCCGTTGATTGCTGTTGTATCAAGTGCTGTCAGTTTTCCATTGTGGTTTCTCACTACCGTATAATCATAATTGGCATCATAATCCTTCAATGCCAAAGATAATGTGATCGGTTTTTCAAATTCCGTAATTCCAGTTTCCCAATTGGTGCCATTTCCTTTGCTGACAACCTGGTTCAAAGAAAGGTCTACCGCCTCCGCTGCTACAGCATCTGAAACAAGCGCTGTGGCTGCTGCTGTGTTATACTCTGTGTTATCCGAAACCTTCAACTCCAGATTTCCACTGTTTGCAGCATTGGCACCATTTGCAATTGCTGCATTTTTGACTGTATTTCCAGTCGTTACTACGGCATCTTCTGATTTTGTAAAAATACCTTTGAAGTGAACGCTCGTATTTGGCATGGTAAATGTAAACGTAGATACATCTTTTTGTGCCTCTAACGTAGCGCCGCCATTTAACTGCACACCCGATAACTGATAACCATAATCCGGTGTCAGCTTAATGGTAATCTTAGCACCAGGATCTGCCGCAAAGTGTCCGCCATCTTTATTTCCTGCATTTGTTGCAAAATTATCCGGATCCATCGGAAGTTTTGCAACCGGTGTTCCGTTTACTGCAATAATTTCTGCTGTTCCATGCTCCAGATAGGCATCTTTGCCATAACGCACATCGTCATACGACCATGTGATCGTGTTGACCTTTTTATCAATCTGGATATGCTGTGAGCCAGAGCCATCCAAAACAAGCGGTGCTTTTTCGCTAAAGCCCATGCCCGCTACATTTGGCATAAACTGTACCATATAGTTTGCATCGTATTTTACATAGAGAGAAATTTTTGTCACAGATTTGTCAAACTGATAACGTCCATCCTGAGATACGGTAACCTGAGGTGTACTGCCCTTTGTCAGCTCACTGATTTTATGATAAGATGCTGCGTCATTGACCTTCACATAAATATTGTTGGCATCATTTCCTGTAGCAATCATTTCATCAAATTTATCTCTTGCATTACCTTCTAAGATAAGTTCAATTCCCTGTGTTGTAGGAGGCTGTGGTGGCTGTTCTTCGCCGCCGGAACCACCCGCTGCGATAAAAGCAATATGTTGAAATGCATAATTCTTATCTGGTGCCAATGCAAGTCCTGCCTCTGATTCTAAAGCCGTTTTGTTTGCCTTATCTTTCAGGATATTGTCTCCATCCAGGTACAGACCTGCTCCAGGTTCTAATTGTCCACCAGAAACACAATTAACTCTTACGGCAGTCGCTGTCACTGTACCATCATTCTGCTGCGTATGCCAATTTCCAGTATCGTCTTTCCACTCTACATAACCAAATCCCAATGCAGTATCTTCATATTGAAACGTCAGATTCCCCGTATTTCCTTCCGTGTTTCCTGCCGATTCTCCCTCCGCCAATACTTTTTGTGCCGGAATCATCGTTACCGTCAAAAGCATCGCTAAGACCAGTGATAAGATTCCACGCATCCTTCCTTTTGTTTTTCTCATGTTGTCTTCCTCCTTTTGTCGCTTTTTATCTATGTACTGTTTCTTCTTACATACATCCCACTTTAAAGTGTACCGCTGCCACCACAGACAACGCACTTAAAACTACCGCCGCACACAGGACAATCCATCGCTGTTCCAACACCACCGCAATGTGTACAGGTGTGTGTCTTTGCGCCACCGCAAAAAGTACAGGTATTTCCATGATCCAATCCTGTACCAAAGCAGTTACCACACTCCTCAATACCATCACCTCCACAGGCAGGACACGTCATGCGACCACCATCACAATCCGGACAATCTCCGGTACCATTACAGTTTGAACATGCTTGTTTGATCAATCCCGCCTCTTTTTGTGCCGTCCTGACTTCTTCACTCATATCCATCGCTGTCGTGACTATGATGTCCTGTTCCTTTGCCGCTTCCGTTACTATACTATCCATTTTTGTCTGTAACTCGGTAGCATCCAAATCGGTCGTACATTCTGTGATGGTAAGTGCTACCATCTGGTCTTCTTTCATGTAGCCTTTTTCTGCTGCAATAGAAACCACAGTCTGTAATGTCTCGTCTAGTGTTTTCCCGGCAAACGATTTCTTGCCATATGCATCCTTTGCATCTGCATTCAGGCATTCCAATGCCACGACATTTTCATCTTTATCAAGATAAATATTAAATTCAGGATTAATTTTTACATGAATCACAGCCACATACTTCGCATTCTTTAAAAGTGCTGCCACATCATGGTAGAACATGCCAATACAAGGCAGAGTAAACAACAAAAAACTCCCACATTACGTCGTCGCATATGCTCACCCTCCAACATCGTATTTACTACTTAATGATGGGTAAAATTCTAGCATATGCGGTCGTAATATGGGAGTTGACATATGTCTCAAATTGTCAAAATCCTTTATTTTTCCTGCATCCAGGCATAATAAAATTGGAGCAAACCAATTCTTGCCTTGGTATTTGTTTTCTCATTCATATTCGAAATATGACGGTACAATGCTGCTCGTGAAATAGCAAGCTGCGTCGCCATCTCTGTCACATTATCTTCTGAATGAAGCATGCACGCAAGCACTTCCCCTTCGCGTGGTGTTAAGGAAAACTCCTGTGAAAAAAGTGCAAGCAATTCCTCTTCGTTTTTCTTATGTGTTTCTAATATCTTTTCTGTTTTTTCTGCTTCCTGCGATAAAATTGCATTTTCCTGTTTCCATCGCATTTGATCCCCAGATCTCTGGTATACAAAAATCAGAACGCTTGTAACGGCAAATAACACAAGCGCAATGACAATGGTGACATAACTTGGCGAATGTAACAGTGTCAGTGACATCGAAGCCGTTCCCACCGCACACAGATTGTTGACAGCACGCCCCAGTCCAGCCCACAGCTTTCCCTCTTTCATTGCATACGAAAGACGCATAAAACTGCTGGCAAAATAGATGGAAAAGAAACCAGCTGACAGATAAAATACAACCAATCCCAATAGAAATGGTCCACCGCACGTGATCACAACCACGCAAATCGTTGAAAGCATCATCACGCAATACATGATAATGTTCTGGTAAGCGCCTTTTTTGATATCATATAAAAATCCTGCAAGCAAACCACTGCACGCAAGTAAAAGTCTCGGCCATTGTCCAATATCCGCACCTCCACCAGCATGTACCAATGTCACCGCGTTATCTAATGTTGCAAAAATAAATGTCATGAGAGCGACTATAAAAATCAACAACATACCAGTCTTTCGTGCAGCACCATCCGCTTCTATGACCGGATGCGTTTCTCCTTGCTCTTCGACCTGCTGTGCTTTTACCATAAATAAGCCTTCCATAACAGCAAAAGCCAGACATAAGAACACCACCTGCACTGCTACGGATGAAATACAATTGTTATTGATAAACTGTAATAAAATCCCAAATGCATAGGCACAGCCTACCGTCCGTGCCAAATGCGATTTTTCTGTCTCTATTTCTGCCGTAAAAGTCTGCGCCACCAAATAATGCACACCACTTCCAAAATACCCAAGCAACAAAAATAAAAACAAACCAGCGCGCAATGTGTGTCCATAGCCGCTATGAATCTTGATAAAAAAGAACATCAGAATCACGGCTGCACTACTCACGCTCCAAAACAGCCGCTTTATCTTTGCCGGCAACATTTTTTCCATTGGTGCATACAGCAGAAATCCCAGCACACTACTACCTAAAACATAGCTCTGTGCTAAGACCACGCCATCTGCATCTGTCACAAAGGCCATCATATTATCAAAATAATACTCTGCACCAAGAAATACAAAGTAAAAAATCCCTAGCATTAAAATGGATCTCGCAGTACCTTTTCTCATATCTTTCTTCCTACCATTCAACCTCTTATATTTACAGGAATCTGCGCAATATTTTTTCTTTCTTTTCTGTATATTTCTGATAACGGATTGGCAAATCCATCCACGTCTTCTTATCCACGATACTTCTGTAATGGCTGAATGTCTCGAAACCGGCTTCTCCATGGTAACCACCCATACCACTCTCTCCAACACCACCAAATGGCATTTCACTTGTAGCAAGATGAATAATGGTATCATTGATACATCCACCACCAAAGCGGCAGCGATCCAACATCTTCTTTTGGGCATCCTTACTCTCACTGAAGAAGTAGAATGCCAATGGATGTGGATGGGATTCTACGGTATCAATCACCTCATCCAGACTGTCAAATGTAATGATCGGAAGTAATGGTCCAAAGATTTCTTCTCCCATCACAGCATCATCCCATGTGACACCATCTAATACCGTTGGCGCAATACATAAGGTTGCTTCATCCGACTGCCCTCCGCGAACAAGTTTGTCTGGATTGATCAAGCCTAAAATACGCTTAAAATGTTTCTCATTGATGATTTTTCCATAATCCGGATTCTTTAATGGGTCTTTGCCAAATTGCCTATCAATTTCCGTCAAAATAGCGCTCAGTAATTTGTCGTGTATCTTTTTATCACAAAGAATGTAATCTGGTGCAACACATGTCTGTCCACAGTTTAAGTATTTACCAAATACAATTCTTTTGGCTGCAAGTTCAATATTTGCTGTCTCATCTACGATACATGGGCTCTTTCCACCAAGCTCCAATGTAACCGGTGTCAAATATTCTGCTGCATGACGCAGTACCTCACGTCCAACCGTCTTTCCGCCAGTGAAGAAAATCATATCAAAATGCTGCTGTAACAGTGCCTGGTTTTCTGCTCTTCCTCCATCCACAACTGCAACATACTTCTTTGGGAAACATTCCTCAATGATGGTTTTCATTGCAGTAAATGTATTTGGTGCATAGGCACTCGGTTTTACCACAACCGTATTTCCTGCCGCAATTGCATCAATCAGCGGATCCAATGTCAAAAGTACCGGATAGTTCCATGGACTCATAATCAACACAGTTCCATACGGCGATGGTGAGCGAAAACTTCTGGCAGCAAACTGTCCAAGTGGTGTATGTACTCTCTTTTCTCCTGCAAGCTTTCGCAAATGTTTTTGCATCCAGGTCAATTCTGACATTGTCAGTCCAACCTCACACATGATACTCTCCATATGACTTTTCCCAAGGTCTTTTTTCAAGGTCTCTGTCAAATCGTCTTCATGTGCGACCATGGATTTTCTCAACTTTTCCAGTTGTCTTAAGCGAAATTCTACGGATATTGTCTCCCCACTCCGAAAGAATTCCCTTTGTTTCTCTAAAATGTCTTTGATTTCCTGTTCTTTCATTATTTATACCCCCTATTTATTGAAACAACATGAAATCATTATAACGCAGTTTCCTAATATGCTAAAGGGACTTTTTCTAAAGAAAAGTTTAGAATTATGAAATTATGGTTCGAAATCATAGGCTTCATAAGCTGTTGTATCAGAATAGTCCCACCATTCTCCTGCGTAACCACGAAAACCGCATTCTGTCATCACACTTTCCATCATTCTGGCGTTTTCTTCCGCCGTTTCCGATACATCACTGTAATCACGATCTGCCTTGAGAGAAAAATCATCGAATGCCGTCGGCATTTCCACTTCATTTCCCGCAAACGTAACAAGTGTCATATCAATCGTTCCACCAAGATTATGTGCTTTCATACCATTGGCTGGGTTGGCAACATAGCGTGGATTTGGACAGACTTGCCATAACTTTTCCTGTGCCGCAAATGGGCGATATGCATCCCAGATTTTTATGTAATATCCCATGGATTTGAATTTTTCCTGCGCCACTGCAAGTTTTTTTACGGTTCCGTAGCGCAAATAGGCATCCTTAAAATCATAGATGACGGTTCCGGTAAAATTATCAGCTGTGGCATACTTAAGATCGACCACGATATCCGGAATATAATCTGTAATTTTCACAAAATCTGTATCTGCCGGTTCTTCCACTGTCTGCTCTTTTTCTGTTGTCGCTGGTTCCTCTATATCGTCTTGATCTGCATTCTTTTCCGCTGCTTTTGCATTTTCTTTGTCTTCCTGTGCTTCCTTTTCCTTCTCTATTTTTTCAACTTCTTCCTTTTGGCTGGTGTAATACCTGCCATAGGAAACACCTCCAACCAAGAGCACCGCGAAAGCAATTATAATGATAATAGATAGAAGTTTTATTTTCTTTTTTTGCATACTCAATATCCTTTCACGCCATCTGCCATCGGTTTTCCGTTGGAACAATGCAGGAAAAATGCCGATCCGCCATCTCATTGCATTATGCCATCTATACAAAGTTTCCGCCGATAGTATTCTGGGCATTAACCTATAAGAACGTCAATCATTTCTCCAAAATTTCTCACCTGTCCCTTTAACTGTTCCGGTGTTCTGTATTTCATCCCAGTACCTCCATATATGTTCTGATCTTTTGTTCCAACTTAAAACATCTGGCATATTTAATGATTTTTCTCGGATTGCACATATTGCCAAAGTATTCTTTCATTGCCTGGGTATATATCTGAGTATCAATATTCTTCTTATCTCGGATAAGATCACAAATACATCTTTCAAGATCATATGCTTTTACTTCATACCCCTGTGGTGTTTTTAAAGTTGTAATACCCAGATCCCATAGTTCCTTTTTACAATAATGAAACTTTGTATTTTCATAGCACTTCTTTATTCTGGATACATTATTGCCTTGTGAAACCGTTATATCCAAATCATGCGGTACTCTATCCGATATCCCATGTAAATACAGTGCTGTTCCATGTGAAAAAATCAACTTATCCGATCTGCTCTGAATGATTTTAAATTCATCCGGCTGATCATCTGCCAGTACATAGTTACCATGAGATTCTTTTAACAAAATTCCCTTTTTCAGACTTTCGTAAAGGCATACTCTATCTATACCAGCCTTCTGCATATCTCCTGCTGATACAATCCCACCTTTCTGCTCAATGAGCATTTTCAACTGATCCACATAATAATCCACTCACATCACCGCCTTTTCAATTCGTTCTTTAATTCTATCATTTTAAAGAACGCTTGTAAATATGCTTCATCCATATTCTAGTGGTAGATAATAAAAAAGACATCCGCATCTGGTATTTCTACCAAACACAGATGTCATATCATCCACACCTTCAACGTCCATTACACGCACGTTCTCCCAATACTTTTCACCAGAAATCGGTGCATTATATTCCGGTTACCTGACCGCCTTATAGGGCTTGATGGCTTCCATTTTGGATTCATGCTCTCCGATAAATTTTTCCAACGTTGTCATATGATACCAACGGTTAAACTTATAGCCGCTAAAGTGAAGCGTACCAGCGATCGTATACCCCATTTTTTCATGAAAATGTATGCTGTCCCGCGTCAGATACTCATCTTCCTGCTCCGGCTCTGCCACAAGGGCATAACAATTTACAACGCCCTGTTTTTTTAATGCTGTTTCTAGCGCTTCGTACAAAAGTTTTCCCAAGCCTGCTCTTTTTTTATCCTGACGAACATAAATAGTCGTTTCCACATCCCAGCCAAACGCAGCTCTTTCGTGATACCGATGCGCATATGCATATCCTAAAATTTCACCCTGGCATTCTGCCACAAAATAAGGATACCACTCCTGAATCGCACAGATGCGCTCCGTAAATTCTGCTACCGAAGGCGCCTGCGTTTCAAATGTGATTGCTGTATGTTCTACATAATACGCATAGATTTCACAGAGTGTCTCTGCATCTGCAACGGTTGCTTCCCGTATTATGATTTCCTGTTGTTTCATTATCGCACCACCTGATTTCCACCATTATATTTTGCAAGGTGTAATTTTTGTTCTGCAGATTCTATGAACTGTTCTAATTCCATGCCGTCTTCATACGTTGCCACACCACCGGATATCTGTAATGACGCATCTACCATCAGTTCTTTGACATGAATCTTTTGCATGGCGTCCTGTTTTTGCTCATTCTGCTGATTTCTTCCTTCCAGCACAAATACATTACTATCCCATCTGGCGCACCGGCAATTTGGCATTTCCCTTTGTAAACAATTTGCGATTTCAATCAATGCCTGATCCGAAGTCGCATGGCCATAGGTTTCCCGAATTTCCTCATAATTATCCAGTGTAAGTAGCAAAATCCAACACCCTGCTGCATGCTTCTCTCTGATTTCTGTCCGAAGATGATCCTGCATACCATACCGGTCCATAAGCCCTGTCAATGCATCTGTCTGCGCGAGTTCCCGCAGATTTTTTCCATGGTATACGCATATCTGGTCATAACATAAGCTAATAAAATTGCACTGGAAAACGTTATAATAAGTACAGCTAATCTAGTGTAAAAATTGACCCATTCCGGCAACTGATAAACTGGCGCATGATATCTTGCAAAAAGTTCAATGCAGATATAACTTATCATATAAATAATGCTATATACTGTACCATGCGCTCCTCGTGCGCGCAATTTCAGCGAAAAATAATCTGTATAAAAAAATACAATTGGCATGCCTAACAGTGTAAACTGCAACCCACATTCGATGCCTATATAATACGTCGAAATCAGCATGTGCGCCAAAACTTCTGTTCCCACAATACTGATAAACCAGTCAATTTTTTCTTTTTGGATAATCCAAAAGCAAACGATATAAACCAGCACGCTTATAACGTTTAAATCACGCATCTGCCACACGCCTAATACATCAAAGTAAAAAATAAACCACGCATGAATCACCAAAAGAACCATACTAAGGATTCTTGCAGATTGCACCGCTACTTTTATGTTAAAAAAACGATCCATAAATCCTCTGGCTCCCTAATGCACTGCTCCAATCAAATCGGTGAGCTCTGCGACGTGCATACGCTCCATATACTTTTCGATACCTTCCGCAATGTCCATTGTTGCCGTTGGATGATAGAAGTTTGCCGTACCAACAGAAACAGCGCTTGCGCCTGCCAAAATCATCTCAATTGCGTCTTCTGCGGTCTCAATACCACCCATACCAATCAATGGTACTTTTACTGCCTGTGCCACCTGATACACCATGCGCACAGCAATTGGGTGTACTGCCGGACCCGACATACCGCCAGTCTTATTTGCAAGGGCAAATGTCTGACGATTGATATCAATTTTCATTCCTGTCAATGTATTGATCAGGGATAACACGTCCGCGCCGCCCGCTTCTGCTGCACGCGCCATCTCCGTAATATCTGTCACATTCGGGCTGAGTTTCATAATTACCGGCTGTTTTGCAACCTTTTTTATCTCACGTGTAATGTTCTCTACCGCTTTTGGATCCTGACCAAAAGCAATTCCGCCTTCTTTTACATTCGGGCAGGAAATATTGATTTCCAGCATATCGACGCGCTTTTCATCTGAAAGACGTTCCACAACATCAAGGTAATCTGCTGTTGTTTTTCCACAGACATTGACAATTACCTTTGTATCGTATTGTTCCAGAAATGGGAGATCGCGCTCGCAAAATACATCAATCCCCGGATTCTGCAGACCAATGGCATTTAACATACCACTTCTTACTTCTGCTACACGCGGCGTAGGATTGCCCGGCCATGGCACATTTGCCACACCTTTAGTTACAACTGCGCCCAAACGGTTCAAATCTACGAATTCGCTATATTCTTCCCCGGAACCGAATGTACCAGAGGCTACCATCACTGGATTTTTTAATGTAACGCCTGCTAATGTCACCTGTGTATTCATTAGAGTTCCACCTCCTCTGCCAAAAAGACTGGGCCATCTTTACATACTCTTGTGTTATGTACATGTGAATGCGCATCTTCCTCTTTTGTCTGGCATACACATCCAAGACATGCCCCGATACCACACGCCATGCGCTCTTCCATAGAAACATAGCATTTGATCTCATGTTCCATTGCATAGCGCTTTACTGCCGCAAGCATCGGTTTCGGTCCACAAGCATAAATCACATCGCCGGTAATCTGCTTCTGCTCTAAAACATCCACCACCGTTCCATGCACGCCAACAGCCCCATTATCTGTAGCGATTTCCACCTGACCGTAATCTTCAAACTGCTCCTTTAAAAATAGTTGCTCATCACGATAGCCTAAAACAATCGTTGCCTTTACAGATAAAGATTTTGCCAATTCCAACATTGGAGGCACACCAATACCACCTCCAATGACAATTGGGTGTTCTCCTTCCAGTGGAAAGCCATTTCCCAAAGGTCCTAAAACCTTCACTTCATCATCTGTCTGTAAAGCGGAAAATTCTTTTGTTCCCTCTCCTGCCAAACGATATACCAGACGAATCGCACTACGTTCTTTATCAATCTCACAAATACTGATTGGTCTTGGAAGCAGACGACTATGTTCTTCACAATAAAGTGATACAAATTGTCCCGGTACTGCTTCCTTTGCGATGCTCGTTGACAGCCACATACTGTAAACGCCTTCTGCCAAAATTCTTTGTTCTAATACAATTGCCATTTCCTGCACTTTTGCCATCGTTTTATCCCCTTGTTAGTTTAATGCTGTTTTAATATCTTCAATCATTGCTTCTACTGCCATACGGCTTGCATCCGCAAAGTTTTCTTCTGTAATACCCTTTGCCTGATATTGTTCCTGCTTGTATGCTGCAATAATGCCGCGTGAAGAGTTCACGATTGCACCTAAACCATCCTTGTCAAAGAAGTGTACCAAATCAGCACCCTTACCGCCTTGTGCGCCATAACCTGGTACTAAAATGTATGATTTTGGCATCAATTCACGTAAAACTTTACCCATTTCCGGATATGTTGCACCTACAACGGCACCTACATAGCTGTAGTCATCCCCCATGCAATCACTACCCCATTTATCCACCATCTGACCAACGAATTCGTACAGCGGTCTTTGCTTTCCATTGTCATCTGTAATGACGCGATCCTGAAATTCTCCACTTGACGGATTGGATGTCTTAACAAGTACAAAAATACCCTTCTTTTCTTCCTTACAAACCTTAACAAATGGGTCAATTCCGTCACTGCCAAGGTATGGGTTTACCGTTGCAAAGTCCTCATCAAATGGTGTGAGCATTTTGCTTCCAACAGCCACCTTTCCAAGATGTGCGGTAGCGTATGCTGCGGAAGTTGAACCAATATCTCCTCGCTTCACATCTCCAATAACCACAAGATCTTTCTCATGACAGTAATCTACGGTCTTTTTGAATGCTTCCAATCCCGGCAAACCAAACTGTTCATACATCGCAATCTGTGGCTTTACTGCTGGAATCAGATCATACGTAGCATCTACGATTGCCTTGTTATATGCGAAAATAGCATCTGCAACAGCTTCCAGACTTTCTCCTTTTTCTGCAACAGCAGCACTAAGAAGCTGGCTTGGCAAATAAGAAAGCATCGGATCTAATCCTACAACAATCGGTGCTCCTGTTTTTTTGATTTTTTCGTTTAACTTGTTAATCATATCGTTACCCTCACTCGTTTTTTTCTTTTTTCATCATAAACTACCTACGCGCGATATACAACCTGTCCGTCTAAAATTGTTGTCACAACACGCCCTGTAACTTCTCTGCCCTCAAATGGCGTGTTTTTTCCTTTGCTTGCAAAATCTTTTGCATGAATCTCATAAGATGCTCTCGGATCAAAAATTACAATATCTGCAATATGACCTTCGCTGATATCTCCCTTATCAATACCAAGAATCCGCGCTGGATTGGTACTCATTTTTTCAGCCATTCCCATCGGATCGAGATATCCTTTTTGCACCAGTTCTGTATACGTAAGGGCTGCTGCTGTTTCCGTTCCTACAATACCAAATGGCGCATGGTTTAAATCTTTTTTCTTTTCCTCTGCCGTATGTGGTGCATGGTCTGTAGAAATCACTTCCATAATGCCATCACGCAATCCTATTTTTAAGGCTTCCACATCTTCTTTGGTACGAAGTGGCGGATTCATCTTATAATTTGCATCTCCTGCAACAATATCGTCCTCTGTCAAAGTAAAATGATGTGGACACACTTCACCACTGACCTTAATTCCCTTTTTCTTTGCGTCGCGAACCAGCTCAACCGATTCTTTTGTCGAGCAATGACACAAATGAAGGGTAGCGCCTGTCTCTTCCGCCAACATAATATCTCTGGCAACAATCACGTTTTCCACGGCATTGGAGATACCATTTACGCCCAATTCTTTCGAACGGTTTCCCTGATTGATAACGCCTCCCTGCACCAGATTGATATCTTCGCAATGCGCAAGCACCGGAATTCCTGCTTTTGCTACAATCTTCATAGCCTCACGATACAAACCAGAATCCATGACACTCTTTCCATCTTCCGAAATAGCCGGAATTCCTGCCTCAATCATACCGGTAAGATCAGAAAGTTCTTTTCCTTCCATTCCTTTTGTGACACTTCCCACCTGAAGTACATGTGTCAATCCAACTTCTTTTGCTTTATCGTGTACATAGCGAATCACTTCCGGGCAATCCGCTACCGGTTTTGTATTCGGCATAGCAACAATCGTCGTATAGCCACCATGTGCAGCTGCGCGCGAGCCCGTCTCAATATCCTCTTTTTCCGTCAATCCCGGATCACGCAGATGTACGTGTAAGTCTATAAATCCCGGAAATACATAACATCCTGTCGCATCAATCACCTGATCTTCTGCAGTTGCTGTCAGTTCTTTTCCTATTTTTTCTATACGATCCTCTTTTACATACAAATCCATGACTTCATCCGTCTTTGTCGGCGGATTTACAAGATGTCCATTTTTAATCAGAATTCCCATCTTCTATTCTCCTTTCCCTATATACATACAGAAACGTTGCTTCCATCTGAAGCAACGTCTCTAATGCACGATTATTTTACCAGTGCCTCATCTACAAATTTTTGAATATTCGATGCATTCACATATTTCTTCGTGTGATTGCCATCTACTACAACCAGCGTTGGTGCCTGCATAACACCATACTGTCTTGTTAACTCTTCATTTTCTTCTGCGTCAATTACAACATATTCCTGTCCCTTTAGGATTTCTTTTGCCATAGCGCAATTTGGACATGTTTTTGTTGTAAACAGATACTTTACGCTATGAAGCGGTTCAATCTTTACATCATCTTCCGTGATGGTCACCAGACTCTTTGCAGGTTTTTTCAAAACGGAATGCTTGATATCATACAGCTTTCTGTTCTTATATTCCTGTGTTTTACCTTCGTTCCAGTTCTGTACCGGACGATAGTAACCAGTAATTCTTGAGTAAACTTCTGCCTTAGCGCCACAATGTGGACAGGTGAAATGTTCTCCTGCAATATATCCATGTTCCTTACATACAGAGTAGGTTGGAGATAATGTATAGTAAGGTAATTTATAATTCTGAGCAATGGTACGAACCAGTTTTGCTGCTGATTCCCAACCATCTAACTTTTCACCTAAGAACGCATGGAATACCGTTCCTGATGTATATAATGTCTGTAAATCGTCCTGAATATCCAAAGCATCAAAAATATCTGATGTATATTCCACTGGCAGATGTGAACTATTGGTATAAAATGGTGTATCTCCTTCATATCCAGCAGTTTTAATATCTGGGAACTGTGCCACATCATGTTTTGCCAGACGGTATGTGGTAGACTCTGCTGGTGTTGCCTCAAGGTTATACAAATCACCATATGCTTCTTGATAATCAGAAAGACGCTCACGCATATGATTTAATACATCCTTTGTAAACTGCTGTGTCTCTTCGTGTGTCAAATCCATACCAAGCCATTTTGCATTTAATCCCACTTCATTCATACCAATCAGACCGATGGTTGAGAAATGGTTATCAAATGTTCCAAGATAACGCTTTGTATATGGGTACAAACCTTCGTCCAAAAGCTTTGTAATAACACCACGCTTGATTTTTAAGGATCTTGCTGCAATATCCATCATGCGATCTAAGCGTGCATAAAAGTCTGCTTCATCTTTTGCAAGATATGCAATACGCGGCATATTGATGGTAACAACACCCACAGATCCTGTGCTTTCACCGGCGCCAAAGAATCCACCGGATTTCTTACGAAGTTCACGTAAATCAAGACGCAATCTACAGCACATAGAACGCACATCACTTGGCTCCATATCACTATTGATATAGTTAGAGAAGTATGGTGTACCGTATTTTGCTGTCATTTCAAAGAGCAGACGGTTATTTTCTGTATCTGACCAGTCAAAGTCCCTTGTAATCGAATAGGTAGGGATTGGATACTGGAATCCACGACCATTGGCATCTCCCTCAATCATGATCTCTAAGAATGCACGATTGACCATATCCATCTCTTTTTTACAATCCTTATATTTGAAATCCATTTCCTTACCGCCAACGATAGCAGGCAGTTCTGCAAGATCGGCAGGTACCGTCCAATCCAAAGTAATATTAGAAAATGGTGCCTGCGTTCCCCAACGGCTTGGTGTATTGACACCATAGATAAATGCTTCGATACACTTCTTCACTTCACGATAAGATAAGTTATCTACCTTTACAAAAGGTGCTAAATATGTGTCAAATGATGAAAATGCCTGCGCACCAGCCCATTCATTCTGCATAATACCGAGGAAGTTTACCATCTGGTTGCAAAGAACAGACAAATGTGCAGCCGGAGCGGATGTAATCTTTCCCGCGATACCGCCAAGTCCTTCTTTGATTAACTGCTTCAAAGACCATCCGGCACAATATCCGGTCAACATAGACAAATCATGAATATGAATATCTGCGTTACGATGTGCTTCTGCAATCTCTTCATCGTAAATTTCAGACAACCAGTAATTTGCTGTCACTGCACCGGAATTGCTAAGAATCAAACCACCCACGGAATACGTTACCGTAGAATTCTCCTTCACACGCCAGTCTTCTACCTTTACATAGCTATTGATGACATCCTTATAATCTAAGATTGTAGATTTCATATTACGCATTTTTTCGCGCTGCTTACGATATAAAATATAAGCCTTGGCAACTTCTGTATAACCTGTCTGTTCCAAAACAGTCTCCACGCTATCCTGAATTGCTTCTACTGATATTTTGCCATCTTTAATTTTTCCCTGAAAATGTGCTGATACACGCAGGGATAACAATCCAATAATGTCATCATTATAAGCCATCTGTGTCGCATCAAATGCCTTAGCGATTGCATCATTAATTTTCCCCAAATTGAACTCTGTTACTTGTCCATCCCTTTTCACAACTTCAAACATTTCAAATCCACCTTTCCCAAAAACGTAACGATAAAAACTCTTATGTATAGCGACACATACTCCGTTCAAACGCCATTTATGAACAAATTGTATCAAAATATGGTGCATAGGTCAATGTCATTTCACTATATATAGTATTTTCGTCACTTTTACCACAAACATAAAAAAATCCCCGTGGAACGCCGATTCCATGGGGATTCTATTACTTATTCAGTTTACATTTAATAAATCCTATGTATTTTTATCTGGTTTGTAAAAAAATCTGTTCCCGGAGTGCTGCCTGGTCTGTCGGATATTTTGCCAGATATTCTGCCATTTTCTCCTTTGCTGTGGCAAAATCACCGGTATATTCAAGAGCTACGATTTCTCCTTTTAACAAATCCTGCATAGAATCCTCATCCGCCTTCTCGATTCCCTTCTGGTAATAGGTCAGGGCTTTGTCGTAATTGCCGGATTTCACTTCCATATTGCCAAGCAATGCCATTGCTTCTGCGGATGGTTTTTCTTCTTTCACATAATCTGCTAATAAAGACGATGCCTTATCACCATCTCCTGAAACTTCATAGGCTTCCGCCAGATATACCTTTGCTTCGCCTGCCTTTTTATCTACCGCTGTCTGCAATGTCTCGATCGCCTGCTTATAGTCGCCTTGCTCCAGATAAATGCGCCCTTTTCCCAGGTAATCTTCTGCTGCATCTCCTTTTAATGCCAATGCTTCATCCAAAAACGTATTCCCATCTTCTTCAAGACCCGATGCTTTTAGATTTTCATAAATCAGAATATACAACTCATATTGTTTGCCGGCACGACTGACGGCTTCCTGATAATCTTTTAGTGCTTTTTCTTTTTCGCCCTCATTCAGATAGACACTGCCTCGTAAAAAGCATGGACGATAATCTGTCTCATCATAGTCAACGATGGAATCATACACCGCAATCGCTTCTTTTAAATTCCCTTGTGCATATTCTGCCGCCGCTTTGTAGAAACATATATCAACTACATTCGCATTGACTTTTCCACCAGATAAAGACAATGCTGCATCAAAAGATTCCACTGCCGTCTTATAATCCGCAGACTGCATTGCCGTGATGCCAGCTTCTTTTTTTCTGCCATCTGCTGTGCTGCTTTATTACCACATCCGGTCAATAGACTCATACAAAGAAGGATGCTAAGTGTGATCGATACTACTCTTTTTTTCATTACAATTTCTTCTTTCTTTTTTGTTTCCTATTCATTTTCGTAACTTTAATCATACCAAAAATCTCATTCTTTGTATAGAAGCGGTTCACATTTATGCATGCTTTGCATAGGCTATTAAAAACATGTGCAAAGGATTTCTCATGTCAAAAACCATCATTATAGATCCTGGTCACGGCGGTTTTGACCCCGGTGCCGTCTATGAAAACCGAAAAGAAAAAGACGATAACTTGAGATTAGCCCTGGCCGTCGGTCAGGAATTACAAAACGCAGGATACCAGATTATCTACACACGTACCGATGACCGCTATGATTCGCCTTATGATAAAGCGCAGATTGCAAATTCTGCCGGTGGAGACCTATTTCTGTCCTTCCACCGTAACTTTGCAGAAACGCCGGATCTTTATCAGGGCGTGCAGGCTCTTGTGTATGACAAGAATCCATTGGCGCTGCGCGTTGCCAAAAATGTCAACGAAGAATTGGAATCCATTGGTTTTAAAAATCTTGGCATCGAATCCCGCAAAGAACTTGTCGTATTGCGCCGTACATCCATGCCTGCTGTTTTACTGGAAGTGAGCTTTATTAATTCCGTGGAAGACAACCGGTTATTTGACGAAAAATTTGATGCGATTGCAAATGCCATCGCCACAGGCGTAGAGCATGCACTTCCTATTACCAGTTCAAAAGAGACCTCCGCATCTTCTATGCAGCCAGACGATATCATGGCTTCTATACCTATGCCGCAAAATGATGCCACAGCTTCTATGTCTCTGCAGAGAACCAATGCCGCGCCTTCTATGGTTATGCAGCCAGACGATACCATAGATTCTATGCGCACATCACAAAGTTCTGACGCAGATCCACTCGCTTCTATGCGCCGCTGCTTAACCAATCATCCATGCGATCTGGATCCGCTGCCAAAACCAGATGATGCTCCACGTTTCTTATATTATGTACAGGTTGGTTTGTTCCGTTATCCTGAAAATGCCGTTTATCTTATGCAACAGCTTAATGCCCAGGGATACTCTACTGTCTGGAAACGCATAGGCGGTCTGATTGCCATCTGGGTCGGTCCTGTCGACAACTTAGATGAAGCGGTTCGTTTACAACGCAAACTGCAAAACGACGGTTACGAGACCTTAATCGTAACCGATGACTATATTACACGTAAATAAAAAAGAAAGCCGGTACACCACTTGATCGTACCGGCCTTCTCCTTTTATTCTGTATCTGTCATTTCTTCTGCCTTTGGCAATTTGATATGCACTTTCGTAATTCTTTTTTTATCTACCTGTTCCACACGAAGCATAATGCCATCACTTGTGACATAGACCTCTCCCTCCTGTGGAAAATGGTCAAATAGCCCTGTCAAATAGCCACCAATCGTATCATAATCTTCTGATATAAAGTCCAGATGCAATGCGTCACATAAATCTTCTAAATTCATGGAACCCAAAACGTCATATTCCCGGTCACTCACCTGGATCAGATCGTCTTCTTCGTTTCCATCAAACTCATCACGGATTTCGCCCACAAGCTCTTCTAACAAGTCTTCTAATGTCACCAAACCAGCAACTGCACCATACTCATCTAAAACAATGGCAAGGCTTAATCTCTCTTTTCGCATTTCTTCAAATAATTCAGAAGTGTTTTTCTGTTCATAGGTAAAATAAACCTTGCGCAAGTAATCGCGAATGGAAAACGCCTCATTCTTTGGTGCCAAAATCATATCTTTCATATTGATCAGACCAATAATATTGTCTGTATCACCTTCATACACCGGCAATCTGGTAAACATATCCTCTTTAAATGTCTCCACCAGTTTTTCATATGACCAGTTGACATTAACCATCGTCATATCAATACGTGGAATCATAATCTCTTTTGCCGTTGCATCTGTAAAATCAAAGATGTTATGGATATACTCTCTCTCTTCTCCTTCAATTTCGCCGCTTTCATGACTGGCATCCACCATAATACGCAATTCTTCTTCTGTGATTGCCCCCTCATTCTGATTCGGGTCTACACGAAGCAAGCGTAAAAATACCAAAGATAATTTATTTACCAAAAAGATAGCCGGCGTCAGAATGACCATCAATGCCCAAATGCACTTTGCATATGCCAGAGAAATTTTTGTTGCATTTAACGTTGCAAGTGTCTTTGGCGAAATCTCACCAAATATCAGGATCAATAAAGTCAGCACACCCGTCGCAATTCCTGCTCCTACACTGCCAAGCAATCGTATTGCAAGTGTCGTTGCAAGAGATGACGCGGATAGATTCACCACATTATTCCCAATCAATATCGCAGACAGCATCTTTGCGGAATCATCTGTCACACGAAGAACGCACTGTGCACGCGTATCGCCCTCATCTGCCATCGTTTTCATCTTAATCTTATTGACTGTTGTAAGCGCCGTTTCCGCTGACGAAAAGAATGCTGACAAAAGCAATAAAACAACCAAAATCACTAACTGAAGTATCGAGACCGTATCCAAAAAAACATCACTCCTTTATTATTTTATATCTCGCTATTTCATATTATTATATAATTTTTCCTACAGAAATCAAGCATTCTTAGCATAGCTTTTCTCTGCGCTGCATGTAATTCTGATTTCTGCTTTTGATTTATAGTGTGAATTTATCGGTAAAGACTGCTTTTTCCTGTTTTAGATTTTTAAAAGTCTGTTGTATTTTTTGCCGGTAGACCACCTCTTCATACCAAAGAGACTGATCCATCAAGCCACCTTCCTGCTCTGTTTTTTTCTGGTAATTCTCCTCGTCAATGCGCCGGATCACAATTGCATTGGTATCACAATACTTTCCCTGGTAGATGCCGCCTTCTGTAATGCCAATCTTAATCAAACGCTCTGTACGATTTCCAACACCATCTTCGGCAATGTAACGCGCCGTGATATAGCCCATATCACCCAATTGCATCAGCACCTCTTTTGTGGGAAGTTCCACCTTCTTTATAAGCGCATCCCCATCTTCAGCATCTGTCATTTTTGCTGTTCGAAGCAATTCTTCCTCATTCACGCAGCCTTTTTCTACTTCCTCCTTGGAAAAATAGCGATTATGTGCTTCTATCCCTGGCGGTGCATCCCAGACACTGTAAAAGACAACATCTGCAAACTTTCCATTACTACCGACTTTCTCTTTTCCCTCCCGAAGCAAATTCATTTCCCACTGTGTCAGTTCAAAGGATGTACCGCAGCCTCGTACATCTGCATCCCGATAAATTGCATCCGGGCGCATTGCCCAACCTGTATGCGTATATATCTTTTTCTGCTGTTCTTCCGTTTCAAAATTAGCATCGTAGACTGTATTTATTTCCTGCCGTTCAAACGTATTTTGTGGCAAAATAACACTTCCCACGCAATCACGCAGCACATAATCCTCGCCTGCACTTTGTGCATTACCACGGATTTGCACATCTGCAACCACCTCATATTGTGCGTAGAAACGATAGTCCTGTACACTCTCGGCGCCTGTAAATGTCCGTTCCGTTCCAACATGCCACTCACTTGGATGCGCAAGTGCTTCTCTACTCCATCCCACCTGTCGCAGGGCATAAAAATCCCTGCCATCATAATAAACTTTTACAGCTGGTGCACACAGTGTCTGCGTTTCTTTCCAGAATAGCTGCTGTGTATCCGGCAAAGAAAAGGTTACGTGCGCATTGACGATATTCCCATCAAATGCCACATCATAATATTCCGATGCTACAATCTGACCAACCGGCGCATTTTCCCCCGTTCCTGCACGCAGAACTGCCGCACGATAACCCTGCCCTTGATTTGTTGCCGTCGTTGTATACGTATTGGTTAGTTGGAATCTGTTTTTCATCTGATCTGCAACGTCGTGCGTCGGATTGTAAGCACACCATACCACCAATCGCCCAACTACTGGTTTTTCTTCTTCTAATGTAAGAGGAATTGCCGCATAATCTCCAGTCAACTCTCCTACAAGCGTCAGTTTTCGATTTTTTGCAAGCCAGATACCATTTCCAGAGATACTCACATTACCACTGCACTGATACTCGCCTTTTTGCTCCACATCATACTTTGTGTTTTCCCGGATAACGCCTCCTTTTTGTATGATGCACGCTCCGTCCCCATTCTCAATGCCTACGTTATTATCAAAAACCTCGTTCTCTGACATTGTAATGGTACCACCATTTATAATCCCAGCTTTGTTGTTTCGAATGTGCGATGTGCGCACTTCTCCCACTGGTCGATTAAAAAATCCATTACCGATTCCTGTCGTATTTTCATAAATATCGCAATTCTCGAGCAGATACGACTTTGCTGCCTGTCCTGCTGTCACATATACACCTGTCGGGCTCTGCAATAGCTTTGTATTTTTTATCTCAATACAATTATTTGCATTTACCCACAGACCACAGTTCGCTCCCCGACTCACACAATCCGCAGCGTTTCCACTTGCATTTCCCATATAGGATATCCCTGCGCCTCCGTACATAAATTTATTTTGATCGTATCGATTGGCATTCGCATCACAATGATTTAGATACATAGCCGCATCTATTGTCATAAATCCCCAGGAAGAGTCATACGCCCTGCAATTATCACAGGAAATCGTAGCTCCACATCCATCCGTATTACGTGCAAAAAAAGCTGCACCATCGCAATTATAAGCCACACAATTTCGAAAAACACCTTTTGCGGAACGTCCCGAGCCATCTTCCGCAACGATATTATATCCTGTTCCACCTCCTAAGTGATCTACACCACTATATCCAACATTCCAGTTATTACATACGGTCGTATCCGTTCCATACCATGTGGAGTTGACACAATCCACCACAGAAGAGCCTCCCTCCTGCGCTGTACCATTGTTTCTATGACAGTTTCCATTCAATGTAAGGTTTCCTTCGGTAATTAACGTCGAACCATTTTGTACCACAATCATAGGTCCAGGATTTTCCATGTCATTGATAAGCTGATGACCATTCCCACGGATTGTATAGCTTCCCCCATCTGTAATCATCCAATTCGATTTCATCACAACATCACTCACAAGAACCAATTTTGTTGCATGTTCAAAAAACACGCCAATAATCATATCCCATTGGGAAGCACATCTCCAGTAGTCTCCATCCCAACCGCCACCGGATCGTGCCGCTTGTCTGCTGAACATAACATTCTCATCCATTTCCAACATACATGTTTCTATCTCTGACTCGTCTGTTTCTTCCTCCTCTTGTTCCGCTTCTTTTTCCATATTCACGTTTTCCATCTCATTTTTCTCAGTCTCTGCGTTTTCATTGTTTTCCTTCTCTTTTTCTTCCAGTTTCTCTTCTTCCTGCTTTTCTTCTATGTCTGTATGCCCGCTTTCCACCGAGTCATCTATATTCTCAACAGCATTGACCGTAACTGTCTGCCCTAAAATCATGATGATTATAAAAATTGCTGTTGTCATCTTCTTTATTTTATTTATGTAGTTTCTCTTCATATGCCCTCCTCTCGTTTTACTTAAAAAAAGCATAGTAATCCTGTGTCGTCACAACGTCTTTCGGAAAAGATGCCTCTTTCCATTCCTTTTCCATCATCGACCATCCCACAAACGTCTGTCCCTGTTTCACAGGCGTATCCGGAAGCAAAAAAGAGCTTCCCTCCGTCACCTCATATGCCTGCCATAGCTTTCCATCCACAAAAAAGGAAACGGTACAATTCTCTTTTTCCTTTTTTTGATCAATCACTGCCGTCTGCGTCACACTGCAGGTTCCCTTTTTTCCATTCGGATGTAAAAAAGTCTCCGTCACGCGCACGGACAACAGTCCTTTTTCTATATCCACTCCATAAATCTCTACCTGAATATCTCCAGATGTTTTCATGCCCTCTAACTGTTTCTTTAAACGTGCACAAAACTGTTTTTGCCATTTGGCTTCATCCACGTTTTCCTGTCCTTTTTCCCAAGTTTCTTTCATCGTTGCATCTACTGCCAATGTCACTGCTTCTCTAAGCGTATGCTCTCTGTCAACGCGCCCTTCCACCGTTAAAACCATCACAACAGACAATACCAATAGCGCACAGCTTACGATTCCATAGATAATGTATTTCATAGCGCATTTTCCTCCCCTCAGTCTTCGACGCGTATGTATAAATAGCCATATTCGGTCGCTCCTTGCGTATCCCACAGTTCCACCTTAGCGCGATACACACCGCTATGGGAAAACATATACATTTCCTGCTGTTTTTCTGTGATAAGCTTATCCACACTTGTGCCGTCTTTTCTATCCTCCATGTCAAAAATCCTGACAAACGCTTCTTGTCCGTCTGCGTCCGTCACCACAAGCATATCTTTTACACTGTATGCTTTGTTTGTATGCAGCGTATGACTGCGCACCATTGGAACGGCACGCTGTTTACTGGCATGCAATACAGCTGAGGACTGCAGCACAGGTTCTGCTATATCCATCTGCTGTTTCATCTGACCTCCCAATGCTTCCCGCAGTCCTTGCGTATCTGCATGTTGCATATAGCAAAATACTGCAAGCAGCATGCCACAAATCATAACTGCCAGACATATTTTCCCATAGTTTCTGATAATCTCCGTCATGTATCCCCCTTATCCCATCATCCGTAATAGCGCAAACCTTAAACTTTCTCCCATCAGCCCCCGCAAATCCCCCCAGAACAGACCCACCAAAAGAATGGCTGCGATAACTGCAAATAACATTTCTCCATATTCTTCCAACACATCTTTCATGTCATTTCTGCCCCCTTTTTCTTATATACTAAGCATCCCAATGGTTCTTAAAAAGATGCCACAAATCCCACCACCGATCACGGCATAAAACAATGCCATGCCGTAGTCTTGCATAATTTCCTTCATGTTTTTTCCTTTCTCACCATAATTCTGCATGTATTACCCTTGTGTTTTCCAAATCAAAAAATGGCATTCCATATACATACGTAAGCGCCACATTTCCGTACGCTGCCCTCTCTTTTCCTGCAGGTGTACTCCATTCCACCTGCAAATCATAATTTTGCGCTTCTGCATCCGCCTGGCATGCCTCTACTACACTCTTGGCATAATGCGAATCTTCCATGCGTTCCACACAGGAAGCTAAAAAAGAATCTGCATTACGCGATGCCACCGATGCCGACGTAATGCCAATCCCGGTTACCGTCAACAGCAGCAAACAAAATATTCCAATAAAAGACTTTACAATAACTTCCATTTTTCTCCTCCTACACGCCAAGTGCACTTGTTGCCATCATGGCATAAAACAGCATTCCCATATCCACAAGCATCTTAGCGCCACCCGTCAGCTGCGGTGCTAAAAACAGCGCATAAAGCCCTCCGAGTGCATCTTCATTTTTCATCTTTTGCGCCTGATCTAAAAGTAATTGGTTTCGCCGTATAATGTCACTGATCTGGTTATTGGCATTTCCTCCTGTCCCTTCGGATAAGGCATAGAGCATTTTCATCGACGATTGCACCTCCGGCAAAGCATATTCCTGTAAAAATTCCAGATACGGCTCCATATCGGTAGGCCGCAGCTGCAGCTTTTGTATCAATTCACGTAAAGCAGGCTTCATCAATACCGGCGCCTCATCATAGGATTCCATAATCGCCACCTGTACATTTTCACTCTGTAACAATAAAGACACTTCTAGTAACCACTGAGGAAACATCTTTTGCAAAGCACGCGATACATTTTTCTTGGCAATTCGCGTGCCTAACTCTGCATGTTTTTTCTCTTCACTGCGTTTTACTTTTTCATATTGGCGCAACAGTTCTTTTTCATCGTAGGTCTCATCCATACTTTCCATAGAAAGTTTGCGATCCGCCACATAAAAAATCCAGAGATCCAGCAGCAGCGTTAAAAGTGTCACCACCTTTACAATAGCAAAATCGGTAATGGACAACGATACGCGTTCTGCCACATAGACAAAGACGGAACACAGCAAAAGCGAAACCAGCACAGAAATCAAAATCTGTGTTCGTTTTCGTTTCTTTTCTTTTAACAGCTCATACGAACGGTCTGCCCACATCCGTCTGGCATCTAACATCAAGCGGATTGCCTCTCCGTATTCGCCGCCTTTTTCCTCTACCTGCAACGCGAAACGATGTATCATTGCTACGTGATGTATCGGATATTCCCGCTCAATCATTGCCAACGCCCTTTTTTCAACATAATCTTCATCATAGGTATCCTCAATATAAGCAATGGCTTCCTGAATGCGCGTATGCATCACACCGTTTGCAAATAATTTCTCTACATCCTTTAATGTCACAAGAATTTTTCCTGATTTCTGAAAAGAATATAAAAATTGCTCCATGTAACTATTGATTTCCACAAACTGTCTCTGCCCATAGCGGTTGCGATACAAATTGCGCAAGAAAAACGGAAATAAGCATGCGCACCACAAACAAAGAAGGAACAGATACATGTGATCTAACCGAAAAAACTTCCCGCACACGATTGCAAATGCTACCACCATCCCATACATCAAAATACCTCTTTTTACTGAAAAGACATAACCATATCTTTTCAATTCATCCCACAGCAACTTTGGTTTCATAATACGTTCCCCTCCTTTGCTCTAAGTTGTCTCCGATCAGTTCTCCATCCTCGACAATACACTCTACACGGTTAATGCCGTCTTCCCGCGAAAAAAAGCAAACCTGATCAATAAAGCGACGGATGTGCTGTCGTCCTAGAGCATCCGTTTCACTCCGCCGCCTTACCATAATCCCCACATCAATAAAAGAATAAATGTCATTTTCCATACGATTGGCATCCCGTTCATTTCCCGCCATATTCAGCATGCGATCCGGGATTTTTCTCACATCTGAGGTATGCAGTGTCGTGATACCATGTACCCCTGTACTTAGGCATTCCATCAGATAAACCACCTCTTTGGAACGCGTCTCCGACAACATAATCCACTTCGGATTCAGACGCAGACATGTCTTAATTGCCTGTGTGTAATCCATCTGCCGGTTTACGCGCAGTTCTAAGCAATCATGCGACGGATGTAAACTTTTAAAATGCCATTCCATCGTGTCTTCAATCGTAATCACACGCTCATCCCTAGGAATAAACCCAGACAAAAACTTGCATAACTCTGTCTTGCCTGCCCCCGGTTCTCCCACCACAACAATATTTTTATGTTCTGCAACGCAGCATAGTAACAGGTCTAACACGTCTTTACTACAATAGGCATCTGCAATCATCTGGCTTTCCTCCAATCGCACATACGGGAGTGATTTTCGGATACAGATGCTGCGCCCGCTCATACAGACAGATTCATGTACGATCGTAATACGCAGACTCGCTGTCTCTGCTTCTAATATGGGATTTTGCCGGTTAAATGCCTTGCTGACGCCATTTGCCACACGTCCTGTAAACTGATCAATAAAGCTTTCCGTCAACTGTAAATCCGGACATACATGGCGACAATTGTTACAATCTGTAATCCATACTTCCCGCCCGTTATAATCCACATCCGTGATATCGTCGTCAATGATGTACGGATATAACGGACCAAAAAATTCGCCCGTTTTATCTAAAAAAAGCATCTGTTCTGCCATATTTCCCCCTTAAAGTGCATTTTTTGTGAAGAAATACGTCAGTAACTGTGAAAATGCTTTTCCCACAACACTGTTTTGATCGCTACCAATCAGTGTCGAGACCAAAATCAACATCGCTCCAATAACAACTACAGTAATCATTGCTGGTCCATATTCTTTTATAATATCTTGCATAATTTGTTATCCTTTCTTTTCATACCAAAGGACATAAAGCAAATATCTGCGGAATAAGTAGGCGAAGCGCCTTTGAAAAAAGATGCCATCCAAAAGATGGTGAGATTGATACTAACAGCACTGCTAACATTTTGCAAGTGCTTTTTAAATTGTTTCAAAAGTTCGAAAACTATGAATTTTTATTTTTCTTTACAGAGCTTAGCATATCGCCTATAATACGTTTCACAGAGATTTTTTAGAAAGACGAGGTATTTTCATATGGCACAGAATCCAATCGTAACCATAGAAATGGAAAATGGCGACATCATGAAGGCAGAATTATATCCTGAAATTGCGCCAAACACAGTAAACAACTTTATTTCTTTGATTCAGAAGGGCTACTACGATGGCATCATCTTCCATCGTGTTATCCGCGGTTTTATGTTACAGGGCGGAGACCCGACCGGTACTGGCACAGGCGGTCCTGGTTATTCTATTGCAGGTGAATTTTCACACAATGGTTTCCAGAACGATTTAAAGCACACACCGGGTGTTCTTTCCATGGCACGTACCATGATTCCTGACTCTGCGGGAAGCCAGTTCTTTATTATGCACCAGACAAGCCCACATCTTGACGGCGAATATGCAGCTTTCGGTCAGGTCATCGAAGGCATGGATGTGGTAAACAAGATTGCAGAAACACCAACTGATTATTCTGATCGTCCGGTTGCAGAACAGAAAATGAAAAAAGTTACCGTTGATACTTTCGGTGTAGATTATCCAGAACCAGAAAAGTGTTAACATGTAAAAAGAGAGCGTATCGTTGCATAAAACTGAGGTAACCCCTCAAATCTTCAACGATACCCTCTCTTTTTTTAATCATCCATAAATACAGAAAATGATGTCTTACCTAACACTTCGTTGACAAATCCTTCCGTATCATCACGCACAGTTTTCCAGTCAATCACTTCTAAGTTGTGTATGTAATCTGTCTTTTCTCCAAATAAGTCCGGCAATGGTTCTTTGGCTTTCTTTACCTCGCCCTTAAAGTACCCCTTTGCCAGCTGATCCATATCGCAGCTCATACGCATATCGGTCGCCTTCAGACTAAATCCGTCTTCCGTTTCCTGCCAGCTTAAATGCGTTGTCATCCTATATGTTTTGCTATTATTGGCAAAATAATCCACTTCCACATCCATCCAACGGGAATACTTTGGATTTCGCGTCATAGTCATTTCTACGCGCTCATTCTCCGGCAGTTCATAGTAAAAATATGCGGTACCGATATCTTCACCATCAATCGTCAAAGAAGCTCCTTCTAACACATCCGACAAATCAATCGACAAGCGACGCAAATGATTCTGTTTTGTCAGATATACCGAATAGACAACATCATAATCCGGTGGCTCCATACCGATCAAATCCCAAAGAAACTGCCCTGTTCCCTGTGGAATGGTGACAACAAACTCTTCACTTACCGTACCATCCTCATCCTTTAGTGTCTTTCCCGTCTTTTCTATGTCAATCTGATTCGTCAGTTCTGCAATATCTCCCAGGTGATCTTTGAACCACTCTTTATCAATATCCGATGTCAGATCCGGCATTTTCAAAAAAAGATTCTGACCTGTCGGAAACGCATATCCTATATCTTCTCCCAGTAGTGGTGCATCCATATATACCGTCTGATCTTCCGCATAAAAATCCAGTTCTCCCATCTCTATCCACACCAGATTCATATCTGTTTGTGCAGAGATTCGCTTTTGCGCAAAAGAACGCTTCGCATCCACATCAAAATAAATGGATGATTTTGCCTGCTGCATGCCGGATAAACCAACTTTTCCTGTCAATGCCGTATCGCCGTTTCCATATTCCCGGAACATCTCCATAATGTTGATATCATGGAGCAGATACCCCGGATTTTTTAATGTCACTTCCATAAAATACAGGGAAGACAGCAGCATACGCGAGCTTGGCTTCTGTGCCCATGCATAAAACATTCCGCCGAACGTGGCAAGAATGATTACCAGCACACTACATACAATTTTGCCTCTTTTTTTCATAGGCCTACCCACCTTGTCTTAAATAAATGGATTATAAAATCTACTTCCATCATGATATGTAATCACAAGGGCTATTATCATAAAAATCACCGTAACAGCCATCACCACATAATCTGCTACAGCCAGCTTACGTCCCATATACCAGGTACGTTTTTTGTGTTTTCCATAGCCGCGCAGCTCCATGGCATTACTAACCGTATCAATCCGATCCATACTCGTAAATACCAATGGGAAAATAATCGCTGTCACACTTTTGATACGGTCCATCAGTTTTGCTTTTCCTGACATCTCAATACCACGTGCTTCCTGCGCATTTTTAATCTTATGGTAATCGTCCTGCACATCCGGAATATAGCGGAGAGCAAGCGAGATTGCATATCCAATATTATAGCTTATACCAAGCTGGTTCAAAGATGCCGCAAGTTCTGATGGATTTGTCGTAATGATAAACATAAAAACTGACGGTACAATTGTAAAGTACTTGATTACCACATTCAGTTCATAAAAAAGCTGTTCCTGGGTAATCACCCATCTGCCACCAAAATCGTAAAGAATATGCTCTGTGCCATAAATTTGTGCGCCCTGATATGGTGCAAAAATAAAAATAGCTAAAACGTTAATCAGCATAAATACCATAATCACTTTAAAAACAGAGCCAATCTGTTTCCAACTGGTCTTGGAAAGTTTAAACAGAATCAGGCTGATCACAAGCATCGTCGCAAGCACTCTGGTATCATAGGTCAGCATACAAGTAATCGTCCAGGCAAGGAAAAAAATCATCTTTGTCACACCGCAGAGTTGTTCCATCCATGTGCCTTTTTCTTCATAACTAAGTAATTTTGCCATTAGCGCACCGTCCTTTCGTAGTTGATAAAGCATTCAACAAACTCAGAAGGTGCCAAAATGCCACATTTTTCCGCCATATCGTAAAGCGATGTCTGCTTCAGATATGCGCGGTCTGAAATCTCACGATTGGTTAAAATATTTGCCGGTGTATCGTCTGAAATCATATGACCATCTGCAATAACAATCGCACGATCTGTATATTCTAACATCAGGTGCATATCATGTGTAATCATGATAATTGTCGTACCATATTCTTCATTGACACGTTTCAAAAATTCCATAATCTCCGTGTAATGATGATAGTCCTGTCCCGCTGTCGGTTCATCTAAAATCATAATTTCCGGATTCATGACAAGAATAGATGCAATAGAAACACGTTTCTTCTGTCCAAAACTGAGTGCAGAAATCGGCCAGTTACGGAATGGATATAAGCCGCAAATCTTTAACGTCTCATACACACGTTCTTTGATTTCTTCTTCCGGAACACCTCGAACCGTCAAACCTAACGCCACTTCTTCATAAATCATGGCCTTAGAAATCATCTGGTTTGGGTTTTGCATCACAAGCCCAATGCGCTCTCCACGTTCCTTAATCGATAGCGGTGATATATCCTGCCCATCTAGTAAAATCCGTCCTTCACTCGGCTCATAGAATCCACAAATCAAGTTGGAAAGTGTTGTTTTCCCCGCACCATTTTTCCCAACGATACTAAGCATTTCTCCTTTTTGCACCGAAAAATCAATATCATGCAAAATGGGATGCTTATCATCATATGCAAAACTCAGATGTTCTACTGCAAGCACCTGCTCTTTTCTTTTTTCTTTCAAAGGATGTGCTGCACTTGCAAACCAGTCCTGTACTTTTGCCTGATATGGTGCAA
>OLGI01000576.1_pt1 | contig 37711 bp, 38 predicted proteins | sample 1605221 | NCBI WGS metagenome assembly OLGI01 (sample SAMEA3888915, study PRJEB22519) | human gut metagenome | biome: human gut; feature: human-associated habitat; material: faeces | place: Denmark | collected 2010 | reverse complement strand
AAGGCTTGAACGTATCGCGGTCGGCATAGAGGCAGAACGCCTCGCACATCATCCAGTCAGCCCCCACTATATAGCGTCGGTTCTGCTCGTTATAAGGTTCATCGCCCAGGCACGCCAAGACCAAAGGCTTACCCGATTCATCAGAAGAAGGCAACTCCGCCCGGAATCCAAACTGCTTCTCCTTAGTAGACTGAATATCAAAGCATTCCAGCTTCATATCCCCCACTTCGAAACAATCGCCATCTTCCAGCTGATGGAACACCACCCTTTCAGCCACCTTAGCCAGTTGCTTCTTGGCAAGAATCATGTCGATGATGGTTTTGATCACCTTCATCACCTTGTCGTTTCCATACACATGCAGCAATCCCTCGTAACCCTTGCATTGTGCCACCATTCGGATTACCCAAATCACGCCCAGCACATGGTCGGTATGCGCATGTGTAACGAAGAGGTGATGAATATCAGAAATCTGAACATTCACCTTCTTCAGCTGCGCCAGTATTCCGTTTCCTCCGCCCGCATCCACCAGCATTAGGGTGCTGGGAGTCTGGAGCACAAAACAGGTATTATAAATCTGGGAAACCGTAGCATTTCCCGTTCCGAGCATCGTAATTTGAGCCGTAATCTTATCCATTGTCTTATTCGTTATCTATTTGATTCACGCCCACAAAACTACTCATTTTCTGATAAACCACCAAGAAAAAGCCCCGAAAACTTTGCGTATTCCAAATAATAATCTTAACTTTGCGGGAGAAAAAGCAAAAAAGCTTCAATTATGGCAGAAATAGAAAGAAAAAAAAGGATTTATCGCAAGCGCATCCCATACGGAATGCAAAACTTCGAGGATGTAATAGAAAGAGATTGTTACTATGTTGACAAGACTCCATTCATAGAGAAAATAGAAGAATCTAACATGTATTTCTTCTTCATACGCCCTCGCCGCTTTGGCAAGAGCCTCACCCTCTCCATGCTCGAAAACTATTACGACATCAATAAGAAAGATAAATTCGAGAGCCTCTTCGGCAACCTTTATATAGGAAAGAATCCTACTCCCGAACGCAACAGCTATCTCATCCTACACCTCAATTTCGCCATGATTTCAGCAGGATTGGATAATTATAAAAAGGGACTTGATGCCCATTGCAACAACAAGTTCAATTCCTTCTGCAGCAGATACGCCCACCTTTTGCCACCGGACATAAAGGAAGAGATGAACCAGAAGGAAGATGCCGTTGCCCAATTGGGATTTCTATGCGACAAATGTGCTGAAGCAGGCTTGAAGATTTATCTCTTCATCGACGAATACGACCATTTTACCAATCAGATTCTTGCCCACAAGGAGCATGAATCCCGATACCGCGAGCAGACTCACGGCGAGGGGTATCTGCGACATTTCTTCGACACCATCAAGGGAGCCGCTGGAGATTCATTGGGCAGAGTTTTCGTTACCGGAGTAAGTCCTGTAACCATGGACGACCTGACCAGCGGTTTCAATATCGGCACCAATTATTCCCTATCTCCGGAATTCAACGAGATGGTAGGATTTACCGAGGATGAAGTGCGTGAAATGCTGGCTTATTACGCCAGCGTGCTGCCATTCCGCCATAGCGTGGATGAGCTGATAGAAGTGATGAAGCCATGGTATGACAACTATTGCTTCTCAGAAGAAGAGTACGGCAAGACAACCATGTACAACTCTGTAATGGTACTCTACTTTGTAGATAATTATATCCGCAACGATTATGATATTCCGAAGAAACTGGTAGAAACCAACATCCGCATCGACTACGACAAGATACGTATGCTCATCCGCCACGACAGAGAGTTTGCCCATGACGCCAGCATCATACAGGATATCGTGACCAAGGGATTCACCACGGGAACCCTGATGGAGAATTTCCCAGCCGAGCGCATCAACGATCCCGACAATTTCCTGAGTCTGCTTTTCTATTTCGGCATGGTTACGATAAACGGCACCTATCAGGGCAACACCCGTTTTGTGGTTCCTAACGAGGTGGTGCGCGACCAGATGTACACCTATCTGCTGGATACTTACAAGGAGAACGATCTCACCTTTGAGCAATACGACAAGACCAAACTGGAGAGCAAACTGGCTTACGAAGGCGCTTTCAAGCCATACTTTGCCTACATAGCCGATTGCTTGAAGCGATTCTCTTCCCAACGAGATAAACAAAAGGGCGAAGCCTACGTTCACGGCTTCACTCTGGCGATGACGAGCCAATGTAAGTTCTACCGCCCTATCTCGGAACTGGACAACGATGGCGGTTATGCCGACATTTTCCTGCTGCCTCTCTGCGATATCTATAAGGATATGGAAGATTCCTACATCGTGGAACTGAAATATTGCAAGCCGGGCACCAGCGACGAGCAACTTGCCCAGCTCTTTGCAGAAGCCTCAGCACAGATAAGTCGATATGCAGACAGCAATATCGTGCGCGAATCCGTGAAGACCACCCGCCTGCATCGTCTCGTGGTGATTTATCGCGGAGCTGAAATGGTGAAATGTGAGGAGGTGGAATAGCAATTTGCCTAAAGAAATATAACTATGGTACTAAAGAAATATACACAGGAACAACAAGTGATAGATACCCTTCGCAAAACTGGAGGGTATGCTACTCTTGGCGACTTGTATCATCTTGTAGATACGAAATCGTGGGCAACCAAGACGCCCAACGAATCCATCCGAAGAATCGTGCAGCAATCTGACGAGATATTCAAAATACAACCAGGTCTTTGGGCTTTGGAGGAATGCCGTGATGAAGTGATGCGCAGATTTGATATCCAGCCAAAAGAAGAAAAAAGTGTTGAGCAATTTACACATGGCTACTATCAGGGACTTATTATCGAGATAGGAAACATGAAACATTTTGACACCTATATCCCTGCGCAAGACCAAAATCGCAAGTTCCTGGAAAAGCCATTAAAAGATATTTGCTCAACTACCCACATACCAGATTTTTCATACAACAACCTGACAGACCGGGCAAGAACCGTGGATGTCATTTGGTTCAACGAACGCCAAATGCCTGATAGCTTTTTCGAGGTGGAACATTCCACAGACATACAGAATTCCGTGACCAAGTTTTGTGACCTGCAGGATTTCCATAGCCGCTTCTTGATTGTCGCTCCACAAAATCGCAAGGAACAGTTTGACAAAGTGATGAGCAGAACAGCTTTCAAGGATATAAAAGACCGTGTTGCTTTTCATAGTTATGAGAGTATCAGCAAACAATACGAGCTGATGTGTGCAGCAAGAGCAAGCGAAGGATTTATCTGATTTTCGAGATCAATTATTAACAATGTGATGATTTACAAAAATTAGCTAAGTACTTAAAACACAAATATTTGCAATTCATTTAAAATGATCATTTTTGATCACAAAAGTCAAACTTTGATCTTTTCGGGCTTTCTTAAGTTTTTTGATATACTTTTGTGCCCGAATTATGGAATATCAGATACAAATACCAGAACGTTTACGGCGATCAGAAACCGTCTCTGCAACCTCAGAAATCGAGGCTGTAGAAATTGTGCGCCAATATTATAAGGAAGCATACTACAAATCACCCAATAACGATTTCATTCTTGCTCATGGTGATTGTTTCAAACTTCTCAAGGAATTTGATTTCAAGTTCGACATGATATTTGCCGACCCTCCTTATTTTCTCTCCAATGGTGGAATATCGTTGCAGAGCGGCAAGGTTGTGTGCGTAGATAAGGGCGAATGGGATAAAGGAAAGTCGCAGGAAGACATGATGTCATTCAACAGGGAATGGCTTCGCTTGTGTCGTGAGAAATTAAAGGACAATGGTACGATATGGATAAGCGGCACCTACCACAACATTTTTTCCGTGGCAAATAGTCTTACAGAACTGGGGTATAAGATTCTGAATGTGATCACTTGGCAGAAGACAAATCCGCCAGCCAATATCTCATGCCGTTTCTTCACCTACTCCACAGAATTTGTGATTTGGGCAAGAAAAATGCCGAAAGTAGCCCATAAGTTTAATTACGACTTGATGAAAAAATTGAACGATGGTAAACAAATGACTGATGTGTGGCGAATGCCAGCTATCGGTCGTTGGGAAAAAACTTGTGGCAAACATCCTACCCAGAAGCCTCTGCGCTTGCTTGTGAGAATGATTCTTGCTTCAACCAACCAAGGCGACTGGATTCTTGACCCATTTTGCGGCAGTTCGACAACAGGTATTGCGGCTAATCTGTGTGGGCGCCGTTTTGCTGGGCTTGAACAGGAGGAAGAATTTTGTAAATTGAGCAAGGCAAGGCGCGAGGAAATTGAGGATCCCGAAAAATACAATTATCTGATTAGTCACATAGAGGATTTGCATAAGTTGCCAGATTTACTCAAAATTCATGGCGATAATAGTGGGGATACTCAGACCCCATTTTAAACGTCATGGGTATTTTGTCCGATGAAAAATCGAGGAACGGGTATTGGAAATCGTGAAGGGTGGAATAAGGGGGTGAACTCCCCCCAATAGACATATTTTTTTTAATATATTTCGGTTTTCGTAAAAAAAATCAAAAAGACTTTTGGCTATATAAAATTTTTATTGTACTTTTGTCGTAATTTACAAAAAAACATAAAAATAATGAAAATAAAGAGAAATAGATTTTTCGGGAATTTCCTTCAGGAAGTCCCCAGTCTTGTGCCAGAAAAAAGACCACCGAAAGCCGAAATCACAACGACTTTGGAAGCCATTTTTCTCATGGGCGAGATTTGGAATGTAATTAACAGAAAATGGAGAGCAAACTACGATGATGTAACCTTGATATCCTTGATTGCAAAATTCGCTAAAGAAAACACCCTCAATTTCAAGTATAAAACAAATACTAATATCAAGAAAGCATAAACAAGTAAAATTATGACCAACCTAAAACTGGAGATTAACGGTTTGGAAAATGTCGAAAAAGAGGTTGATATTCGCAATTTTCCAAACGTAACAATCTACCAAAACAACAATTCGGATGAAAAGTACAAATCAAATCATGTTCAGGAGGAGACTCTTGAAGCTAATTTGAAGTTTCCTTCATCCATATTTGATATTACAGAACTTCACGAAAAATATTGGACGAAATTCTGCGATACTTTTTATAAATATCTTAGCATTTCATCAGATGAGAAGAGTACTTACAAAGAGAAATACGAGCATTTCTGTAAGTGTAAAGTTCTGAATAAAAGAGGACTAGGCATCGAGACATTCCCTGTTGTCAAGGAAGAAGATTTAAAACATCTCAAGACGATGGAGAAAAGACTTTTTACTTTAAACGACAGAGATGAATTAATTTCCACACTATACTATTATGTCAGAACAATACAAAGTACCTGTAAAAAAATAAAACACAAAATCCGGGTAATCAAAATCACCAACCCCCGTTATGAAAAAATTGATTATTCCCAATACAAACTTGATGGGACTAAACATTTTGAGAAAGGAAATGATTTCTGGCCTAACATCAGAGAAACTATGAAAAATTCTATGAATGAAGCTATGCTAAAGGATATACTGGATAGGGAATCTTTCGATCATTATACACAAGATTATGAACTAAAAAAATGGGAAGAAAGAGATTTTTTCAAGCCTAATCCTGCTGATGAGAGCGCAGTTTTTCTTGTAAACAAAATTCTCGAAGAGAAAACTTGTTGTTTAAATAAACTTCTTGAAGAACTTTCGACACTTTTACAAGATAGCTCAAAATATCAGGCAGAATTTAAACTGGATCATTTCCTATACCATCTGTTCACAACATACGGATGTTCTCTGCCGGAAATCAAAAAAAAGGTAGATGAACTGCCCTCTCCACGTGATTTGCAAGAATTGGCGAAGCTGCGAGATAGCCTGATTAAGGAATTCAGTCAAACTTCTATTGGCAACGAATGGATAATGTGCATGGAGAACGAGAATGGAATCAAGTATATTACAAATTATTTCTTGAACCGACGCGAAGAGCTGACAGAAGAAGATGAAGAGCAGTTTTTCTACCAACTGGATAAGATTTGCATTATCGAAAATGTGCTGAAGGGAAATGCTAAAAAATACGATTTGGATATAGCTTATCCTGATGATTGGTTTACCCAGAATACATCTGAAAATTCAGATGTTGCTCCTCAGAAAAAAAGCATCCCACAAGGCTGTACTGATGCCATCAAGAATGTTTTGTGTCCTACTTTCACATCTGCTCAGAAAGAAGTACTGAATTCAAGAGAGCAAATAGCAAAAGCTGCCAAAACGATCAATTTGAATCGTAATGTAAATGTTGCGATGCTGATGGCTGTTGCGTTGGAAGTAAATGCAATACGTCCCGACACGAATACTCGGGATTTTATCCGTACACTCATCGGGATGGGCGTGATAAAATATAGCGGCGATAAAGCGATTGGAAAAATGGCTGATGTGGTGAATAAGAAATTACACGGCTACAAAAGAAAGGGCAAGGAGATTCCTCCACTTCCGGCAAATCATCGTTTTTGGAAGGAAACAGAGAGAGCTATTGGAGATAAAATCTTTCAGGCTATGACTAACAAATAAGATTCTTTATTACACAAAATCATATTCTTCTTGGTTTGTTATTCTGGCAAATACGAAATAGTAAAGCGGCAACAATTATCTGACAAGGATAATGGTTGCCGCTTTTTATATGTTCTGTGTTCTTTTTGATTCTTTGATTTTATTCCGATTGGTTCTTATTGGTTCTTATTAGTTCTGAAAACGTTGATTTTCAACCTTTTACAACAGGCTTTTTTACATCTCTGAGTTTTTTTTGCCCTAACTTTGCATCAACTTTCTGCAAGATCGGAGTAACTAACCAATAAGCCTTAAAGGAAGGCAAGGTCTTGTTTTTTTTCAGAATTATGAACACAAAAATAGATAATTAAATTAATTTTTATTTACTAACCCGAGTGGAGTGAGTGAAGAAATCTCCGGAGGTAAGTAGCGCTACGTTTCTCGCTTTCTTTGCTCTCAATTTCACTAAGGTTATGACAGAAAATATCAAAGACATCCATCTGTTGATGGACAGCAGTTCACAGTCAAATCACATCTTGTTCCCTAACACGGAGTTGGGTATTGACCTCAAGTTGATGACACGCAAGCCGGGACGCTTGGCTGTCGGAGAATACCTGGACGGTACCATCACACGCGATGGCGAAGACCACTTCTCTTTCATCCAAGACGACTCCAACAAGAAGAAAGTGAAGGTGATACAGAGAAATCCGCACGTGTATGAAGGTACGTTTATCAACATCAACCGCAAACCGGACGGAACTCTCTACCCTACTTTCAACCGTCCACGATACACAAAGAAGTTTACCTTCCAGGATTTCTGCTGGGAAGCTGCCAACGAACTTCGCATGGTAGTGGGCGAAATGGCAAAGAAATAAAACGGAGTTTTGGGCTTTATAGAGAAAAGGGAACTGGGTGGAATGGCTGACGGTTCATTAGTTTCAGACGGTTCTGCCGTTCCAGTTGTTCCAGTTGTTCCAGTTGTTCCAAAAAGCATTCTTAGGACAATATTCCTTTTTATAGATTCTATAAATACTTAATAATCAGATAGTTATATATAGATGAAGTGGAATTGGAACCCTCAAAAAATTAATTGGAACAACTGGAACTGGAACGCTCCAGCCCTACCCCATTTCCTCTAAAAGGCTCATTATCAATAATTTAAGTTAAAATGAAAACGACAAATTTGAAGTACGACATTACAAAAAGCACCGCTCCGGCGATGCCAAAACTGGGAAAAGGCACCGAATGTGTGCAACTTTTGCTCTCTCAGATATCAAAAGACATGCACGAACCCCTCGTTCCGATGTTTTTCCCTATTCTCGGAGCGCAGGTCAGCGAGACGGAATTCCAGTATCCCGACCTCAGTTGGAAGGAGTTATGTGGCATGATGGGCAATCTCGTGGCCGATTCGGGATGTAATAAGGGGCAATTGTCCAACATTGTGGAAGCTATCTGTCACAACTTGCGAGAGCACGACAATACGGAACTGGAGAAGCTCGTGGAATGGCAGAAGCAGATGAAAACCAAATCGGCCAACAAGGAGAAACCGGCTCGCCCCGACGTGAGTTTCTGGTTTCCACCAGCCGATGTGACCAATGCTGCCTTTATCCAGAATGCCATGACTTGCGAGAAACTTGGCGGACGCACACAATACCTCAATCTGCCCGAGGTGGAGATGGCCGACAGGATGTGTGGCGGACATAAGCAGATTTCGCAGATGCTGCGCAATATCTACGACCGCCAGCGTTCTGGTGCCTTGCGAGCCACAGCCGAGGGAGTGACCGGCAATCCCGTGCTCCGTGCCAATCTTACGATTTCATCCACCCCGTATGCCGCCCGCAAGTTCTATAAGAACGAGCTTTTCAACGGTACTTTCGGCCGAATGGTTTTCTCCTACAAGGCTCGACAGGGACGCGAGGGAAAGATTCCGAGACAGGGTAAATACGACGATACTTTCTATCAGAAGCTGGACGAGTATCTGGTGAAACTCAGCATCTGCAAGGGGCGATTTATCATCAAGCCGCTGAACAAACTGGCCGACCATCTGGCTGCTGACATGGCTTCGCTGGCCGACCTGACGGATGATGATGTGCTCTGGGACATCTCGAAGCGCTCTATCGTGTCAGCATGGAAGGCTGGCTGCCTGCTCTGGGTTTTGAACAACCAGACGTGGACGAAGTCGATGGGCGAGCTGGTGGAATGGATGGTTTATCACGACCTGTGGAGCAAGATGCAGATATTTGCTGATATGCTGAGCCAGGAAGCCGATTCTGTGAGCGAGGCGCAACGCAGAGGTCCGAAGAATCTGCTCGAGGATTTGCCTGATTCTTTCAACGAGGCACAACTGGAGGCACTCCGTCTCTCTTTAGGTAAATCGAAAGACGGCACGAAAGGACAACTCAGAAAGTGGGTGTTCCGCAAATTCATCACCTTCTCTAACCAGACGGGACTTTACTCTAAGACACAGGAATACCTGAAGGGGAATGAGAAATGACAAATGAAATTCTGGAAAATGGAAAAATCTGAAATTGAAATGCTGCGCAACCTCCCGATAGAGGAGGTTGCCGGCCAACTGGGATTGCAAGTGGCGAGACATAAAAGCCTATGCCCTTTTCATAGCGATCATCATGCGAGTCTGTCGTTCAATACAAGGAAGAACCTGTGCCGCTGCTTTGTCTGCATGGACGAGAGCCTCGACTCCATCGGACTGGTCATGAAATCGCTACACGTGGATTTCCCTAAGGCGTGCTTCTGGCTCGCTGAAAGGAATGGTATTCTCCTGGAAAAAGGCAGGGGAAGGAATTGGCGGAGGAATTGCAGCTCATCTCCTGCTGCTTCGGCCGTATCTCCTGCATCTTCGGCTGATTCTGCTGATTCTGCTGCTTCGGCTGATTCTCCTGCTTCTACTGCATCTCCCGTAGCCTCAGCATCTTCGGCTTCTTCTCCTGCTGCACCCCACGCTTTTGATGCGGCACGATATGCGAGATTCTTCGAACATCCGTGGCTGAACGAGGCTGCCTGCAGATTTCTTTTTGATGAGAGGAAGATTGACGGGAGAGTGGCGAGATGGTGCCGACTGAGTTCGTGGACCGACCGCAAGGGGGTGAACTGGCTGCAGATTCCTTACTTCGACAAGGAGGGACGATTAGTGGGGATTCAAAACCGCAATCTGGATTTTCATCGAAAATTTCGTCCCACAGATTCTATGGATTCTGAAAAGATGGGGAAAAGTTCTTGTCCCACAGATTTCACAGATGACACAGATTCTAAGGATTCTGAGGATTCTGAGGTCTCTATAGGTTCTGAGGATGGCACAGATTCCGAGGAGGCGCCACGATTCCGATTTCCCTACGGCAGCCAATGCGGAATCTACAATCTGCAGGTGCTGAAATTGCTGACGCCGGGAGAAAGGCTTTTCATCACGGAGGGATGCAGCGACTGCTGGGCGATGCTTTCTGCCGGGCATAAGGCAATAGCCATTCCATCGGCCACGCTTCTCAAACCTGAGGACAGGGATGTGCTCGCCTATATCGGCGAAACGTTCGGAGTGGAATGGCACATGTTTCCCGACAGGGATGCGCCGGGAGAAAGGCTCTTCCTGCAACTCAAGGAGATTCTGCCCTCGCTCATCCATCACCAGTTGCCCCTGGGATGCAAGGATTTCGGAGAGGCTTATCTGAAAGGATTCAATCTCGCAGAAGAAATCAATCTTTTATAAAAAAATGTCTTATAAAAATTTAGCAATATGGAAGATTTTATCATTCGTTCGTACACCAAGAAGGAACTGGCTCTGATGTATTTTCCCCAGAGCAATCCTCGTACTGCCGTCAATCACCTGATGGTTTGGATTCGCCGCTGCGCCCCACTTTGGGATGAACTCCTGCAGACGGGTTACAAGACTACCAGCAAGGAGTTTACGCCCAAGCAAGTAAGGGCCATTATCGAACAGTTGGGGGAGCCGTAGAATCGCTGGGGTGACCTGAGAGGAATAACAAAAACATCTGGAGTGTATGAAGCCTCATCATACACTCCAGATGTTTATATCAAGTTCATTCTAAAAACACCCCGTATAATGGCATGTTGGTAATATTAGCCTGCTGGCGATAAGGCAGCATGGAATAACGGATAGCAGAAATATCAGGATGCTCCATCAGATAATGATGAAGCGAGGTAGCCTTGACACTTGTACCCCCTTTTACCTCAATTGGCAATAAGACACCATCACGCTGAATCAGGAAATCCATCTCCATACGAGAGGTATCAGAACTGTAATAATAGACATGTTGCAATCCAGTTGCAAGCAACTGCTGCAAAACATACTGTTCGCTAAAAGCACCTTTATATTCCGTAAATATCGTATCTCCCAACAATACCTCCTTTGCAGGCGTATCAGCCATGGCACCCATCAACCCACAATCACACAAATAGAGTTTAAATGCCGATAAATCTTCATAGAACTTCAGAGGCAACTCTGGCTTAGAAACCTTTGTTATCTTATACACCAAACCTGCGTCCACCAGCCATTGGATGGCAAGTTCAAATTCCTTGGCTCTACCACCCTTCTTCAACACGCCATAAACAAACTTTTTGTTCTCCTTCGACAACTGTCCCAGAATGGATTGCCAAACCATATCGATTCGGGGCACCTCCTGCGATGGAGCATGCTTGGAGAAATCGCTGGCATAGTTGGAAAGAATCTCATTCTGCAGGCTGCGCACCTGATTGAGCAACTTGTTTTCAACAAATGCCTTTACCACTTCAGGCATACCACCCACATAATAATATTGTCGCAGCAAGTCCTTCAGTTTTTCATGAAAGGCATTCATCAGTTCATAGTCATGACTATGCATCAGCTTCAACAGCTGCTCCTCGCCCATCGCCATGAGAAACTCCTCAAAATCCATTGGGAAGAGACGCATGGTCTGCACCTTGCCAACTGGAAACGAGATACCTGCATGCAAAGCAACTCCCAGCAGAGAACCAGCTACTGCAATATGATATTCCGGAGCATCTTCACAGAAATATTTCAAAGCCTCTAAAGCCTGAGGGAAAGCCTGCACCTCATCCAGGAAAATAAGTGTTTTACCAGGGATAATATCTACCCCTGTCAAAGCGCTTAAACCTTGAATGATTCTGGCAACATCAAAATCACCCGAATAGATGGCCTGAAGGTTTACATTTCTATCGCAACTTACGTAAGCTAAACTTTCAAATTCACGACGACCGAATTCCTTAAGAACATAGGTCTTTCCACATTGCCTTACTCCATTAAGAATCAGAGGCTTATGATGTTCCTGGCTTTTCCATTCCAGTAGCTGGTCATATATCTTTCTCTTCATATCTTTACACTTTTCGACACATAAAAATGCCAGTTCATTACACTTTTCGACACATGAAATCATGCTATCGTTACACTTTTCGACACATAAAGTTAGCGCAAAGATACACTTTTCGACACATAATACCAAGATTCCATTGCCTTTTCCGAGATTTATTTAAGAGTTTTTAACCTTATAACACGAAAATGGTAAAAATCAGCTTTATAAAAGCGAAACTGGTAAAATTTACAGAAATTAACCCTGCAAGACGAAAATGGTAAAATTTAGCTCTATAAAAGCGAAAATGGTAAAATCAAAGCATTTAACACTACAACACGAAACTGGTAAAATTTTGCTCTAAAAAAGCGAAACTGGTAAAATCAAAGCATTTAACACTACAACACGAAACTGGTAAAATTTTGCTCTAAAAAAGCGAAACTGGTAAAATTTCATGGAATTTAACCTTGTAACACGAAACTGGTAAAATTTAGCTCTATAAAAGCGAAAATGGTAAAATCAAAGCATTTAACACTACAACACGAAACTGGTAAAATTTAGCTCTATAAAAGCGAAACTGGTAAAATTTTAGGGGATTTCAGACTAAATGTTTCACAATCGCACGGCATCGCACGACATCGCACGACTGGGTATGAGGAATGCCGTATCTTTGCATCGTGATTCAGAAAGCGCTGAAAAATCACTTTCCCAACTGGAAAAATATTTTTCTCTAACTGGGAAGCTGAATTCAAACCAAAATTCGTCAAACCAGACTCCAAGCCCTGCAACGAGTCCTTCGAATCTCTTACCAGAAAATCTTCTGCGAGAGACGAAGCTAAAAGGGGGCAAAATGCTTATGAGCCAAAACATGAAAGCATTCATCAGGTATCTCATCGTGGCCGTGTGCTCTGCCGTCGTCACATTCCTCTCCAACTCGTGTACTGCGGGTCTCGTGATCGGAAAGAACCAGCGACAACATCAGGAGAACAACATCTCCACCCGGGCAGACTCTTCCCATTTCGTTCCGACCATTACCATCCGGTAAAGGCTTCAAAGGAATAAGAGAAGAATTCTTCGGAAACGACTTCTTAGGAAAGAGTTTCTTCGGAAAGAGTTTCTTCGAAAACGACCCGAAATTCGTCTGCCAAAAATTCCCGTTCGACTTTAAATCGAATAGGGATTCAGAAGAAACCAGATGATTCTGAAATAGGATGATGATTCTGAAATAGGATGATGTTTCTGAAAAGGATGACGATTCGAAGGAGATCCAATCAATTCAATTAATTCAATCAAATTCAATCCAGACTCCAAACCTCGAAACGAGTCCTTCTCCCTACCCTCTACCCCCCAAGATTCCTGATTTTCTGAGGAAACGTAATGCAAGAAAAGTCTTGACAGGCGGAAAGGAAGAAAAACAGATTTTTGGAAAGACGGGAACACCGGAAAGATTTCCGGAAGGGAGAAGTTTACAGGAGGTTTTATCATTATGGCTATCAACTTGAAAGCAAAGGAAACCCTCATCCAAGTGGGTGAGCAAAAGGGAAATTACCGTTACGTGCTCGGTACTGATTTGTACAGTAAGCTGACTGAGAGCAAGGTGATTCAGGAGGCAGCACTCCGAAGTGGTGTGAGCCGAGGCGTGATGCAGGCTTGTTGGGATGCAGCCGGCAACGTGATCATGGCATGGGCAACTGAAGGTCACTCTGTAGCCATCCCCGGTTTGGGAACCATGCGATTTGGCGTTCGTGCCAAGAGCGTAAGTAATGTGGCAGAAGTGGCAAGCAGCCTGATTACCAGCCGTCGTGTTATCTTCACTCCTAACGTGGAGATCAAGAACGAGCTCCAACGTACCGCCATCCAGATTACCTGCTACGACCGAAACGGCAAACTGGTTAAGAAAGTGACCTCTGGCGACAAGGGCGATGTGGAAGATCCAGACAAAGAGCCTAATGGCTCTGAGGGCGACAACAGCGGCAAGCCTAATGGCGACAACAAGGGCGACACCGGCTCTGAAGGAGATGGTGACTACGAATTGAAGTAGCCCAGCCCTCTTCTAAAGGAGGGGCATCTAAACAAAGTCCCCAATCCTTGACGATTCTGTCTTGGATTGGGGATATTTTTTTACAACTCGATTACCTCCAAGTCATCAGGCACCACAATCCTGCCCTTGAAATACTCAGCAGCCTCCTGGGAATATTTCTCCTTGCGAGTGGCAAGCGTCTTCTCCTCCGTATGATAAAGAATGAGATTCTTGACACCTAATACATGGTCGGTATGGGCATTCCAGTTCTATTTTAAAGTATAATCAAATTAATAAGGAAACAGCAGCGGCAGGACGAAAGTCATCACCACGCCGATGATAATCTGCAGGGGCAGACCCACCTTCACATAGTCCATAAACGAGTAACCACCCGCCTTCATCACCAGCGCATTAGGCGGCGTGGAGAATGGAGAGGCGAAGCACATGCTGGCTCCCAAGGTGACCGCAAAGAGGAAGGAATAAGGACTCACACCCACCTGCTGGGCTGCCACCAGAGCGATAGGTGCCATCAGCACGGCCGTGGCGGTATTGCTGATAAACATCGTCATCAGAGAGGTGGTGAAATAGATGCCTGCCAAGAGAGCCGTAGGTCCCATCGCTCCCAGACTGTCCACTAAAGTCTGCGAAACCAGCGCAGAGGCTCCCGTCTTCTCCAGCGCCGTGGACATCGGCATCATCGCCGCTATCAGCACGATACTCTCCCAGTTGATGGTCTTGTAAGCCGCCTCCACATTACGGAAACAGCCTGCAAAGACCGTGAGCAGACCGGCTATGATGACCGCCGTAACCGGAGCCACAGGAATGAAATCAAACACCATCATCGCCACCATGAGCAGCATGATGGCCGCAGCCACAGGAGCCTTATAGTCGAGCAGTACCTTGTCGGCAGTCTTCTCAGGCTGGTCGAGCACCACCCAGTTGGAAGTATCCGAAGTGAGATGAGCCAGATTGGTCCACTCGCCCTGCACCAGGAGCATATCGCCCACATGCAGTTTGGCCGCTATCAGATTATCCGTGATATATTCCTCTCCTCGCTTCACGCCCAACACGTTGATACCGAAGCGCTTACGCAGATTGGCTTCTCCGATGCGCAGGCCTACGAAATTGGAGGTAGGCATCACGACAATCTCCGTGAGTCCGAGGTCGTAGAAGTCGATTTTCACGTCCTTCATCTTTCTCAATCCATAGTCGTGGGCAAACTTTTCTATCTTCTCCTCATCGCCCAGAATATAGAGGATATCGTGTACGGAAATCGTGCTGCTGCTCTTCGCCATGTTCTGGTTGACATCCTTCACGAGTCCGAGTTTCGACTTCTTCTCGTTTCTGATTTCGATGATGCTCACCCCGTATTTCTTCTGTATGCTGAGGTCCTTGAGCGTCTTGCCCACGATGTCCATCACCCCGCCATTTTCATCTGCCGTCCCATAGCGCTTGCTGGGTACGATGTAGCGATGCAGATTGTCGAGCAGCTGGTATTCATCCACCAGGTCGTCGAGCGATTTCGCCTTGTCCTTCTTCTTTCCGTTCTGCTTTTTGCTGAGGAAAATCTTGCTGAGGGGCATGAGCACGATGATGCCGATGGCGATGACGATGAGACCCACGGGGAAGAAGGAGAAGAAAGCGAGCGGCTGATAACCGGCTTCTGTGAGTACCTCGTCGATGACCAGGTTGGGCGGCGTACCGATGAGCGTGAGCATTCCTCCGAGACTGCCCGCAAAGGCAAGGGGCATGAGGAAACGGCTCGACTGCATGCCCGATGCAGCCGCCAAGCTCACGATGATAGGCATCATGAGCGCCACGGTACCGGTATTGCTCACGAAGGCTCCGATGAAGGAGGTGACGAGCATCACCAGCAGGAAGGTAATGGTTTCGTTGCCGCGCGAAAGGGCCATGAGCTTATTGCCCGTGAGCTTGGCAAGTCCCGTCTGCATGATGGCTCCACCCACCACGAAAAGGCCTATCATCATGACGACGATGGGCGACGAGAAACCTGCCAGGGCTTCTGAAGGAGTAAGAATTCCAAATACAAGTAGTGCTGCCAAGGCGGTAAGAGCTACGATGTCGGCCCTCACTCTGCCCCAAATAAACATGGCAACCGTAATGATTAAAATGCTAAGCGTTATTGTCATGCTATAAAATTTGAATTAAAATAATGTTTTCGAAACGAAATCACGTTTTGATTGCAAAGATAAGCACTTTTTCAGAAAAAACAAAGAAATTGGTAAAAAAACTTTGCTCATATCAAAGTATTATACTAACTTTGCAGACGGAAAAGAAACATTAAAACTCCAAAATGATAAAGAAAGGTAAACATACAGTATTATTTATTTGCCTCGGCAATATCTGCCGCTCTCCTGCGGGTGAAGGCATCATGAAGAGTCTCGTAGAAAAGGCGGGGCTGAGCGACGAGTTTGAAATCGACTCTGCCGGTATCGGAAACTGGCACGTAGGACAATTGCCCGACAGCCGTATGAGAAAATGTGGCGCCGAGCACGGTTATGATTTCAACAGTCACGCCCGCCAGTTTAAGAAATCAGACTTCGACCGCTTCGACACCATCGTGGTGATGGACAACGACAATTATCGTGCCATCACGTCTATGACATCCTGTCAGGCTGACAAGGACAAGGTGGTTCGCATGGCTGATTTTCTGACCCATCATCGCCAATACACGACCGTGCCCGACCCATACTATGGCGACTATAGCGACTTTGAACTGGTCATCACTCTCCTGGAGGATGCCTGTCAGGGATTGCTGCAGTCTCTCACGGAATAATTTTCCTTTGACCTACATCAAGCCGAAAACGGATTTGGTTGATATGAGTCAAAAAAAGTCCTCGTTTCATCATTTTGTCATGCCTTTGTGACAGATTTTCAAAAAATAGGCATTACCTTTGCACTCGAAAAAGGTAAGATTGTAAAAGGATAATGTTAAACTGGAGCCTCAAATGGAGACTCCGCAAAATGAAAATGATTATGATGACAACAGTAATGATTCTCGCAGTAGTAGCAGTCATGATTGCTAAAGCTGTAAATGTAAACAACAAAATGGAAATGGGTAAGTAATTACCTGCTCCATGAGTGGTAAAAAGATTCAGGCTGAAAGAAGCCTGCAGTATTAATTAATTAAAGGATAACAAGTATGAAAACAATTTTCGAAAACATCAAGAAGGCTTTCAAAGTTTTACTTGAGAACTACATGAACGCCATGGAAATGTATGGCGAGGCCTTGAGTAAAGGTCGTGGTTGCTCTTGCGCTTAAGGGGTTTACCTTTGGTGCATCTGAACCAACGGAAAGGATGCTGCTTCGGTAAGCAAGTATCCTGAATGAAAAGAATGCTGCTTCGGTAAGCTAACTTCAGAAATGGAGTTGCTTCTTCAAGCGGGCATTCATTTGATAAAGAAAGTAATTACGTTTGTAATATATGGAAGAAGCGTGCAAGTCTCTAAAGCTTGTGCGCTTTTTTTGTTGTTTCTCCGCTGAGTTTTGTTCTTCTCACAGATAATTGTTTTTGTCCCACAGATTTCACAGATCTACACAGATGTTTTTCCCGATTTTATACTTTATATTTGGTCATTTCATTATTTTATCATACCTTTGCAAGCAAGTATAAAGTGGTACACTTTTTAATTAGAATATGGTACACTTTTTAATTAGAACATAAAGAAAATAGAAAATGGAGCAGCAAGATATTATCATCAAACTGGAGGCAAAGGGAATCAAACCTACAGCCAACCGCATTCTCGTTCTCAAGACTTTAGCGAGCGAGCATCATCCCCAGAGCCTCAGCAATCTGGAACACAAGATGCTGACCATGGACAAATCGAGCATCTTCAGAGTGCTCACCCTCTTCCTCGAACACGACGTGGTGCACGCCTTCGAAGACGGACGAGGTATCCTCAACTACGAACTCTGCGAGGAAGAAGGAAAATGCGACCATCATGACGGCCATATCCACTTCTACTGCGAGGCTTGCCAACGCTCCTTCTGCATGGAAGACATCCACATCCCAAGCTTCGAATTACCAGAAGGATTCTATCCCCACTCCATCTCCTTCGTCATCAAAGGAGAATGCCCGGAATGTAGAAAAAAGCACAAGTACTTGCCCTAAAATCAATAAGAGAAGCATCCTTAGCTTAACATACATTTAACTATTCACATTTTTTAGTTACATATTTACAACTAACTTTTTCTTACAAAGTATATAAGATTTGTAAATTTAGGGCATTTCAAATTTAAGAGCCGTTAAAGTGTTAAATTCAAATGTTAAAACGGGATAAAAAACAATACGGAATGATTGCTTTCTCATTTTTTGCTCCTATATTTGCAACCGGTTAGACGAAGCTATCGTTTTTCCGAGACAGTCAAATCTGCCTGGAATCAAGAATCCCCTCACAAGGAGTTCTGAAAGAAACGAGGCTGCCGCAAACCAATTAGAGTAATAAAAAAGAAAAGTAATAATTAAAAGCAATAGACATGAAAAAGGTAACAAATTACGTGATGGCTCTGTTGTGCGTAGGTTCACTCGCATTCTCAGCCGGTGCATTCATGAAAGTAAACGCAGCTCCAGCTACTACTTCAGCTCCAGCTGGTCAACCAGTAGATCTCACTTATGCAGCAGAAAAAGCTCTGCCAGCTGTAGTTCACATCAAATACGTACAGAACTCCAAGACAACAACCGTTGACGTGCAGGACGATCCATTCGGAGGATTCTTCGACCCATTCGGCTTCTTCGGAAACCCTGGCAACGGCGGCACACGCAAGCAGAGAGTGCAGACCCCTAAGAAAGAAGCTACAGGTTCGGGAGTCATCATCAGTAGCGACGGATATATCGTGACCAACAACCACGTGGTGGAAGGTGCTGACGAACTGACCGTCACACTCAACGACAACCGCGAATACTCAGCCCGCATCGTCGGTACCGACAAGACTACCGACCTCGCACTCATCAAGGTGGACGGCAAGAACCTGCCTACCCTCCCTATCGCAGATAGCGACAAGGTAAGAGTCGGAGAATGGGTCATCGCAGTAGGCAACCCATTCGGTCTCAACAATACCGTGACTGCCGGTATCATCTCTGCCAAGGCACGTTCACTCGGAGCCAACGGCGTAGAGAGCTTCATCCAGACCGATGCAGCCATCAACGCAGGTAACTCTGGTGGCGCACTCGTCAACACCCAGGGCGAACTCGTAGGTATCAACGCCATGCTCTACTCACAGACCGGTTCTTACTCAGGATATGGTTTCGCCATCCCTACATCCATCATGAACAAGGTGGTAGATGACATCAAGAAATATGGTAGCGTACAGCGTGTAATGCTCAGCATTCAGGGTTCTGACGTGCTCAACTATATCAACAACCAGAAGGAGAATGGCAAGGAAGTGAACCTCGGAACCAATGAGGGTGTTTACATCGCCAAGGTGGATGAAGACGGAAATGGTGCTGCTGCCGACCTGAAGGAAGGTGACGTAATCACCAAGGTGGACGGCAAGAAGGTGACCAAGATGGCTGAACTCCAGGAATTGCTCAACGGCAAGCGCCCTGGCGACAAGATGACCATCACCTATCTGCGCAACAAGAAGGCTATCACCAAGACCATCACGCTGAAGAATGCTCAGGGCACAACCTCTGTCATCAAGTCAGCCGACCTTGATGTGCTGGGTGGCAACTTCCGCCAGATTACCGCTTCACAGAAGGAGCAGCTCAACATCAAGTATGGTGTAGAGGTGATGAAGGTAAATAGCGGAGCCTTGAAGGAAGCCGGAATCTCTCGCGGATTCATCATCCAGAAGATCAACGACAACAATATCACTTCTCTCGACGACCTGCAGAAAGCCGTCAAGAGCGCTTCTACCAGCAAGGACCCTGTGCTCTACATCCAGGGTATGTGGCCTACAGGCAAGAAGGCTTACTTCGCAGTTCCTCTGCAGAGAGACTAAACCAGTCGCCCCGAAAGGAGAACAGAAAACTCAAGTCCAGCAAGAGTTTTATCTGAAAAATTCTCCAATTAGGCGTCAGAAAAAGGTTTTGAAAATATAAAAAACGACAAAATAGCAGGTATTTTTTAAAATATCTGCTATTTTTTTGCTATTTTTTTTGTCATTTCGAACAAAAAGTGTACTTTTGCAGAACTTAAAAAAATAAAGGCTACCATGAGACAACTAAAAATTTCAAATTCATTCACTAATCGTGAAAGTGCGTCACTCGACAAATATCTGCAGGAGATAGGACATGAAGAACTACTCTCGGTAGATGAAGAAGTAGAGTTGGCACAGAAAATCAAGAAAGGTGATCGCCAAGCCTTAGAGAGATTAACAAGAGCAAATCTACGCTTCGTTGTCTCTGTGGCAAAGCAATATCAGAATCAGGGACTCAGCCTCCCCGACCTCATTAATGAGGGAAATGTAGGACTCATCAAAGCAGCAGAGAAATTTGATGAAACACGTGGATTCAAATTCATCTCATACGCTGTTTGGTGGATTCGCCAAAGCATTCTGCAAGCCATCGCAGAGCAGAGTAGAATCGTGCGCCTGCCACTCAATCAGGTGGGAAGCGTCAACAAGATAAACCGTGAACTCAACAAATTTGAGCAAGAACACGAGCGCCGTCCAAGCGTAAATGAGATTGCCGACCGCATAGATTTGCCTGAAGAAAAAGTCGAGGAAGCGATGAAGGCCAACAACCGCCACGTAAGTATGGATGCTCCTTTCGTAGATGGAGAGGACAACAGCCTGCTGGACGTACTTGCCGACAACAATATGCCGATGGCTGACAAGGCACTCGTACAGGAATCGCTACGGAAAGAAATCGACAGGGCCATCGACCTGCTCAACGATAGAGAACAAAAGGTGGTAAGAGCCTTCTTCGGAATCGGCTCGCCAGAAATGACGCTCGAGGAAATCGGCGACAAATACAATCTCACCCGTGAGAGAGTGCGCCAAATCAAGGAGAAAGCCATACGCAGACTCCGACACAATACGAAGAATAAACTGCTGAAGACCTATCTGGGACAGTAGGCTATCAGACACATGCTGATGCGGAAGTCTGTAGCTTTTCAGGAAAACCGGATGAAGGTCAGTAGGCTAAAATAATTTAGAATAGAAATGAAATTATCAAAAATCGGACTCACAGCTATAGCAGCTACACTCCTCATCTCGCTTACCGTACAGGCTAAAAACGAGATGAGAAAGGCATACGTCTTTGGATTTGCTTCTTCTTTCAACGACTCCACAGTCTATTTCACAGACATTCAGGAGGTAGATTCTGCATGGTTTACCAGCAAGCATCATTTCCTGGTAAGCCGAGAGAACTACTCATACCAGTTGCGCGACTATCTGGCAAACATCGGAGAACAGCATCGCACATGCGTGGTGGAATATAATACCGACCCGAAGAAACTGGAGAAAGTGTGGAACAAGCTCTACATACGCTATGCGCACAACCAGAAGCAGAAAAACAACCAGAAGCAGAAGACCGAACTGCCTCCTTTCCAAATCAAGAAACTGAACAGGACGCAATTCCAGTTCCAGGCTGTAGCACCTATGGATGAAGCTACAGAAATAGAGGAACCTGTAAAGAAAGTGAAGGCTAAGAAAGCCCAGAAAAAGCAACGCAAGAACAAATGATAGAATCACATGATTTTAATATCGCAGAGTTGAACGTGAGAATCTGTTTTGCAGAGTCTCCATTCAACAGCATGCGACTCCTGACCTCATTCGAACCCTTCAGAGTCAACACTTTGGAGGGTCATCTTTTTTTTAGCCTGCTCGTAGATGATTCCCTCAAGCCCTACCCCAAGGATAAGCGCAAGAGAATCAGGGCTTTCGACACGGGAAACGGAGACACCATCGTGGATAAACTCGACAACGGAGGGTACCAGTATATCATCAAGGACATCAACGGGGCCAGCTGCTGCCTGCTGCAAACCAACAAGGACTTCAGCGACTGCCGATGCGCCCTGAACGGCAACTACAACATGCGCTGCTTCGGACTGAACAACGCCCTGATGCTCATCTTCGCCTTTGCCGGCAGCAGACTGCAGACCCTTCTCATCCACGCATCCCTGGTAAGACAGAACGGATACGGATATGCATTCATCGCCAAAAGCGGAACCGGAAAGAGTACTCAGGTAAGCATGTGGCTGAGATATCTGAAGGGATGCGACCTCATGAACGACGATAATCCTATCATAAGATTCATCGACGGAAAGCCTTACATCTACGGCAGTCCGTGGAGCGGCAAAACCCCTTGCTATCGCAACGTGAAAGCCAAGCTGGGAGCCATCACACGCATCGACCGCGACAGTTCCAACTGGGTGGAGCGCCTTTCGCCTATCGAAGCCTTCGCCTCTCTCCTGCCCTCCTGTTCGAGCATGAAATGGGACCAGGATATTTTCAACGACATCTGCAATACGATTACCCGACTGGTGGAGACCGCCAACATCTACACCCTCCATTGCCTGCCCAACCGGGAGGCTGCCGAAGTTTGTAATCAGGCGATTGCCATCAAAGAAGGTGAAGGAAAATCCGCATAACAAAAAAATAATAAAAAATGATGCAAGATAATCATTCCATAAAGACTGTAGAAATACAGTTTACCAATGCCCAACTTCTCCCAGAAATCGTGAAACTGCTGGAAGAAGGTCATACCGTAACCCTGCTGCTGCGCGGTTACTCCATGCGCCCGTTCCTGGAAGACAACAGAGACAAGGCCTTGCTGACCAAGGCTAAAGACATCAAAGTGGGCGATGCGGTACTGGCAGAAATCGGCTACAGGCATTACGTGCTTCATCGCATCATCAAGATTCAGGACCGGAAAGTAATACTGCGAGGAGACGGAAACTTAGGCATAGAGAAATGCAGAATAGAAGACGTGAAAGCATCCGTAATCGGATTTTACCGCAAGGGCAGAAAGAAGCTGGACAGAACCGACAGCAAAAAGTGGAAAATTTATTCGGCCCTATGGATGCGCCTCTTCCCTATCCGCAGATATCTTCTTGCCGCTTACAGAAGAATCTGGATTCCGATTCTTGGACCAATGTAGGATATAGAGAATACGAGAAATATAGAGAATACGAGGAATATAGAGAATACGATATATATAACAATATGATAGAATAAAAAGCGGGGTTATCTTCAGTTTCCAAAAGATAATCCCGCCTTTTTATTATTTATAATTCTAAGCCTTTATGTTTCAAAACTTGAACTTCTATCAAAGCAGAAGCGCCTGATTTATAATCCAAAACTAAACCGAAGCAGAAGCGCCTGATTTACAATCCAAAACTAAAACCGAAGCAGAAGCGCTCGATTTACAATCCAAAACTAAACCAAAGCAGAAGCGCTTGATTTACAATCCAAAACTAAACCAAAGCAGAAGCGCCTGATTTATAATCCGAAACTAAACCAAAGCAAAACCGCTCGATTTATAATCCAAAACTAAACCAAAGCAAAACCGCTCGATTTATGCTTCAATAATTCCAGCCTGCAACCATAATTCGGTAAGAGCCTTCACGTCTTTCATCGCCGTAGCCTCATCCACCTCATACTCCTGAGTCAGCAGACCTACCAAGTCTTCATGAGTAAACTCCTTGCCCTGGATATTCTGCCATAAATAAGCAGAACTCTCATTCATACTAATGATATTGCTGAAATCAATATTCTCCTCTCCCTCTGCCACGATGATGTTCTCACCACAAACCACACGGAGATTGAAACCTGGTTTTGCTTTCATCTTTCCTTATTTTTTAATTCTTATTCTTTTATATTCTATTCTTCCCCCGAAAGGAGCCAATTTCCAACCGAAGATTCCCCCTCAAAAGGAGCCAATTTCTTTCCGAAGAATTTTCCCCGGAGAAAACGATTTCTCCGAGGAAATTTCCTTTTTATTTCATGTGACTCTTAAACCAATCTGCAATCTGTCTCAACAGATGGTTGCGCGTATTGCCACCATAAATACCATGGTTTCTGTTGGTATAAAACAGCTCCTTGAAATCCTTGTCTGCCTGAACCAGCGCCTCTGAATATTCGAAGGTATTCTGAGGATGCACATTATCATCAGCCACACCATGGCAAATCAGTAGGGCACCATGCAAGCGGTCTGCACGCTCGATAGGATTCACCTTGTAACCATCCTCATTCTCCTGAGGAGTACGCATATAGCGCTCGGTATAAACCGTATCATAGAAACGGTAGCAGGTAGGAGGTGCCACAGCTACACCAGCCTTGAACACAGGACGGCCTTCGCTCATACTCATCAACGTATTGAAACCACCATAACTCCAGCCCCAGATGCCGATATTGTCCTTATCAACGTATGGCAGACTACTCATGTAGAGAGCCGTCTCCACCTGGTCCTTAGACTCCAGATCGCCCAGTCTGAGATAAGTAGATTTCTCAAATTCTGCACCACGGCCACCCGTTCCGCGACCATCTACACAAACCACGATGAAACCCTCCTGAGCCAGATAATAGTCGAAAGCACCCCCCTGCCCCATACTGCCCGTATTCCAGGCATTCAGAACCTGCTGGTTGCCCGGACCGGAATACTGGAACAGGATGACAGGATACTTCTTGTTGGCATCAAAGTCAACAGGTTTCACCATCCAACCGTCGAGTTTCACGCCCTCGGAAGTAGTAAACGAGAATGTCTCACGCTTGCCCCAGTTGTATTTCTGAGTCTTCTCCAAAAGTTCCTTGTTGTCCTCCAGCATCTTGATAACCTTACCCTTGTTGCTGCGCACGGTAAACACCTGCGGATGGCTGTAAGAGCTCCAGGTATTGACGAAATATCTGAAATCGCCCGAGAAATTGGCAGCATTAGAGCCCTCCGCATCTGTGAGTCGCTCCACCTTACCATTCTTGTGAGCCACATATACCTGTCGGTCGTGCGGATTGATCATCGCAGCCTGGAAGTACACGTCCCCGGCCTTCTCGTCCATTCCGTAAATCTCGGTCACATCATATTTTCCCTTCTCTACCTGGCGAATGAGCTTGCCGTTCATATCGTAGAGATAAAGATGCATATAGCCGTCGCGGTCGCTTGGCATGAGGATATATTTCTTGCCCACGATGCTGTTTTCCATCACCTCCTCTTTTACAAACTTAGGCACGCTTTCCTTGATGAGCATCTTGCTGGCACCCGTGAAAGGATTGACTGAATAGAGTCGCATATCGTCCTGATGGCGGTTCATCGTATAGACAATCAGACTGTTGCGGTCTGGCGAAGTCTTGATGCGAGGATAATAGCCGTCTGCATCTACCGGAACATCAAGGCGGATGGTCTTGCCAGCCTTCAGATCATAACTCCAGAGACTCACCTTGGAATTGTCCTGACCCGCCTTCGGATACTTGTAGGAATACTCGCCTGGATAATCGTGGAACTCAGGATGTGCTGGCTTGGCACCCTCGAAAAGCTGGAGGGAATAAGTCTTCACATGCGACTCATCGAAGCGGATCCAGCCGATGGAAGTACCGTCAGCATTCCATGCAAACGCCCTATTGAAAGCAAATTCCTCCTCGTAAACCCAGTCAGGAATTCCGTTGATGATTTCATTAAACTTGCCGTCGGAAGTAATCTGCGTTTCCTTTTCGCCATCAAAGACAAAGAGATTATTATCCTTTACGAAAGCGATGTGCTTGGAATCAGGCGACCAGGTAGCCACCTGCTGGTTTTCGCCCTCAGAAAGTTTGCGGAGCTTCTTGCTGGCGATATCATAGATGAAATACTCAGCCTTGAAAGATCTGCGGTACACAGCCTTGCTCTTGGTAATTACCAGAAGTTGCTTGCCGTCAGGGCTCATCACATATCCATCAATAGACTCAAAAGGAGCTTGAGCCTCATGAATATCAAAGAGGACAGCCACCTGCTTGCCTGACTTGAAGGAATAGCTGACAATCTGCTTGCCGTCATTACTGATAGAAGCATATAAATCAGTACCTTCGATAGGATTGATTCCCGTCACATAACTGGCAGAGAATTCGCCCGAAGTAATGCTCTTCAGATCCAGTTTCTCTGCAGCTTCCATTGCCGTTACCATCATGATAGTTGCAATAAAAATAGAAAATTTCTTCATAGTTTTCTTTATATAAAAAGCTTCAATATTATCTGTTTATTTTTCCTGTTTGAAATCTGCCACCCTTTTTTCTTTAGCAGACTTCTCCTTTCTCCCTTCTCATTTGTCATTTCTCATTTGTCATTTAAAACAAATGAAGGACGAATTCATCCCTATTCATCAAGGATAAATTCATCCCAACTCAGAATGTTCCTGCTAATCTTTGTGCAAAGCCTTGATAGCAGAATAGTCTTCATCCTCCAGTAATTGCTTGACCGTAATTCTCGGATTTCGCTTCACGAAATCGTTGATTGTCTTTACATATCGGGTATTGAAGACTTCCCTGTTCATCGCCCTATTGACCGTCCACATGATTTTTCCCATGTGCAGGTCGCGATCCAACTGCGGTCTGTTGTCAAAATCATCCATCGGATAGATACTCAGCAGATAGAAAGTGAGACAGTCTGGCACGATGTTGTTTCGGTTCATGGTGCTACGCTGCTGGGCATTATAATATTTCTTGTAGAGCGGATATTTAGACCCCATGTACTTATCGAGTGAAATGCCGACCGAAGACTCGCCTATCACGATACTCTGGTCCAAAGCTCCTATCTGCGCATAGAAAACAGGCTGCTTGATTTCCGGCAGCCAATCCTGCAATCGACCAAACGATTCCTTCAACTCCTTATTGATATCGTCCATATTGGCATATTCAGCCTCTGCATCTGCGATGAGAGCCTGGAGCGTAGAGTCCTGAAAGAACATCAGGAAGCGATTGCTGATGTTGGCATCGGTAATCGTACCCAGCTGGAGCATTTTCTCTATCAAGGTACGGGTTTCTATAGGATAATCGGTATTCATCTGCTGCAGGGCAGAAAAATCTCCGGTAGTAAGATAGCGGCTTTCCAAACGATCATAACGCTGTACGCAAAGAGGTTCAGCAACAAACTCCTCATTCGGCTTGAATTTAAATTCACAAGCCGAAGAAAGCAAGACAAGTGCCGCAATTATGATAATATGATATAAATTCTTCACGTAATTATAATTTTGTATTAATACGAGTGCAAAAATACTAAAAAATATTTTAAATTCCAAGTTTTTAAGCTAAAAAAGCACAAATTATGTGCAAAAAAGATGAATCTATTCTATAAATATTCACATTTGCAGAGATTTGAGCAACAAAATGAGAAAGACGGGAGAAATGAGAAATGACAAATGAGAAATGGAGATGGGAGAAAGGACAAAGGAGAAATGGAGATGGGAGAAAGGACAAAGGAGAAATGGAGATGGGAGAAGGAAAAAGAAAAAGAAAAGACTTCCCGCCAGGAATACCACAGCAGAAAGTCTCTCTTCTATTATTTCGTTTTTGAAAAACTCGCAAACAATTTCTTGCAGAAAGCAAGCAAACTTATTTCTTGCAGAAAGCGAGCAAACTTGAGTCTTGCTTAAAATACTTTGACCAGTAATGGCTGAGTCTGAAGTTTCTTCCATTCCGTCAACCACTTATACCACTCCTTTTCTCCGGAAAAACCATAGGTTTCATTGGCGCTCGTATAAGCCAATTTGTAGGTCAGCTTCTTTCCTACAGGGCGCACCAGCATCGTATATACATCCTTGTTGGCCTCCTCCTGACTCACGAAATGAGATTGAGGCACATAAATACCTAAGCCAACTGTCTCTAACTTATGTTTGCCATCATCCTTGCCCGTAGGCCAGTCGCTACCATAACAGCCTCTCAATCCCTTGCCATCAGACATTTCTGTAGAACCCTTCACGTTGATAAGTCCTGTAGAAAATACGTAATCATCCGCATTCTTATTGAAGAATACCTCCACATCAAAATCCCTATGCCCCGCATAAATCGTATAGCGGATGGTGGCATTTACTGGCTTTAATCCTGGAGCCGGAACCCAACCGTTGTCCACCACTTCTACCACGGCACGCAAAGGTCCTTCGGAAATAACACGCTGCTCCTGATATTTCACATCTGTAAGCAACAGGGATTTCGTGCCGTCCCAACCGCGCAGGGCACCCAAACCATAGGTATTGCCTACCCACAGACAGTCGTCGCCGGAACCTGCTGCCAACTGTTCTTCGGAAGGATAAAACTGAGTATCCTCTACCACCAGTCCCTTATTGATTTTGCCATAAAGGTCGATGGTCTGCCGATTGTCGAAATAAACACGCATCGCCACGAGGTCGCTCTCGAAACAGACGCCATGAGAATGCACAAAATGATAGACATCCTTGGTCTTCTTGTCGAAGGCAATACTGCGCAAGTAAATATCCTGCTTGTTCTTGGCCAACTTCTTATTCTTGCTTGGCACAATCAGTTCTGCAAAGGTACGGGCAGGATAGACAGACTGCTCGCCCTCGGAGAACAACTGAATCTGATAAGTCTTCGACTCCCTCTTGCCGAGATCAGCCAGAAAACAAAGTTCATCATTCACGCAGTCACGGTTCAGATCATCCAATTGGGATGGAATTTCCTTGCCATCTACCGTAACGACGGCCTTGGAAACTTCACCATACTTGCTCAAATCCAAGACAACCGGTTCGTCGTTTCTCTCTACTTTGGAAGGATTAGTCACCTGCACCTTCACCATCGTTTGCGCTTCCATTCCTAATGCCAGGAAGAAAGCAAAAAATGATAAATAAATACGTCTCATTTTATAGTCAGTTTCTAAGTTATTTCTATTTTTTAAAGCCCACTCGTTTTCAAAGGAAGCCATCTGGCTTTATCGAAAGCTTCCATCAGACTTCATTCGAGAAGGATTATCACGCTTCATTCAAGAAGAATCATCAGACTTCATTCAAGAAGAATCATTAGACTTCATTCAAGAAGAATCATCACGCTTCATTCAAGAAGAATCATCACGCTTCATTCAAGAAGAATCATCAGACTTCATTCAAGTCGTTTTCAAATCCTTGAAATTCTTCACTCCCTTGGCGTAATATTGCCACAATATGGAAGTCTGGAAAATCTGCGGAATCTCCTCCTCCACTCTTTGTGCCTGAATACGCTTTCTCTCCTCATCAAAAGAGGAACGCCATTCCTTGAATGCCTTGCGAGCTTTGAACACAGCCTTGAAATCACCCCAATTCCGCTGAAGCAGCAACATCTCAAAAGCAGCCAGATAATCGAGGAACCATCTCGCTCTCATCACATGCGATAACTCCTTGTCCGACAGATTCTTATAAAGCATCGTTAAATTATTTCTGAAATTCAGGAAAGTCTTCATCGGATTACTCTTAGGCAAAGTTCCTCCACCCACATGATATACTTCACTCTCAGGGATGCAATAGATTTTCCGCCCCATCAGGCGCAAACGCCAGCAAAGGTCTATCTCCTCATTATGAGCGAAAAAGCGGCCGTCAAGTCCACCTGCCTTCCAATAATCCGCAGAACGGATCATCATGCACGCACCCGTAGCCCACAATATCTCCTGCTGGTAATCATACTGGCCATTATCACGTTCTACCATACCGAAAATCCTGCCACGACAGAACGGATAACCATATTTATCCAGAAAACCTCCACAGGCGCCGGCATACTCAAAACTGTCCTTGTCATATTCTGCCAACAATTTCGGCTGACAGGCTGCCACCTGAGGATGGGAATCCATAAACTCTATAAGCGGAGTAAGCCAATGATGACTCACCTCTACATCACTATTCAAAAGCACATAGTAGTCGGCCTCTATCTGGCGTAACGCCCGATTATACCCTTCGGCAAAGCCAAAATTCTGCTCCAGTACGATAGTCTTAACCTGAGGAAATTGAGTTTCCAGAAGGTGCATGGAACCATCTGACGAACTGTTATCCGCCACCCAGATTTCAGCATCCTGTCGGGAATACTCTATCACATTAGGAAGAAACTTGGCCAGCATCTTCTGACCATTCCAATTTAGTATTACAATTGCTACTTTTGCCATCTTGTATTGCTACTTTTGCATTTTGCATATTGACTGCAAAAATACAAAGAATAATTCAATTATGCCCCGATTTGAGGCATAATTAAGAATTTATAATGATAAAAAAATGCTTTAACGGCTCTTAAGCCTATTGTTCAGCAAGTTAGTAAACTCATAATTCTTCAATCCCCATTTCGGAGCCACGAGCAATTCCTTAGGCGATTGACTTACAAACCTTTCGAGCACCAGATCCGGGCGAAGCAACCGAATAAACCTGACGATGACGTCAATATACTCCTCTACCGAATAGACATGAAAAGGATGCTCAGCATATTCCTGTGCCAAACGGGTTCCCTTGATAATCTGCATCTGATGAATCTTCAGAATATCAAGAGGAAGCGAAGAAATGATAGGAGCCTGACGGAGACTCTCCTCCGCATCTTCTCCTGGCAGCCCGATGATAATATGACCGCCAGTCAGGATGCCGCGAGCATGCGTACGCTCTACCGCATCACGGCTGCAGGCAAAATCATGGCCGCGATTGATGCGACGCAAAGTATCATCATTCGCACTTTCTATTCCATACTCCACCAATAAGAACGTGCGCTTGTTGAGTTCCTCCAGATAATCCAGCAATTCATCGCTCATACAGTCCGGGCGAGTACCGATCACGATACCCACCACATCTTCCACGCGAAGGGCTTCCTCATACATCTCCCGAAGCTGTTCTACCTTAGCATAAGTATTGGTATAAGCCTGGAAATAAGCAAGATACTTCATGTCCGGATACTTACGGGCAAAGAATGCCTTCCCCTCTTCCAACTGTTCGGAGATAGACTTCTTGCGGTCGCAATAGCTGGGATTGAACGTGCGGTTGTCACAATAAGTACATCCGCCGCTGGAAATTTTCCCATCCCGGTTGGGACAGGAAAATCCTGCATCTATAGAAATCTTCTGAACCCGGAAATCAGGAAACTGTTTCCGGATCCAAGTACCAAAATCATTATAATACATCATAATACATCACCATAGAATAAACACATCGCCCGAACCTTACGAGACTATATTCGAACGATATGATTCGAGCGTTATCATCACCACGAACTCTTAGAGCAATTCTGCCTTCAAAGCCGTTTTGTCGTGATTGAAATCGCCCAGGCGAACACGGAGCAACTGATTGTCATATTCTTCCTTGGCAAGCGCAGGAGAAAGTTCTACTCTCACATAGTTCTTGGTAAAACCATGCATGGCCTTGCCGCGAGGCGCCTTCTCAAACAGAACCTCAGCTTCCGTTCCAATATACTGGGCATAAAACTCTAGCGTTTTCTGGTCGCTCAACTCCAGGAGTCGCTTGGAGCGCAACTTCTTCTCCTTGTCACTCACCACATAAGGAATCTTGAGCGCAGCCGTACCCGGGCGTTCAGAATAAGGGAAAACATGAAGTTGGGTAACAGGCAAGGACTTCAGGAACTCATAACATTCCTCAAAACACTCAGGCGTTTCACCACGGCAGCCTACCATCACGTCAACCCCGATGAAAGCATCCGGCATCTTCTCCTTGATCAGTTGAACCTTATGAGCAAACAGAGCCTTATCATAACGGCGATGCATCAACTTGAGAACTTCGTCGCTACCGCTTTGCAGAGGTATGTGGAAATGAGGCATGAAAGCCCGGCTCTGAGCACAATATTCGATGAGATCATCATCACAGAGATCTGGCTCCAGACTGGAAATTCTATATCGCTTGATGCCCTCTACTCCATCAAGAGCCTTCACCAGATCCAAAAAGCACTCATGAGTTGTCTGACCGAAATCTCCGATATTCACGCCAGTAATAACGATTTCCTTACCTCCCTCACGGGCTGCCTGCTCAGACTGTTCTACAAGAGAGGCAATACTTGGATTGCGGGAATTGCCACGGGCAAAAGGTATTGTACAATAGGTACAATAATAATTGCAACCATCCTGTACCTTCAGGAAATAACGGGTGCGGTTGCCACGGGAACAAGACGGCTGGAAAGTCTTGATTTCCTTGGTCTTCACACTATGATGCAGATGAAGCGCTTCTGAATACTTCTGCGCCCAAGCATCACTCAGATACTGTATCAGATGAGCTTTCTCATTGGCACCAAGCACCAGGTCAACACCTTCTATCTTGCTCACATTCTCTGATTCCAACTGGGCATAGCAACCAGTAACAATCACAAAGGCTCCAGGATTCTGGCGTACCATGCGATGAATGGCCTGACGACATTTGTGATCAGCCACTTCTGTTACAGAACATGTATTTATCAAACAAATATCAGCCTGTTCACCCTTTTGGGCTGTAACAACACCCATGTCTTCCAGCATCTTTCCGAAAGTGGAAGTCTCTGAGAAATTGAGTTTACAACCCAGAGTATAATAAGCAGCTTTCTTGCCTTGAAAGGCACTTGTATCTATCATAATTATCCTATTTACATTATTAAATTTCAATCGGCCAAAACGAAAAGGCCCTCCTTTCTGCGTTCAAGAGAAAGCCCCTAAATCTCCAGCTTCAGGAGAATGTCCTCCAACCCTCCAGCATCAGAAGAAAGGAACACAAATCTTGATTTTCAAGAAAAAAGTCCCCATCCCTCCAGCATCAGAAGAAAGGAACACAAACCTTGTTTTTTAGCCTTCTGAGCAAAAGTTCGGCAAAGATAAACAATTATTCTGAAATTAGCAAATTCCCAAGGCGCTTTTTCTAATATGGGCAGTATGAAAAAACTGATTCTATAAAGCATCGGGACTGAAAGAATCAAACCAATCAGACAACCAGACAGGAAAAGCACCAGAACCTATAAAACAAAAAAAGCCGCCAGACCGAAGTCCAGCGGTTGTTTCTCTCATTTTTCGTTCGTAAAGTAATCCTAGATTACTTAGCTGTATCAGCAGCAGCTGTATCAACAGCAGCTGTATCAGCAGAAGCTGTATCAACCATTGCAGTATCAGAATCAGCAGAAGCTGTGTTCTGAGCTGTTTTGTTACCACAAGATGCGAAAGAGATAGCTGCGATAGCTACGAACATTAAAACTAATTTCTTCATTTTCTTTGCTTTTTAAATCTGTAAAACAATCATTCGTTTATTAAAACGATGCAAAGGTAAGTATTTTTTCGATAGGTTGTTCTTTTTTTTAGGACTTTTTTTGGGGTACTTTTGTAACATTTTTACAAGTACTTAATAATCAGACACTTACAAACTGCTAACAAAAGTTAAAGTTTTTGTCGTGTACGAAGACAGCCGAAAATTAACACTTTTACGTGTTTTTTACTATCCAAGCCATCTACTCCAAAACTATCCTTTTTCGAGACTTCCAATCCCCTTTTTCTCATCTCAAAGCTCTGTTTTTCTCATCATAATCATCATTTTTCTCCTTTCTCATTCCTCATTTCACATTCTTCATTTCTCATTTTATCGACTTTCTCATTTCTCATTTCTAATTTCTCTTACCACAACCGTTTTAAACCAGTCTTTAAGAACGCCTGCATATTGGTCTTGGGAATCAGAAAGTAGAATCACCACCTGATCACCATTCTTTAATTTCGGTCCCAGGCACATTCCTTCGTAATTTGCAAACGAGCGGTCAAAAACCGACAAACCGGTCTTCCATTCTAAAAGCAAATGCTTATTAATATAAGGTGTAGCTTCGCAGAAAGGTTGCTCAATGGGATACGGATTCTCCTGCAACGGATTAATCAAATACAACCTGCACTTACAAAATGCTCCCAATTTCATCTTTGGAATAAAAGCTTCACGCTCCAAGACCAACAACTGGCCATCTGGTAAGACACACAATTCGCTAACACCCATCACATACGTTTCAGCCTTCTTGTTCGTAGTAGGCTTATCCATCCGGTAGGCGTAAGTTTCCATAAAGTGTTTTCCCCCAACATTTACTGAATCTGAATCATCGCTATTCTGCCTCAGAACACCTATCCCCTCCAGATGTTGAGCATCTATCCCCTTCAGATGCCCAATATCAATTCTCATCAGGCGTAGTTTATTAGCTTCTCCATTCTGTGGCGTTGCAGATTCCCCATCCTTCCGGAGCGTACTTTCAGGAATCGTCCAAAGGTTATGACGGACAGAATCGAAAGCCAAAGATTCAAACGCATAGTTAGGAGCAAACACAGCAGACGGGCAATCTATCTTTCTGAGTCGGGAATTCCATTCCGCATTCCGGGATGAAGGATTGATAAAAAACTCCCTGATACTGAAAAATCCCTCACTTGCCACCATCAGGGTAGAATCGGAAACCTTTGCAATCGCCTCATGATCAAAGCCCCTATCCTTGCCTATCCAAGATTTCCCATCATAGCAGCTTCCATCCACCATCACATCATACCCCAGATTCTCCACATGCCGAAGTTCTCCCGTAAGTTCATCTACCTGGATGCGAAACTTGAAAAACAAGGCACTATCAGACTTATCGCTTACTACCGCATAAATATCATCATGCAAATGAGTAATGCCACTATAGTTTCCTGCTGGTACAAACCGGGAATAGGATTTCTGAGGAAACTCCCGAACGACAGTCCATTGACCTTCCTCAACATCACCCCGCACCACCTGTAAAGTATCAGACCAAAGCACCTGATACCCGAAACACAAGAAACAAGTTAGCAAAATATTCCGAAGCATAGTTTACAAAGCTGCATAAGTAAGAACAAACTCCATCGTCAACTCAAAGTCCACATTTACCGATTTGTGCGACTTCAGGTTTTCAACTTCGCAATTCCAATCCATCATAGGGTCGAACGGTTTCAGCCGCATCTCCCCATATTGCAAATTCTCTGCCGAAAACAGTTTATAGACAGTTTCTTTAGCGCACCAATGAACCAGCAAAGCATCCAGCCCTTCAGCCTTTTCGTCCCTTCTCAAAAACTTGGAAGCGATACGCTCCACCCTATCATTATAATATTCTATATCTACAGCTACAGAACGGCTTTTAGAAATAATGACGGAAGCAAAGCCCCGGGTATGAGAAATACTGATATTAAACTTGTTGAGCAAAGGTTTGCCGCACTTATCATGTGTGATTTCTCCGATTTTACCTATCTGCTCCTCAGAATATCCAGCTATCAGAAGCATCTCTCTAAGTAAAGCTCTGACTGCAAGAAACTCCAACTTTCGCCCTTCACTTTTATAAAGTTCCAAATCTTTAATATAAACTTTCATCCAAGGATAGCTCTCCAGAAAGTCGTTTACAGACTCCCCGATTTGCCACAATCCCAAATGTACTCCAGGATAAACTTCTCTTACGTTTATTAATGCCATAACCAATTGATTTTATAGGGGACAAAATTACGAAAAAAAATCGAGAAAAACAAAAGAGAGTCAAGATTATAGCAATCTCGACCCTCTTTCTTATTATAATCAATCTTAAAAAGCCTCAACAAATTATTTACCGGGATGAACCACCACTTTGATCCTACTGATACGGCGTTCCTCAACACCCAAAACCTCAAAAGAATAATTCTTATATTCGATTTTCTCATGGATGCTTGGAAAATCACCCTTGATTTCAAGCAACAATCCGGCCAAAGTATCGGCATCGCCTTCCACTTCCTCAAATTCCTCATCATCAACATTCAGAATCTTGCAGAAGTCAGTCAGCAAAGTCTTACCCTCAAAAATAAATGTATTATAATTCAACTTGGAGTAGAACTTTTCTTCCTCATCATACTCATCATTAATTTCGCCTACGATTTCCTCCAGAATATCCTCAAGAGTTACGATGCCGCTCGTGCCGCCAAATTCATCTACCACGATGGCGATATGTACCTTATTCTCCTGAAATTCTCTCAGCAAATCATCAATCTTCTTGGTCTCCGGTACAAAATAAGGCGGACGAATCAGACTCTGCCATCTGAAAGAGACCGGTTTTTCTAAATGAGGAAGCAAATCCTTGATATACAGGATGCCGCGAATATTGTCGGTATTATCCTGATAAACAGGAATACGACTGTAGTTATTTTCCACGATACATTTCAGAACCTCAGGATAAGTACTGTGAATATCCAAATCTACTATATTCTGTCGGCTCGTCATTACCTCTTTGGCAGTCTCATCACCAAAGCGGATAATACCCTTCAGCATGCTCTGTTCGTCCTTGATATCATCCTTGTCTGTTAGTTCCAAAGCCTGTTCCAAATCATCAACACTCAAGATGTGATTTTCCTTCTTCACTACCTTTTCGGCAAGCATTCCACTTTTCAGGAGCACATTTTCCAAAGGCCAGAAAATCTTACGGGCAATCAAAATACCTCCTACAAAACGCCTGCAGAAAAGCAACGGATCCTTACGACTATACACTTTTGGCATAATTTCACCAAAAAGTAAAAGAAGGAACGTAAGCAGAACTGTAATAATCAGAAATTGCAGCCAATACGCTTTTGCTCCAAAATGAACTACACCAGCAAAAACATAGTTTAAAAGCATAATGATGGTGACGTTCACAAAATTATTGGCGATGAGAATGGTAGCAAGAGTACGCTCAGAATCCTCACGCAACATCAGAATCTTACGGTCTGTTTCTGTTTTCTCATTTTCCAGTTCATCAACATCTGTAGGTGAAAGACTGAAAAAAGCGATTTCAGAACCACTTGCAAACGCAGACACCAACAACAATACTGCCGCTAAGACGGCAGCAAAAACAACCCCCAATGAAGGCGATGAAAAAGCAACATCATCAAAGGCCTCAGTTATAGTTGAAATATCCAATTTTATATATTAATTAAAATGGTAAACTATCTTGTTCCTTCTCTTCCTGAGAAGTCTGAGCCTCAGCTTTGGCAGCAGTTTGGGCATTACTTGCTTCATTCGTACGTGAAGCAGCAAACTTGGATACAAGCATTTCCATATTGTCCACGTAAATCTCAGTTACATATCTACGTTTCCCCTGCTTGTCATCATAGGTACGGTAACGCACCTTACCCTCGACATAAAGTTTGTCACCCTTACGCACATACTTTTCTACATATTTAGCCAAGGCACGAAAAAAGACAAGGTTATGCCAATCTGTATGATCAGGCACCTGCATACCATTTTCCAAAGTATATCCACGTTCTGTTGTCGCAAGAGAAACCTGCGCTACAGCCTGATCAGCATCATAATAATGAACATCAGGATCCTTCCCGACATTACCAATTAACATAACCTTATTCATATCAAAACATTTTTAATGAAATTATTTCCACATTCCCAAATAACGGAACTGGAAATTCTTACCCTTTGCAGAAGGGAACTGACTTCTGGAATCTACCCTACCACGGAGATGCTCTACGATTCTCTCATAACAATCAATTCCAGACATAGCTTTAACGTCTGCCACGAAATGGGTGTCACGATACTCAAATTTACCTGTAGCAGGCACCATTACAACTCGCTTGAAATCCAGCGAACCTTCATACCAGCCCGGACGCTCTTCTGTCAAACGGTTTACTGGGCTTGCAGGATTATCATGACGCTCAGCAGGCACAGTACGCAAAGCCTTCTTATCCTTAAAATCCTGCATACATGCAGCAGCAGTCTTAATGATAATAAAATAAACTCTTGGACGTACTTTATATCTTTTTGGATAGCATACATCACTTGCAGCATAATCACGGATATCCGCTTCCAAATCAGGATTCATTCCTATTTCCGGAATTTGACTTAAAAAATCTATCGCTTGATCGACAGAAGAAACAAATGTTTCCTTATCGAAATATCTAATATATAAATTCATAGTGGGTATGTTTCTCTCTTTTTAAATATTAAAGAAAAAAGAGCGGAAAACGGGACTCGGACCCGCGACCCCAACCTTGGCAAGGTTGTGCTCT
>OLGI01000570.1_pt1 | contig 37855 bp, 32 predicted proteins | sample 1605221 | NCBI WGS metagenome assembly OLGI01 (sample SAMEA3888915, study PRJEB22519) | human gut metagenome | biome: human gut; feature: human-associated habitat; material: faeces | place: Denmark | collected 2010 | reverse complement strand
ATCGCTCTTAATTATCATAGAAGAATCTTATTTACAGAGATTTTCTCATACTCTCCGCAGAGCGGAGCGCATGACTGTAGACACCGCCGGTCTCCTCGTTATCCCCGGCGGTTTCCCCCTTGCTGCAAGCATATAAAACGACAAGACCGGATGGACACCGCCGGACAGCATCATCAAACACGTCTCTCGCGTGTTGCAGAGCGGCGGAATGATCAGAAGACGCCCGGAACTCATAATGGTTCAGAACGCTTTCAGAGACTGGCTCGTAGACAACCCGACAGCAGTCTAAAATAACGGTATGCCGTTCTGCGCCCTGATTAAAGTTATTTGAATCGTAATCGCAGTCTTTATAGAGCTCGACCATCGTTGTTCCGTTTTTGCGGGAATATCCATGCCCGCAAAAGATGACCATCGAATACTCAGCCGACTTCAACTCACTGAGCGCGAGAGCCACTTCCCATGGCTCCGGACAAATCAGCGTTTTGATTTCATCGGATTTCCACGCGCCGCCCTGGATCGATGTGAAAAAGCACTGATACCGGGTAACGTCCTGATTTACGCCTTCACAATAGTTTTCAGCATCGCGTTCTCCCGGATTGGCAATGATCAGCATTTTACGCTTCATATTTTTCTTTTCCTCCTAATGTAGTAACGATCGAGGGGATCAGCCGCTCACTAAATCCTGCGGCAAAATAGATAAGGGGCAGAACGGAGACTGTTTTGATCTCTCTGAGTGCTGTAAAGAGGAGATCCGCCTCAAATAACTTACCCGCAAGATAGGCGGAGATCATAGCCGCGAAAAAGCGGGAGATCACCTCCAGAATATTCAGGAACATGCCTGCTTCGCAGTCGTAGTCCAGCTTGCCGGTTTTACAGAGGATGGAGAAAAACGCCCCAAGACAACCAAAGAACAGAAAATCTTTTGGCATGAGCCAGTGCCATAACGCCAAAGAGATCGCGGCAGCGCCAAACGCACTGAGCAAAAGCCAGCGGCGAGAGATCTCAATCGTTCGCTGTTTGAGGAATTGCTCGGCCATTTGGATGGTTTTGTCTGCCTCAGACTGAGCCATATCTAATTCCGCAGCGAGGGCATTTCCGAGCAGACGAACCAACGCTTTCTGGTTTTTGGCGGACAAATACTGCACGGCAGGCCGATGCTCAAGGTCTTCGATGCGGTTGTAGATAGTACTGAGCCGAACCTCGTGCGAAGGATGCGCCTCATCATAGGCATCTGTCGTTTCGTAATCAACTTCAGAATCCCCGTCAATAAATACGATGTAGTTATCAGAACTGTGGCGGATCAGGAGGGTGACGTTGTCAGGTTTTATGTCTTTAAATTCCTCTAAAATAACGTTCAATTCTTCCCGTTGCGCAATTCGCACGGCATCGCACTTAACATTTTTTCTCGGACAAAAAACACACAAGCCAACCACTCCCTGTCGAATTGTTTTTAAGAAGCACGTTTTATGTATGACATAGTTTGCCTTGTTCCGCAGCGCAGCGCCGCCCTTCACTCAATGCAGGGCCTGCGCCGCTTCCCGAACCGCTCCAAAGGCGGGGTCTTGTTCAAACAGGCAGCTTGCAATGACCTGCATCAGCTTGTAATCCTCCTCCGAGTCGATGTCCAGCACGGCGGTATCCCTCATAATGATGGCATCACAACGGTCATTGATAAAAATCTCCGGCTTTTTTTCCCGCAGGGCACGGGGGGAATAGGCGTAGATGGAGGCGTTCATATCATAGAATACCGGCGCCTGCTGGCGGGCGGTGTAATGGCTGGGGATCGCCTTGGTGAAAAAGCCGTCCCGCTGGCAGACCATGTTGAAATAGGGGTTGCGGCGGGAACCGGTGACGGAATAGACCACATCGGTGTCTGCCCGTGCCCGCTTTTTTTCAATGGCGGCGGCCACATCGTCAACCGTACGCAGCGGAGAGGTGATGTCCAGATCCACCACCATTTCGTATGTCTTTCCGGTGCGGGCCTCCATCTGATCCAGACAGTCCCGAATCACGGAGACTTTGGGTACGGTATCGCCGCCAAGCTCCGCGCGGCGGTGAATGATCTGCACCGGCAGACTTTTCTGTGCGGTGACGATGTCACAGAGCGCCTCGCTGTCGGTGTTCAAAACCACGTCGATCTCCTCATCGGCGCGCTGCTGCCACAGGCGGATGGCCGCCAGCGTATAGTACACCAGCGGTACGCCCAAAAAGTCCTTTAAGTTCTTGCTCTGAAAGCCCTTAGAGCCTGCCCGGCCGCAGACGGTAAACAGGATCGCCATATCAAACCTCTCCTTTTTGCGCCAGCCGCAATACCCGCGTGGCGTTTTCGATCGTGTTGTCATTGGGGACGCGCCCCTCGATGATGTCCAGAAAATGTGCCAGCTCCGCGGTCTGATAGTTGTCCCGCGCCGCGTCCAAGTGCGTGGTGCGGCAATTTCCGCCGCTGGCAGAAGAGACAGTCCCCGCCAGTAGATCCAGCGTAATGACCTCGCCCGCGGTGAAAAGTTCCAGCGTCCGCTGTGATCTGCGGCCGAAGTAATCCAGATGCAGTTCCACGATGCGGTTGGAGTATCTGCCCATATAGACCGCCAGATCATCGCTGTCGATCTCCAGCGCAGAGTAGGTGCCGCCGAAATAGCGGACCTCCTGAGGGAAGCCCATCAGCCACGTCAGATAGTCCCACTCATGCACCAGATCGATGGCCACACCGCCGCCCATGTCCTTATGGGCGCTGTAACAGGCACGGTAATCCGTCCCCGGCCGCCAGTCCGGCAGATAGCTGGAGCAGATGGCCCGGGCGGAAAAGACCTTCGTCATGTCGATGCGCGTTTTGGCATATTGCAGTACGGGGTTATAGCGCAGAGGGCAGGCTACATAGTAAACGCCGTCCGGACGCAGGGACAATGCGGACAAGTCCTGATCCGGGTCATCGAACACCGGCTTTTCAATGAAAACACTTCTCACGTACGGCGCCCACTGCCGCAGAGTCTCATAGTGCGTTGAGGTGGGATTGGTGATAAAAAGAATGTCGTATTCCTGTTGTCCGACCTCCGAGGCATCATAAATATGGGAGACCGCTTTGGCAGCGGCGGGATCGTCGATGGGACGCTTGCCCCGCCGGTACACGTCGATCTCATGGGCGGCTCCGCGCCGCCCCAACAGGGTATGCAGATTTAAAATGTGCCGTCTGGCAATGGAGCCAAAGCCGACAAAGGCGATTTTCAGCAACGCTCATTCCCCCTCGATCCGGTCAATAAGATCCAGTAGGCGCTGATCTTCTTCAAAGGTGTAGGGCAGCGGCGCGCCGTTGTCCACCACGTCAAAAAAGGCGGTCAGCTCGTTCAGATATGCCTCCTCCGCGATAAAGGCGGCATAGCCCTCCTGCTTTTCCACCGAGGTATACAGCGTAACAGGCTCCTCCCGCTTTTCCTGAATATTCCAGCGCTTCAGGCCGGCTTCGGTGCCGTCCCAGGAGAGGTAGAGATCCTCGCCGAATACCTCCAGATTCCGGACGGCCTTTCGGCTGACCACATCTATCAGTAAAACGCCCTGCGTACCGTTCTCGTGCTCAAGCAAAAGAAGGTAGCTGTCCGGACAGGGCGTTTTCAAGGCGGTTTTCTTTCCCTTTTTCACCTGAATGTCCTTGATAGGACTGAAAGCGCGGCAGATCCACGGCAGCTCAATGGCCATAAGCTCTCGGCAGCCGTTGGTGCGGACATCGCCGAGGAAGAAGTCCGTGTAGTTTTCCCAGGGGTGCCAGTCCGGCAGGTACTGGCCCACATGGTAGGAATAGGAAATGGGACTGTCAGCAGACCGGACCGCCTGCGTCACATAATTCATCTCACGGCGGAACAGCGGCGTGGAGGACAGGAACAGCGTTACCCCCTGTTCCCCTGCCAGCTTCTGATTTTCCCCGTAGCCGTCGCTGACGAGATTGATCTCCGTAAAGACATGAAGGCCCTGCTTCAGACACTGGGAGATGAGGGCGGCGTGGCTCAGGGGCGAGGTGCAGATGAAGGCGTATTTGAGACCGCCTTCGGCGAATGCCTCGTCCAACGATGCGGCGGTGGCAATGCCGTACAGCGCGGCGGCCTCCGCACGGCGGTCCTCCCGGGCGTCTACGCCGATGATGCGGCTGTCAGGGCGCAAGCGCTGCAGCAGACGCACCCGCCGCTTTCCCATAGAACCGAGGCCGATGACGAGAATATCCATAGAGGCCATCCTTTCACAGATCATAAATTTAGGGGAGGCATGGGAACCTCCTTATTGCTTCGGCGGCAGGACGTAAAAGTCAAGCGTCAGTCAGCATGATACGGTTCGTAGAGGTTTAAAAACCGTTCCAGACAATACATCTGCCATTTCTGATTGCCTGTGAAAGCCGACATGTCCAAATCCTTTTTGAATTCCGGGCGGACCGGGCCGTTCCAGTTTTGAAAATATGCGTCCACAGGGCGGGGCATGGGGTTTTTGTTTGGAACAGGGATCTCAGGATACTTCATGGAAAAAAGCTGGCGGATCAGATACTTGGGTTCGCCGTTGCGTACGCGCTGCATATCAAGAGGTTCTGCCATGATCAGTTTTGCATAGGGATCTGTATATGGGAGAGCGGCTACTGAAAATGCGTTCCAATAAGAACTGGAGCTTTCCACTGAAAAAACATGATCCATAAATGACAACAGGTCAATGCGGTCGCCACTGCGATAGCGTTCAAACAGGTAGCCCATATCGACAGGCTGCTTCAAAACGGCAGCAGGGTTTGTGAAGGTATAACGCTGATTAAATTCTTCCACGGACCAATCCTTCGACAATAACTGATCCATCCCTCCAAAGATCAGATCTGCGCTTTCGCCGACAATCAGACGCTCCACCCCATCTGCCTTGGCTTGGAGCGCCGCCTGATAGATCTGCGGCTCAATGGAGTGGACCGGTGCGGCTTTTGCCCGCATGACAGGCTCCAGATGATCCTCCACCGTGTGCCAGTCGATATCCACATAATGCAGGGTCAGGTGATACCGATCGGCAAAATACTCCGCCCGAGCCAACTCCTCCGTTTGAAACGCTCCGCCTAAAAAACGAAAGGTATAGGCGTCCGCGCCCGGCATGTAGGACGCAAGGCATGCTGAATCCATGCCGCCGCTGAGAAGGATCCCCAAATGCTGGCCGGAGAGTCGATCAAATACCGCCTGGATCGCGCGGTCGATATCCTCGGCACTTTTGACCGATGTTTTTTCTTCTTCCGGAACTACCGGCATGACCTTATGACGCAGTCCCTCGTAAAAATCCCGCTCATTGTCCTCAATATAGCGAAAAGCCAGATAAGAACTCATGCAATACTGTTTGTCAACCATATAAATGTTCCTTTCTTCCCCCGAAGAGACCATGCCGGATCAGGGATTGATGTGAATGCGGGAGGCGGGATTATCCCGTACCGTTTCCAGAGTCTTTGTGATCAGAGTAGAGGAGACACCCTTGGTATAAGGGAAGTAGACGATTTGAATGCCGGCCTGCTTGAATTCTTCCTCATATTTCTTCCATTTTTCAGTGCCGTACCAGTCGTCTCCCACAAAGAGTATCTGCGCACCCAGTTTTTTACACATCGTTAGCTTATCCATGTCGGACTGAGGGACTACCGCATCCACATATTTAATGCTGCGGACGATCTCAATGCGGTCCTCAAAGGGGATCATGGCTTTCTTTCCCTTGTAGGATACCAAATCATCCGTTGTTACACCGACAACTAACTTATCGCACATCGCTTTTGCGTTTTTCAGCAGATTGAGGTGGCCAATGTGGAACAGATCATAAACACCGGCCGTATATCCGATCAACATCTTAAATTTCCCCTCTCTTTTTCCTCTCCGCATAATACGAAACAGGTTTATTTAAATCGCAAAAACAGGTTTCGTGGCCGCCCTGCCGCTTTTCCTCCGGGGGAAGGCACATATAATCGCCAAAATCCGCGGTCAAATACGCATCATAATCAACGGGCACGCGCATGGTCGTGTGTTCAAAGGGAACGTCTATGGCAGAGGCAAACGCCGTCTGGTCAAATACCACTTCGTAACTCGACTTTTTCCCCCGCCATGTGAAATACACCTTGCTGGAACTGTCAAAATCGTATGGCGCGAGACTGCGTTCGATCTTCTTGATATACCGGCTTTTCCCGTCCGGCAGCAGGGACACGCAAAACGTGATCAGGTTCTTGACCGACTCCTTGCACAGACGGTTGAAGCTGTTGACCTTATCTGTGCGCCGCTTGAGGATGTAGTTGAGCAAATTCCATTTTGCGCAGCGATCGACCAGCGTATTTCTTGCTTCTTCATCTTCCGGGAGTCCGTCTATCGGCATAATATCAATAAAAACGCCTGTGTAACAGTCCGGGAATTTTTCATAAGTTTTTTCAACGAAGGTGGTTCGCGAGTCGAATATCTTCGTAAAAAGAATGTCGATATTGGGGGATGTTTCCCAATCCAATTTTCTGTAATAAGACGGAAGCTCCTTATAGTAGGCCGTTCGGAACGCTTCATAGTCCTTTCTGGGCATGGCAATGTCAATATCATCGTCCCACGGAATAAAACCGTGGTGGCGAATCGCGCCGATGCAGGTTCCTCCGATAGCGAAATACCGGAGGCCGTGCCTGGTCAGGACTTTTTCTACTTCCTGAAAGACTTCTAATTCTTTTTTTTGGAACTCGTTCATTACAATTACCTCACAGGGCGGGATTTATGGATCTGCTGTCGGGAAGGTCATAGAAGGTTTTTTTCGTGTTATGAGGGGCGCTGCGGAGAAAGCGCAGCAGCTCCGATAAGATCTTCTCCGAGGTGCGGCCGTCGCCAAAGGGGGATTCGGTATTGGCGGCAATGGCCTTGAATTCCGGGGTCATGGCCGTTTTCATAGTCGCCGTGATTGCCGCCCGCTCCGGCGGGCAGTCGATGACGCTTTCGGCGCGCATCCGCCCCTTCTGGCGGTCGCCGATGTTGACCGTGGGGATGTGCATGGCGGGGGCCTCTGTAATGCCGCTGGAGGAATTGCCCAGCATCATTTCCGCGCCCTTGAGGGCGGAGAGATAGCGCCGCATCCCGAGAGAGGGTACCACCAGCCAGTTTTTCCGGCTGGCACCCTCGGCCTGCCAGATGGCGTTGATGGCCCGCCCACCCGCGTCGGCGTTGGCCAGCGTGACGATATAAGACATGGCGGGGAACGCGTCCATGGCGGCGATCAGCTCATGGAGCTGCCGCTCAGCGGTGTTGTCCTCCAGCGTGACGGGGTGGAAGGTGACCACGCTGTAAGGCCCGGCGGTCAGGTCAAATTGCAGGCTTTCCGACAGCTCCTCCACAGAGAGGAGCGGCGTGCGCAGGCAGTTTTCGGTGCTCAGCGCGCCGACGTTGAATACCCGCTCCGGCGCTTCGCCCAGTTGGATGACGCGACGGCGGTAAGCCTCGCAGGAAACAAAGTGCAGATAACTCATTTTTGTGATGGAGTGACGCAGGAATTCGTCCACTGCGCCCTCCGTGGTCTCGCCGCCGTGGAGGTGGGCGATGGGAATACCCAGCATGGCTGCCGCGGCGGATACGGCGAAGATCTCATAGCGGTCTCCCAGCACCACCAGAAGGTCGGGACGGTGGGCGGAGAAATAATCAGCAAAGGCGCTCATGGCCGCACCGGCGGCTTGGATCATGTGAGCTTTATCATCCCCCTCCCCTAAGGGCAGGGGGATTCTTGCGTGAATGGGCAGTCCGGTCCGCCGGATCTCGTCCAGCGTGTGCCCATAGGCGGTGCTGAGATGGCTGCCGGTGACTGCCAGACGGAATTCGATCTCCGGGCAGTCATTCAGCCGCCGCAGCAGCGGCAGCAGGATGCCGAACTCCGCACGGGAGCCGGTGACGGCGCAGACGGTATACTTCATACTTCTATCATCTCGTCCTCTTCAAAGTCACGAATGGCGGCCGTTCCGAGAACGTCCCTCCATCTCATAGGGCTGACGCCGCTGCCGGGGCGCTTGACGGTGAGGTTCTCCTCCGTCAGCCGTTCACCGGCCTTGATGGCGCGCTTCGCCACGATGCTTTTTCTGGCCACGGCGATGTTTTTCCGCTCCGACGGGCTGACGGTCTTTTCGCCGCTGCCCAGCGCCTGCTCGATGTTGCGGATGGCGGAGACCATGGCGGCCAGCTCGTCCGGCTCCAGACTGGCCTTGTGGTCAGGGCCCTCCATGTTCCGGTCCAGGGTGAAGTGCTTTTCGATGATCGTGGCTCCCAGCGCCACGGCGGCAATGGGGACCTCGATGCCCTTCGTATGGTCGGAATAGCCCACCTCTACGCCGAAGGCCCGGCGTATGGTCTCCATGGCCCGGAGATTGACGTCCGCAAAGGGCGTGGGGTACTCTGTGTTGCAATGGAGCAGCCGGATGTCGGAGGTTCCATGTTCCCGGAGCACGCGGAGGGCTGCCTCAATCTCCCCCATTTCGCACATTCCCGTGGACATCACCACCGGCCGTCCAGTTTTCGCCAGCGCCTCCAGATAGGGCAGGTTCGTGACCTCGCCGGAGGGAATCTTCCAGAAGGGGACGCCCAGCTCGTCAAGGAAAGCGGCGCTTTCCAGATCGAAGGGCGTGGAGAGGAAGGTGATGCCCACCTCCTCGCAGTATTGCTTCAAGCGTGAAAAGGCATCGTAGGAAAGTTCCAGCTTGGTGAGCATATCAGCCTGAGAGCCGCCTCCTGTGGTATCCTTTTGATAGTCCGCTTTTCCGGCGTTCCGGGAAACCAGATTCTGGGCTCGAAAGGTCTGAAATTTGATGCAGTCCGCACCCGCGGTCTTGGCGGCGGCCACCAGACGGCACGCCAGGTCAAAGCTGCCGTTGTGATTCACGCCCGCTTCGGCGATGATATATACGCCCATCGTTACTTCCTCTCTAAGATCCTGCCGGGATTTCCCACCACGGTGCAATCGGCGGGAACATCCCGAATGATGACGCTGCCCGCGCCGATGATGGAATCGCGCCCGATCCGGACGCCCTGCATGACCACGGCTCCCGCCCCTACATGGGCGTTTGCTTCCGCCTGCACCGCGCCGCAGAGCACCGCGCCGGGACTGACATGAACAAAGCCGCCCACCGTGCAGTCATGCTCGATGACGCTTCCGGTGTTGAGGATGGCGCACGCGCCCACGGAGCTTCCCGCGTTGATGACCGCGCGTTTACCGACGAATGCTCCCTCGGCAAGTTCGGCATGGCTGCTGATGACGGCGGACGGGTCGGCAAGCACCGGAAGTTGAAAACCCAGCGCCTTGAGCTGCTGACAGAGGGCGCGCCGCCGCGTGGGGGCGCCGATGCTACCCAGCGTGACCGCCGCGTAGTGCCAGCCGTCTGCCAGCAGCCGCGGGAGGTCTGCGTCATGGCCCACGACGGGAACGCCCAAAACGGTTTTATCTGCCGCTCCCTCCCGTTCTACGATGCCGATGGCATCATACGCGCCGGAGCGCAGAACGCAGTCCAGAACGGAGCGGCAATGACCGCCCCCCCCGACCAATAACAGCTTTCTGTTTCCCATACAGCTTCTCCCCGTGTTTTTCAGATTCATTGATCCGTCGCGCTGCGCGGAGACGGTCAGGCCCTCCTATCAGGGAAAGACCCTGCGGTCAGCCCTCGGCCAAAGCGCTGAGCAGTTTCTTCACCTCGTCGGCCACATAGCGGATCTCGTCCTCCGTGATCTGCGTGGAGGATGGGATATTCAGGATGCGGTCGGCGTAATAGGGCGCTTTTTCCAGATGGTATGTTTCTTCATGTTCGTAGGGCTTCTGCTCGTTGATAAGGCCCCAGATGGCCCGGGTCTCGATGCCCTTGTCATGGAGGGCGACAATGATCTCCCGCATGGAGGCCGTGATCCGGGACCGGTCGATGCAAAGGCTGTAAAACCACTTGTTGGAGTCGGTCCCCGCCCGGAAGGGCATCAGCGTACCGTACGCAAAACCATGGAACAGTTCCTTGTAAAGCTCATAATTGCGCTGCTTCCGGCGGATGAATTCCGGCAGTTCCTCCATCTGGGCCACGCCCAGAGCGGCTTGCAGGTTCGTCATCCGGTAGTTGTAGCCGACCTCGTCGTGGATATAGTAGTGGGGATCCGTCTTGGCCTGCGTGGACAGGAAGCGGATATGATCCACGGTGGCAGGCACCCTCGCCGTCACGGCTCCGCCGCCTCCGGTGGTGATGATCTTGTTGCCGTTGAAACTGAAACAGCCGAAATCGCCGATGGTACCGGCATAACGGCCGGCGTAACGGCCCTCCGTGTATTTCGTTCCCAGAGCCTCGGTGGCATCCTCAATCACCTTGAGACCATAGGTCTCGGCAATTTCCATGATGGCCTCCATGTCGGCCATGTTGCCGAACACATGGACTACCACGAGGGCCTTCACCGCGGCGCCGTTGTGGGTCAGGGTGCTCCCGTCCCATGAGCAGGCCTCCTCACAGAAGGCTTTCAGCTTTTTGGGATCCATACAGAAGCTGTCGTCGCAGTCGATGAACACCGGCGTGGCGAACTGGTATTTCACCGGATTCACCGCGGCGATGAAGGTCAGGGGCGGAACGAGCACTACGTCGCCGGGCTTCACCCCGGCCTCCACAAGGGAGAGGTGGAGGGCGGAGGTTCCGCTCTGGCAGGCCGCCGTGTTTGCAACGCCCAGAAAAGCGGCCATTGACTGCTCCAGCTTCGTGATGTACGCGCCGCCGGTGGAGACCCACCCCTGATCCAGCGCGTCATTTACATATTTTTTCTCATTCCCCTCAAAATTGGGGATCGAAAGCGGAATAAACCGATCCATGCCCTACCCTTTCCTGTTTGATCGCCCACAGGCGAAATTACATTTTGCTGTCCAGACCCTTTCCGGTCTCGATGTGTTCAAAATTCGGCAGATACGCCGCCATGATGGCGATGATCCCGTCCTTTGTGGGGCGCGGCCCGGCGAAGGCGGCGGTCAGCTCACGGAAAAGCATTTCCACCCGTTCTCTGTCGGGAACGGCTTTCCCGGTGATGACGCCCAGAGATTGAAAACGCTCCATGTCCGCCGTTTCCTCCTCCGTCACAAACTCCTCAAAGGCCTTTTCGCCGGAGGTGTCCGACACCGCGTAATGGACGGGATACAAGGTACTGCCGTGCTTCAGTTCCTCGGCGCGGTCGATGGCCTCCTCATCCGAGGCACATTCCAGCACCTCGTAGCCGTAGGCCTTCAAAAGCGCGGTGCCGATGGCATCAAAGGTCATCATCTGGGCCTCGGCCAGCTTCGGGAAGAAGATGGCCCGGTTTTCCCCCAGCATGCAGGACAGCAGGCAGATCTGCCCGGATTCCTCGGGACTGACGAAGTAGCGTCTCACGTCGGAGGGGGCGGACAGCGGCTGGAGCTTGGAGAGCCGTGCCAGAAAACCGGCGGGCAGAGAGCCGTTGGAAAAGGCCACGTTGGCAAACCGGGCCGTTTTCACCGGGAACTTGTCCGAATAGCTGAAGATCACGTCCTCCATGATGCGCTTGGAGGCGCCCATGATATTCACGGGGTTCGCGGCCTTATCCGTGGATACGCAGAAGTATTCCTCCGGCGGGAACGCCGTCAGCAGATCCAGAAGGCGTTTGGCGTGGAGGACGTTATTCTGGAGCAGGGCCTCCACGCTGTAAATGTCCTTCTCGGAGCGGACGTGCTTATGGGCGGAGAAATTTCCCACGATATCGAAGCCGCCCCGGTCACGGAACATCTTCTCAAAGACCGGCGACGCGAAATCCATGGGATAGGGGATGTAATCCGCCGGCACATACATGCCCTTGGTGGAGCGAAGATCCCGGGTCAGCTCCGCCAGGGCGTTTTCGTTGTAATCCACCACCACCAGCGACGCGGGCTTGAAGGGCAGCAGCGCCTTGATGAAGCTGGAGCCGATGGAACCGGCTCCGCCGATGACGAGCACCGACTTTCCGGCGATTTTTTTGGTGAGGGCGTCCCGGTTGGCCTCGATGTCGGCGCTGAACATGGACACCGGGCGCTTGGTGACGTATTGACTGATGAATTGATCTAAATGAAACATATTTTTTCCGCACCTTTTCAAGCTTCGCCGGGGCGGTCGGCCCCGGCGGCATGGTTCGCTTATTTATCTTTCATCATACCACAGCTTTCCACTAAAAACAACGCTCGTGGTTTTATAGGCTGTTAGTTTTAACGGCTGCTATTCAGGCTATCTGCGCAAAAAAACCATCCAGCTTTTCCCGGATGGCTTTCAGCGCAATGTGTCAGGTGTTCATCCTTGCGGATCGCAGGCTGCGAAGAGCCTTATCTTGGATATGGTCATTATGAAATTATGGTGCATAAGGGCGGCTGCGGGACAAAAACTTTATCCCCGTAAAACCGAACTCGCTTAGTATTTTCTCAAAATAGTGATTCACCGTCGGTACAGAAATCCTCGCCAGCAGTCTGGTGAAGACCGTTATTTCTTTATTCTGCTCATCAATATGAACATCCTCAACAATCACATTCGGATCGACGATACTTACTCTTTGCAGCCTGTCAAATATTTTTTCCAATTGATAGGGTCTGGAAATTTCTTTGTAGCTGAACCTATGTTTGATTCTTTGGGGGACCATGCGGTCTTCCTCAGACTGTGGAAGCGGACGGATGGATTGAACCGAGTCCTCTAAGTTACTAAGCTTTTGTAGAATATACGATAGAACGTTTGAATTCTCTTGATCGGATTGATCTGGAAATTTGGCTTCAGATAATTTTATTATTTGGGCTTCTCTATCGTGCTCTTGAATGACATCGTATATCGGACTGCTTTCTTTATCAAAATCAATTTTAGCCTCTGCCGCGATAATATTATCTCTCAACTCCAGTACACCTTGCGCATCATTTTGGTAAAAAATCGTCCGTTCCATTATGATGTCAGAAGGCAGAGGCGTCCCCTTTTCCGCAATCATTATGACAGGCTTGCCAAGGCTGTGCCGAAAAGCCAACTCGTACATCACGTTTGGATTCTTATTCGTCAAATTAGCGATGGCCAGCTTGTCTGCGTATATCTCTTTGATAATTTGCTTCGTGATCGAACCGGGTTCACTGATCTTATGAGCCACGATCAAATCATATTTGGCACCAAGCGCGGGCCGAATTGCCGCTTCAATGATACCTTCAATATGCCGACGTATAGGATCAGAATCGTCACCTATGGGCGTAATAATAAAACAGCGGTCTTGACTGCTCATAAAACTACTCCTTTACATGTCCATGAATACAAATTACCTAATACATCGATTCTTTTTCGTATGCCGGTCACGGCTCACGGTTTCCCGTAGAGCCGCTCCCGCATTTTTTCCAACTCGTCCAGCTGGCCCATGTCCAGCCAGTCCTCCTCGCCCACCGTGTAGGCGCTCACGCGGCGGCCCTTGCGCCGTTGCCGCTCGATGATGTCGGGAAAGCCGATGACCTCGTCCTCCCCGATGTCCCCCAGCACCTCCGGCTCCACCAGATACAACCCGGTGTTGGTCAGGAACTGGAACGCCGGTTTCTCCCGCATGGCGGTGATGACGCCGCCCTCCCCCGTTTCGACAACGCCGTAGGGAATGGTGACGCGCTTTTCCGCGCAGACCATTGTGACGGCGCTGCCGCTCTCCCGGTGGAAGCGCAGCAACTTTTCGTAGTCGGTGAAGATAAGCAGGTCGCAGTTGGTGAGGAAGAAAGTGCCGGAGAGCTTCCCTTTCAGCAGGCTCAGCCCGCCGCCTGTGCCCAAGGGCTTGTCCTCATCGTACCAGACGGTGTTGAAATGTTCCTCATTTTCACTGAAATAGGCCTTGATCAGCTGTTTTTTGTAGTTCACGATGCCGTGAAACTCCGTGCAGCCATACTGCCGGAACTGCCGCATGATGTGCTCCATGATGGGCAGATCTCCCACCGGGATCAGGGGCTTGGGCAGAATTTTGGTGTACGGCTCAAGGCGCGTGCCCTTGCCGCCCGCCATGATGACCACAGGCAGACCGAGGGCGGCGCAGGGCTCCGTCTGGCGCTCCCCCTCCAGCACGATGTCCGTGATGCACCCCTCCCCGTCCAGCACTGGTACGGCAACGCAGCCGTGCCGGGCCAGCAGGCGGAGCGCCTCCTCCCTGCTGCTGGCGGCGATGGGGTGGTGGTTACCGGCGTTTGCCGCGCTGTCCTCCAGCGTGCCGCCGGCGAGCAGGTAGCGCCGCACGTCGCCGTCCGTCAGCGCGGCGGTGAGATGCCCGGCGGCATCGGTGAGGAAGAGGATCTTTTTCCCGGTTTGGTCAAGCTGGCGCAAAGCTTGCTGTACAGTATGGGCCGGTTGAATGCAGAGAGCGTGAAACTCCATTTTTCATTCTCGCTTCCATTAAAATCTATGCTTTTGGAGGCACGGCTGACTCACTTTTTACTGATTCCAAACAGTATGGCTTGCCTCCATCGTTGCGGGGTCCAATGTGCAAACCTCCGCCACACCGGAGGTGCTGTTACCGGCTACGCCGATATTCCGCACATTAGACAGCTCTATCGTGTTGGAGTCAAAGGTATAGCTCCACACATGGTCATCAGCAAAGTCCAGATTATCCCAATGATAGGTATTTCCGGAGCGTATGGCTAGGAAGGGCTGCGGACCAAAGAGATTCTCTTCTGCCGTGATTTCCAAGCGTGGGAAAATACCCGAGCGGTCCAGCCGCAGCTGAAGTCCGGGCGCGGCAGGCTTCAGCCCCAAAACCTTTCGCGCAGCGGTAATGCCGTCCGTATAAACAAACGGCACCTCCGGGTAGTCCGCTGTAACCGTGCGCAGCATTTCACGAACCCGGTCAATATCAAATTTCATGTCCTTATAATCGTGATCCGCCACTGCAATTACAGTATCCTCGCCATTCTTAGCACGTTCGAAACCTTCTCGAATATCACTTTCCTGGATCTCACAGACCCGCGCGTACATATTTAAAATGCGGAAGATCGATCTGCGGCAATTTCCCTCGGTTTGATAATCGTCATGAGAAGGATGATAAGGACGCCACTGGGCAGGCGCACGGCGCCAGTCGCCAAAGCGTCCCGCCGTAAGGTCGGGTTGGTCAGAGTTTTGCCGGCAAATCGCGTTATTCGCATAATCGAAGGGGATCCATTGCTCTAAAAACCAGTTGGCATCCGGCCGCTCGGTATTGAAGCCGGGACGGAAAACACTGGGGAACCAGTGCCGGTCCAAAACGGCATGGGCGAGGATCTGATTCAAATTCTCCCCGCCCCAATAAGCGGTTCCGGAGTCATGAAAATTGCCGGACAGAGGCAGTGGATGATAGTGAAAGCCGATCACGTCACCGGATTGCTGTTCGTCAACCATACGGCGGTAGTGGTCATAAATGTTGTTATAGCCTGCATCCCGGTGCCGGGGGTTTTCCCCATGGAATCCGGTGTGGTTGACACAGCACCAGGTGTACTTCCAGCCACCGCCCATTGAATCTGGCAGTTCCCGTCGGTAATCCGGCGAGGTAATGACTTCCAGGGATCGGTCGATCTCCGTCCATGTCCCCAAACACATCTTCCGCGGGTCAACCAGATCCGCAACGCTCTGCTCCAAGCCATTTAGCGGCATCTCACCCTTTCGGAGTTTGCGAAGATTTTCACTGCTGGCGGGAATGTCTAAGCCAAACACCCGCTTGATCATCTGGAACGGCACATCGGGCGCCTCCATCAACGGCCCCTCCGTGTCGATACAATGCACAAAATAGACTGTTCCCATTACGTTAAGCCCTCCCTTGAGACTTACAGATTGAAAATATCGACCTTATATCATCCAAGATGTGGCAGAATACGCGCTCGTTCAAAACGCGGATTACTCTGCCGTGTTGCGCGACTCCGTCTGCTTTATACAGGCCAGTATACGGGCCGCGGCGGCTAAAAAAACTTCCAGCGTGGTGATCTTGGGAAGTTCGCGCATATCCTCCACCTCCAGACCAAGAGGAATCGGAAGGAGGCGGAGATCACTTCGGCAGGTCTTTGATTTTAACAGCCGGATTGCCCATATACAAAGAATGCGGGGCGCAGTCTTTGGAAATGATACTCCCCGCACCGATCACGCAGCCGGAACCGATCCTCATCCCGGGGAGAATGGTACAGTTTGCGCCGATCCAGACGCCGTCTTCAACGATAATCGCCTTTCCGGTAACTTTACCGCCGCAGCAGCTTTGCACGAAGGTCCTTCTGCGTCAGCAGGGCGGCAGAGAGATACAGCACCGCGGCAACAGCGGCTCCAGATAAAAGCCCGGCAAACGTGCTGCCGGTATGACTAAGGACTAAGCTCTTGACCGGAAGAGACAGGAAACAGGCGGCAAAGGCCAGCGCGGTAGTCAGGAGAATATTTTTCACGATGCCGCGCCCATCGGTAAACGGAATGATCCTGCGGTGGGTGTACGCGGCGTAAAACGGAATTTTCAGAAGAAGCACCGCCGAGGACGCGGCCGCGAGGCCGTACACCCCGAAGGGCCGGTAGAGCAGCAGATTTAAGACGGCATTGAGCAGCATGCTCACGGCGCCTAACATGGCGGGAAATTTCCGGTGCTTGGTTGCATGCATCGTGCGGGAAAGCACATCCTCAATACCCGCGCCGAGCATACCGACGGCGTAGATCATCATGGTGTTAGCGGTGAGTCGCACATTTTCCTGCGTGAAAGCGCCCCGGCCAAAGAGAACGGAGATGATCTCATAGCGGTAGAGGATCGTTCCCACACAGCAGGGAATGACCAGAAAACTGACAAATTTCAGGCCGGAACTGACTAGCTCCTCAAGGCCGCCGGTATCGTGCTCCGCGCTGAGGCGGGAGGCCTGCGCGAAGATCACCATGCTCACAGCGGTGGAGATCAGCCCCACCTCGGTGACCGTCATTTTGCTGGCGTAGGACTGAATGGTGACGCTGCCGCTGTCCAGCAGAGACGCCACAACGCGGTCCACCAGCGCATTGACCTGCTTGACACAGCCGGCAAGCATAGAGGGCAGCATGGCAAGGAAGATCGCCCGGATCTCAGGATCCTTACGGGAGAACCTGCGCAGGCGCAGCGGGATCCCGCCGCGAGCAGCCGCAGCCGCGCACAGCAAAAGTGACGCGCCGTAGGCGGCGACCGTGCTCAGGCCTAGGCCCGCCGCTGTGATATGATGGCGGAACAGCAGCAGATAGAGCACATACACCAGCGCGATCACGCCGTTGGAAGACTCCGCAAGGTTCAGCCGTCCCAAAAGCCGCAGATTGCCCCCCACTACGCCGGAGAGCATCACGAACAGGACAGCCGGCAGCTGGAAGAGAAGCATATTTGCCAGCTGCTCCTTGGCCTCCGGGCTGAAGCCGGGGACCATCAGTTCCACCAGCGGGCGGAGAAACAGAAGCATGACCAAAAGAAAAATCATGCCCAAGGAAAACGCAGCGCCGTAGATCTTGCCCAAAAAGGAACTTCTTCCCTGCTCGGGGTCGCGAAGGTAGTGCTCCGTGGCGATGGGCAAGTATGCGACTGAAAAGGGCGAGAGAATGAACGAGGTGAACAGAAACAGCACGCCTGAGCTTGCCAGAAACACATCGGACAGCTCCGACGCGCCCAGATAGTTCGCCAGCAGCATATCCCGCACAAAACTCAGGGTCTTGCATACTAAGAGAACGGCGGTGATAGAAAGTGAACTTTTGATGAGAGATGCCGAACGGTTATTTTGCATAGGTCATTCCTTTACAATGCTTTGATACCATGCAAGATAGCGGTCTGCCATGGCGTCCAGCGAAAAGTTCCGCCCGTGGCGGCGGATGGCGTCCTGATCCCAGACGGTTTCCAGCGCCTGCACAATGGCGGCGGACAGCGCCTCGTCACTGCGCTCATGGCAGAGAAGCATGGCGCAGGGGTCATACAGATCCTCGGCGGCATCAAGGTCCGCAAAAGTCACGCAGGGCGTGCCCTGTACGAAGCTCTCCGCCAGAGAAAGGCCGAAGCCCTCGTCTTTGCTGGGCAAAACCGTTATATCGGCAATGCGGTAAAGGGAGAGCAGCTTGGGTTGCGGGACAAATCCCAGCAAATGCACATGAGAGGGGGCGGTGAGCCGAGCAATTTCCTCCCGGATCGGGTAGCTTTCATCTATCGGCCCAGCCAGCAGAATGTGCAGGCGGCCCCGTATCTCCGCGGGAAGCAGCTCGTATGCGCGGACAAGCTGCACCTGATTTTTTCGGTCACAAACACTTCCGGCACAGACGCAAAGCAGCGCGTCCGCCGAAAGCCCGTATTCCTCCCGCAGTCCCGGCAGATCGGCGGCGGGATGCATCGCGACGCCGTTTAAGATCACGGCAAGGGACGCGCCGTCCGTGAGGCTGTAAGGCTCACGGTACAGGCGCTTTTTGATGCCGCTGCTGATGAGCGATACCGGCCAATGCGCCGCATCCGCCTCGCGAAGAAAGGTGACCTCAGACATGGCATCAGCCTCCGAAACCTGGGGCAACTGCGCGATCAGCCCGTGGAGCGTCATTACCGTGGGCACGCCGCTCTCCCGGCACACATCGTAGTACCAGCGCAGCGCCTCACCAATACCGTGGCAGTGGATCAGATCCGGCTGCGTCTCCGCGATGGCGCGGCGCAGCGCGGCGCAGTTCATCCGGTAATAGCCGGCGCGCAGACGGGAGGAGAGAGGGCCGGATGCGTGGAAAAACGCGCCGCCGCCCGCAAGTGTCCCCTTGATCCCTGCACTGCGGAACACGTCGCTCCAGGTGTGTGAGAGGATCCGCGCCTCGTGGCAGCGCGCTTCAGGCGTGATGACATTACTGAAAACAGAAAGCTCGCAGCGACTTCCGATGTGCTCCGCCATCTGCTCAAGCAGGATGCCGAAGCCCGTCCGGTTTCTCTGAAAGCCGAGAAGAGCTTCACTGTACAGATACGGTGTCACAAACAGGACTTTCATCGTTGGTCACTTCCGTTCCTTTATTCTGATGAGTAGTTGCGGCCCCTAAGAGCCACAGGGCGAGCCCCGCCGCGTACCAGAGGAAACGCTCAGTGTAGATGTTCTCGCCGACACCGGTAACGAGGGCGGTGACGATCATCCCCAGCGGCAGCAGCGCCGCCGGGTCCTTCCGCCGCAGAAGGCGGGAGAGGAGACGTACCAGCGGGATACCAAGCAGAAGCAGACCGATCAATCCGAAATCGGAAAGGATGGCGATCAGAATATTATGTGCACCGCTGTGTCCATCTCCGTTTGCTTGCAATACACTGCCGGCACTGCCAAAGCCGCGCCCTGTCAGGGGATGGGGTTTGATGGAATGCTCGATCAGGATCTGCCAGATCTCCGCGCGACCGGCGGATTTGCCCCAATAGGCGTTGAAGGGATTCATGCGGCGCCAGAAGGAATCAGTATTCTCCTGAAGCTGCTGGATAGTATCCTCCCGGCTGGGCTGCTCCGGTTGTACGGAAGTATCTTCCGGCGGAGTCTCCGGCTGACTAGGCTGGACCTCCTCCACCGGCGGTGTCGGGTGCGAGGTATCGTACCGCCAAAGCTCCACGCGCTGCTGAAGCTGCGGCGCGGTCAGGCAGAGGGCGGCGGACAGGCAGCAGATCACGGCAAGGTTCGCCGTCTGGCGGCGGCGTCCTCTTCCCTGCTGGCTGCGCAGCAGCAACAGTACGCCCAGCACGGCGCAGCCGCCCACCAGACCAAAGAGAGAACTGCGCGCACCGGTGAGGACCAGCAGATACAGCGAGAGCGCATAGCCGATGAAGCAGCCAGCAGATCTCCATTCGCCCTTACGGTCAACTGGCTGCATGGCCATGGCCGCGAATAACAGGATGGCGGTCTGGGCGAGGCTCATACCGATGACGTTGACATTGGTAGCGCCCAGAAACCAGTAGCGGCCGCTGTCGATCTCAACCTCACGGAAATTCAGGCAGAAGACCATATAGGAGACTACGGCGGCGCAGCTCCACGGGAGAAGCCACCAAACCCGCTCCCTGCGCTGGCTGGGGAGCGCCGCAATCAGCACCGCTAAGGCGATATTCATGCCAAGAGTGAACATCTCCAGAGAGAAGCAGCGCCCAACAAAGACCGCCGAAACAAAGACATAGAGGATCAGAAGGGCCGGATAGGCAAACCGGCGCACCCACTGCCCCGGCTTCTCCCGCAGAAGGACGTTCAACCCTTCAGCCGCCAAAAACAGCATCGTAAAATAGCGGGAGGCGGTCAGCCCCGGGAGAATGTTGCAGTTATTATCCAGTAAGGCGGTGGTCAGCAGCGGGAGCAGCAGGTATTCCGGTACCGCCAGCAGCGGCAGGGAGAGCAGGATGCAAAGCCCGCCCCATACGAGGCTGCCTGTTTCGCCGGTCCAAGCGGTAAGAAAGCTCAGCACCGCCGCCAGATACGGAAGGCAGCGGCTCTGCTGCAATCGTTTCAAGGTCTCTTTCACGTTGGGGATTCCTCCTGTAGCAGTGCGGACAGCAGCCCGTGAGGCTTGTCCAGCATGATATAGCGCAGCGATCTGAGCTGCGCGAAGCGCTCCGGCGCGGTCAGATCGTCGATCACCACCGGCACGCCGTTGATCAATGCTTGCAGCAACACGGTGGAGTAGAGGGATGCGGCGCATTTTGTGCGCAGGATCGACTGTTCGATGCTGATGGAACGGTCTTCAAGTAAAAAACCCTGAAAATTGCGCATCGCCTCCGGCGGCGTATAGATTGGGTGGGGGCGGACCGCGATGACCATGCCGCGCGCCTGCAGCGTCTTGAGCGCTTGTGCAATGCGAGGATAAACACCGGGGACGACTTCTTCCTGCAAATAATAGGTGAGATCCACTTCCGGGGGCGTAGACGGCTTTTTCCACGGCAGCATGGATGGCGGCAGCTCCACCTTGAACTGCATAGGCTCCGCCCGCAGATCACAAAAGAGTCTGCGGTAGCATTCGTCCCAGACATAGCAGCGGTCAAAGCAGAAGAAAGAGTCACGGATATAGTAGAGCTTTTCTCCATGCATCACATTGATGTGCTCCACGCTGAGACGATGGCAATATTCTGTCAGGAATGAAGATGTGTAGGAAATCTCCTCGTCACAAATCAGCGCCTTAGGATGATATAATTCGTATTGGTAGCGGTACATGGCAAGCTTCGCCATGCATTTGAAGCGGAAGTAAAACGCCGTGGGATAGCGACGGCGCAACATGGAAAGCAGCGCCATATCCTCTTTTCGCAGAAAGATATTGCGTTCAAAATCATACGCCTGACACAGCGTAGGAAATTCCCTACGCAGGGAGTCTGGTAGGAGACTCTTGCTATCTTCGGACAGAAACACAGCATCCGCCGCCTGCTCTTTGCGGGGAACGGGACGGCGCAGCAGATGTCTCTGATAGATGGGCAGAAGCAGCATGGCCGCAGCCTGATACATCACGCGGAGGATGGGTCGTTCCAGCATCATTTGGCAGCGGTATTGCGCATAAGAGCGCTCAAGCAGATCTTCCGGCTCCGGCAAGCTTTCTAAAAAAGCCTTCTGCCGCGTAACCGGAACCGCAAAAAGCGGATCACGGCGGCTATTCAGCCGGTTAACAACCGATTTAAGCGTCTGGAGTAAGTTCATGGCAGACCACTGCCCTCCTCTTGTTATTTGTCGAACCGGCCGGTAAAGTCCGTGCTGGCCGTATGCTCCAGCGGCAGTTTCACCGGCTTGCCGGTGGCGGCGGACTGATAGATGGCTAAGATCATCTCCAGAGCGTTGCGGCCCGCCACCGCGTCCACATAGGGCTTGCGGTCATGCTCGATGGCGTCCATCATGTCGGCGAACAGGCTGGTGTGGCCGTTGCCGTAGACGTTGCTGGTGGCCTCCTGCAAGCCCTTGTTCTTTGCGTCGGCATCGCACTCGTCGGCAAAATTCCAGACGTCGATGTTGTTGGTGGAGGTGCCGCCCAGCTTCACCGTGCCGGTTTCGCCGAAGAGGTAAAGAGTTTCCTCAAGGTTCTTCGGGTAGACGTTCACGGTGCCCTCAATGGTGCCCACCGCGCCGTTTTTGAACTTCACGACCGCCATGCCGATGTCCTCGCACTGGAGGTAATCATGGAACTGCTGTTTGGTGACGCCGTAGACCTCGTCCACCTCGTCTCCCATCATCCAGCGCAGCAGGTCGATGCCGTGGATGCACTGGTTCATCAGGCAGCCGCCGTCCTGCGCCCAGGTGCCCCGCCACGGCGCCTGATCGTAGTAGTTCCGGTCACGGTTCCAGCGGACGTGAATGCTGCCGTGGGAGAGCTTTCCGAAGCGGCCCCCCTCTACGGCATGGCGCAGCTCCTGCACCGCCACGTTGAAGCGGTTCTGATGGCAGGCGGCAACTTTAACGTGCTTTTCCTCGCTGCGGCGGATGATCTCGTCCGCGTCATCCATGCGCATAGCCATGGGCTTTTCGATAATGACGTTCACCCCCGCGTCGATGCAGGCGAGGGCGATCTCGGCGTGGATGCCGCTCTCCGTGGCGATGGATGCCAGCTGCAAGTCGGGATGCTCAGCCAGCAGCTTTTTATAGTCCGTATAGCGGGCGATGGAATCGTCATTCTGGAGGTCATACTTCGCCAGCAGTTCCTCCATCTTCTCGGGCAGAACGTCGCACACGGCGACGATATTCAGCTTGTTATTCAGCGCGGCCTTGATGTGGTTGACCGCGATGCGGCCGCAGCCGATCAGCGCGTAGGTCATGGGAAAGGACACTCCTTTTTTGTAGTCTTTTACTCAATAAAACGCCGGAATTTTCTGGCCAACGGAGCCATATGGTTCAGGACGGAGTGAGGTATGGAATATTCCTCTCTGGGAGGAAGCGCCAGCCAGGATTCAAAGGTATCCAAAGAAACTCCGCAGTAATCTGCCAAAAACTGCTTGTCCGTCTGAAGAAGCGCTTCCGTGGAATAGAGTGGCTTCTCCAACAGCTCCAGCGCCTCTTCCCGCGTCATCTGACCGGAAACAATGAGGCTGGAGTAGTGTGATTTCCGTTTATCCTTACCAAACTTTGTGGGCAGGTAATAGCATTGCAGAAAGCGGGTCAAAATTGACTCATAGTGTTTTCCGCCGTAATATTGGAAACCGCAAAACTCCTCCAACTCGTGAATCGCTCCCTTCAATTGATAAGACATATTATTCAAGGGGCGCAGGTGAATAACAGAAGCATGGTGACGACGCAGATAGCGGTCCTCCAGAGAGGAAAACTTTATATGTCGAATAGGACGTTCACCAAATTTTTTTTGAACAGCCAAAATGAACTTTTTATCACAAGCATTAACGCTGTGTCCACGCTCCAGAATACTTTCGTGGGCAAAATTGGAACCGTCCAAAGAATAACGGATGTGCTGCTGCTCTGCATAATCCTGCAATGACTTAATAATTAAGTTATCCTGCGCAATCGCGAGATTGGGGAGGCTCCCCTTCAGCAAGGATCGCAGAATATCCCGATATTCCTCCATATCCGGCTGAATGGTCACCATTGTTACACCGGTTTTCGCGACAAGCTTTTTCAGGTTCTCTGTTGCAACGGGGTTGTCCAAACCATCATCAACATGGATCGCCAACATACGAAGTCCCTGTGTCCAGCCCCAGTATAAAATATAGGAACTGTCAATGCCTCCGGAAACTCCAACAATGCAGTCATAAGGGTCATCTTTGCAGGTTTCTTTGATTTCAGCAACCATCGCGTCCAGCCGTCGTTTTCCCTCTTCGTTCGGGAAATACTCTGCGGGCATACGGCGAAGAACGTCGGTGCAATAGTTACAATGCCCTACGGCATCAAAGGAGATGGTCGGATCAGATGCGTTATCCATAACACATCTGGTACAGCGCTGATATTCTTTCATTTCATGGCACCTTATTTCTCAACAGTTTGATAACTTGTTTGATCCGGATTTCTTCCCTTTTACAGCCGCCAGAAGCGCAGGCCGGAGGCCTTCAGCTCGTCCATGCGGTACAGGCTCTTCACGTCAATGAGCACCCGCTCATCGTTGGAAAGCTCGCCTTTGAACAGTTCCCGGAGCTGCATGAGGGACAGGGCGCGGAATTCGCCGTGGCCCACCGCCACGATGACGCAGTCCGCCTTGGGGATCTCGTCGAAAGGAACCAGATCCACGTCATAGACCTGCTTGGCAACCTCGGCGTCCGCCCAGGGATCGGTCACAACAGGCTGGATGTCATACTCCCGCAGGCGGTTGATGATGTCCACCACCTTGCTGTTACGGGTGTCGGGGCAGTTTTCCTTAAAGGTGATGCCGAGAACCACCACCGTGGCCTTCTTCGGCGCCTTGCCAGCCTCGATCATCTGCCGGATGGCGGCGTCCGCCACGAACGCGCCCATGCTGTCGTTGACCTTGCGGCCATTCAGAATGATCTGGCTGTGATAGCCCAGCGCTTCGGCGGCGCTGGTGAGGTAGTAGGGGTCCACGCCGATGCAGTGGCCGCCCACCAGTCCGGGGCGGAAGCCCAGGGCGTTCCACTTGGTATTCATGCCGGTGAGCACCTCGTCGGTATCGATGCCCATGCGGTCGCAGATCATGGCGACCTCGTTCATAAAGGCGATGTTGATGTCCCGCTGGCTGTTCTCGATCACCTTGACCGCCTCGGCGGTCTTGATGGTGGAGACGGGGAACGTTCCGGCCTTGATGACGATGTTGTAGACCTTCTGGATCTCCCGGGCGCTCTCCTCGTCCATGCCGGAGACGATCTTCTGAATATTGGTCAGGGTATGTACGCAGTCACCGGGGTTGATGCGCTCGGGAGAGTAGCCGATCTTCCAGTCCTCGCCGCACTTGAGGCCGGATTCCTTTTCGATGATGGGGATGCAGATGTCCTCCGTCACGCCGGGGTACACCGTGGACTCAAAGACCACGATGCTGCCGGGGGTGAGGTTCTGGCCCACGGTGCGGGACGCGCCCTCGATGGGGCGCAGATCCGGCGTGTTGTCCGGGTTGACCGGCGTGGGCACGGCGACGATCAGGAACTTCGCCTCCTTCAGGCGGGAGGCATCCGATGTAAATTCCACCGTGGTATTCTTGATGGCCTCGCCTACCTCGTTGGTGGCGTCGATGCCGTTGGCGTATTCGTTCACACGCTTCTCATTGATGTCAAAGCCAATGACCGGAACGTGCTTGGCAAACTCCACCGCAAGGGGCATACCCACATAGCCGAGGCCCACCAGAGCCAGCTTTTCCTCACCGGTGATCAGTCCCTGATAAATCGCGTCAAACTCCATATCTGTTACTCCTCTATACCGCTCTTCCCTCCGACAGCGAAGGACAGCGGTTTTTATTTCATTTCTTCAAGCTGTTCTTCCTTTAACTGGTACGTGCGCCCGCAGTCCGGGCAGCGGAACTGTGCCACATGATCCGGACACAGCTTCTGTCCGCACTCGCAGACCCAGCCGCACTGCTTCGCGGGGACCCCCAGCATCAGCGCGTGGTCGGGCACATTGCTTGCGATGACCGCGCCCGCACCGATGAGCGCCCACTTCCCCACCGTATGTCCGCAGACAACGGTGGCGTTGGCACCGACGGATGCGCCTTCTTTCACAAGCGTTCTCTTGTAACCCGCGCTGCCCTTGGGGTACTTGGCGCGGGGAGTGAGGTCATTGGTAAAGACGCAGGATGGGCCGCAGAACACATCGTTTTCCAGCTCCACGCCCTCGTAGAGGGAGACATTGTTCTGTATTTTGCAGCCGTCGCCGATCCTTACATGATTGCTGACATTGACGTTCTGCCCCAGCGAACAGCGCTTGCCGATGCGCGCGCCCCGCTGGATATGGCAGAAATGCCAGATCTTCGTGCCATCGCCGATCTCCACATCGTCGTCGATGCAGGAACTTTCGTGGACGAAATAAGATTTCTCCGCCATTACAGCGCCTCCAGAACCGCGCGGATGACCGTCTCCTGCTCCGCCTCCGTCAGATAGGGGTGCATGGGCAGGGAGAAGGTCCGGGCGCAATAGTCATTGGCATTCCGGAACGTTTCGCCGTAAGTCGGTTCGTCCCGGAACACCGGCAGGGCGTGCTGCGGCGTGGGATAGTAGACCATGTTGGGGATGCCCTTTTCCGTCAGGTGGGCGATGACGCGGTCACGCTGCTCGGTGTCCTCCGCCAGCAGCGCGTACTGCGCCCACACGGACAGGCAGCCCTCCGCCACAAAGGGCGTGGTGAATTTCCCGGCAAAGGCGGCGTTGTAGCGCCCCGCCACGGTCTGCCGGGCGGCGGTCTCGTAGTCCGCCAAGGCTTTCAGCTTGGGCAGCAAAACCGCCGCCTGCAAATTGTCCAGACGGGAGTTCATGCCCACGCGGATATTGTCGTACTTACCGCCGGGGCCTTTGCCGTGGACGCAGAGGGAGCGGATGAGGTCGTTGATCTCATCATCATCCGTAAACACCGCGCCGCCGTCGCCATAGCATCCAAGAGGCTTGGCCGGGAAGAAGGAGGTGGTGGCGATGCGTCCGAAGGAGCATGCCTTTTTCCCATGATATTCCGCGCCGAAGCTCTGGGCCGCGTCCTCGATCAGGGCAAGGCCGTATCGTTCGCAGACGGCGGAAACGGCGTCATAGTCGCAAGGATTGCCGAGGATGTCCACCGCCACGACTGCTTTAGGGGTGTATTTCCCCTCCGCCAGCACTGCCTTGATCTGCCGCTCAAGGCTTGCGGGGTCAAGGTCGTAGGTGTCGGGGGTGATGTCGCAGAAAACGCTCACCGCGCCGAACATGGCGGCGGGCTCCGTGGAGGAGATGAAGGTCATATCGGGGGCGAACACCGCGTCACCCTCCCCCACGCCCAGCGCCATGAACGCAAGCTGGAGGGCGTCGGTTCCGTTGGCGCAGGTGATGCAATGTTTGCGGCCAGTAAAGGCGGCAAGCTGGGTTTCCAGCTCCCTGACATATTTGCCGCCGATGAACGCGGCATCGTTCAGAACCTCTTGCATATTCGCGTCGATCTCGTCCTTGAGGGCGGCGTATTGTGCTTTCAGGTCGATGAATTGCATGGGATCACACTTCCTTTTGAAATTCGGCTCGGTTACTGTTCGGGGATGCTCTCAATGACGGCCATCAGCTTGTCCGTCAGGCATTTGAAATCGTAATCCTCCGCGGCGCGGCGGGCCTTAGCGCCCATGAGTCGGCGCTGTTCTGCTGGGAGTTTTGCCAGCTGACCGATGACTGTGGCAATCTCCTGCGGTCGCGCGTCACGGACTTCCATCCCCGCACCATAGTTGATGGCTGGGTTATAACGGCAGGGGAAGTCACAGAGAATCGGTTGTCCCGCAGCAAAATAATCAAACAACTTGTTGAAGCTGATACCGTAATTAAACAGATAGGTAAACGAATTGTGGGCAAAGTTCAGGTTTGCACGGCTGACGATGGAGGGAATGTATTTCTTCTCCACCTTGCCCTTGAACACCACATTGGAAATGTTCTCGTCGCGGACGCGCTGTTCCAGCGCCTCACGCTCGTCGCCATCGCCCCAGATCAGGAACTTGACGCGGGGATCGTTCACACACTTCGCCGCATCCAGCAGCAGACCCAAATTGTTGACCTTGCGGATGGAGCCTGTATAGACCACCTTGAAGGTGTCCGGATCGTCCAGGTCGGGATCCTCCACACGGAAATGCTCTGTATTATAATCAAACTGCTCCAGATCGACGCCGTTGTTGATGTAGTGCACCTTGGAGCGGGGGATGTCCTTCTCCCAGCCCTGTTCGGTGATGTAGTCATAAGCGCCCTCCATGGTGAACACCAGGGCGTCGGCTCTCTTATAGATCCATTTTTCCAGCCGCCGCAGGGCGAGGACAGCGGGATTATGAGGCCCGGCAATACCGTAGGCCACGATGCTCTCCGGCCAGAGGTCGGCGATCTCCGCCACGGTTTTGCAGCCCCATTTGCGGCCCATCCGTACACCCATGGCACAGGAGGTCGGCGGCATGGAAGTGGCCACAATAGCATCCGGCTTGGGGAACTGCTTGCAGACGCCCGGCAGCTTCCACGCGAACTCGCAGATATTGTAAATGCGCTTCAAGCCGTTGCCCTGATAATCGCAGCACTTGATATAGACATAGTGAACGCCGTCCACCGTTTCCTCCCGCCATTTCCGGCCATCGGTGATGAGGTTGACATCTGAATTATGGACGGAGCTTGCGGCGAAGATGGTCACGGTATGTCCCATTGCCATGAGATACTTGGCAAAATAGGTCTGCCGGGCCAGCGGATAGTACTTCGGCGGAACGGCGTAGTGGTTAATAAGCCAGATGTTCATTCGGTCTTTCTTCCTTTTTTAATCCCGCACCACGGTGACAAGGGTCTCCCAAATCAGCTTGATATCATAGCTGACGCAGGCGCGGGGAATGTATTTCAAATCCAAGGCCAGCTTTGCCGGCATGACCTCGTCGATATAGGTACGGTTGGGGTCGGAACTGGCGGTCAAAAGCTCATTCTCGTTGCGATAGCGGATCGAGGCAAGTCCCGTGACGCCAGGCCGTACCATCAGCACCTGCCTCTGCTCAGGGGTATAGAGGTCGGTATATTCCCGCACCTCAGGGCGGGGGCCGACAAAGCTCATATCCCCCTTTAGAACATTCCAGAGCTGGGGCAGTTCATCAAGCTTTGTCTTACGCAGCACCCTTCCCACAGGAGTAATGCGGGTATCGCGGCTGGTGGAGATCTTCAGGCCCGCGTTGTCCTTTCGCATGGAGCGGAATTTGTAGATGGTAAAGGGTACGCCGTCTTTCCCGATGCGCTCCTGACGGAACAGCACGCCGCCGGGGGAGGTCAATCCCACCAGCAGGGCACACACCAGCAGCACCGGACTCAAAACCAGCAGCCCCAGCGCCGCGCAGACCATATCAAACAGCCGCTTGCGGTAAAGCCGCCCCGAAGATGGAAGCCGAACGGCAACCTGCTGTTCCAGCACTGGCATTACAGGCACTCCTTCAGGCATGCGCACACGTAGTCGATGTCTTCATCGAAGAGCAGCGTGTGCAGAGGCAGGGTGATCTCATTTTCAAACTGGGCGTAGGCGTTGGGGTAATCCTCCATACGGAAGCCCAGATTTTTGTAAGCCGTCAGCAGGGGCAGGGGTTTATAGTGGACGTTGCAGGCAACGCCTCGCTCCGCCATGCGGGTGATGAACTCCGAGCGGGTCCCGTGGGTCTTTCCCGGCAGCCGCGCCAGATACAGGTGGCAGTCGGAGGTCATATCCGGCCGCAGGTGGGCGGGGCGAAGCACCTCCTGGGGAAGCTGGGCGTCATATCGGCGCACCATGTCATAGCGGCGGGCCAGCAGCTCCGGATAGCGCCGCAGCTGCACCAGGCCGATGGCCGCCATGATATCCGTCATATTGCATTTATAAAGGGGGGCCACCACATCGTATTCCCATGCCCCTAACCGTGTTTTGGCCAGAGCGTCCTTGCTCTGGCCATGCAGACTCAGCAGCATATACTCCTTGTACAGCGCATCGCCGTCCAAACCAAGGTCATCCCGCCAAACGGCGGCGCCGCCCTCGGCGGTCGTGAGATTTTTCACCGCATGAAAAGAAAAGCTGGTGAAGTCCGCGATGCTGCCGGAACGCTTCCCTTTCCGGACAGCGCCGAAGCTATGAGCGCCGTCAGCCACAACAGCCACCCGGCCGATCTGGCTCTGAATGGCGTTGGCAGGGTGGAACAATGCCTTCTTTTCCTCGACAATGGAGAAAATGCGGTCATAATCGCAAATCATGCCGCCGATGTCCACGGGGATGATGGCCTTGGTTTTCTCCGTAATGGCAGCGGACAGGGCGTCATAATCCATTTCAAAGGAATCCTTCGCCGTATCCACCAGCACCAGCTTCGCGCCCACATGAACAACGGGACTGGCAGAGGCGGTATAGGTATAAGCAGAGGTTATGACTTCGTCCCCGGGGCCGATGCCCAGCACACGGAGGGTCAGTTCCAATGCCGCCGTTGCACTGTTCAGGCACACGGCATGGCTGACCCCGCAATAGGCAGCGATCTGTTTTTCAAATTCCTTGGTGCGGGGCCCGGTGGTGATCCAGCCGGAGCGCAGGGCCTCCGCTACCTCGTCGATTTCTGCCTGCGTGATATCCGGCGGAGAAAAAGAAATCGTTCGCATAAATGCTCCCTTTCAGCCGCTTACTGCGGCGTTCTGTCTCGGAATTTCCACGGTATCTCCCTGCGTCCGGTTGACCTCCTCCGGCTCGTGGAAAGTGGGCACGACCCGGTGCAGCACCTCCCGGATGCAGGAGACGTCCTCCATCCGCATGGTTTTTTCCAGCGCGTCATTCAATAACGTCAGTTTACGTTCCAGTTCCTCCGGCGTCACCGGGGGCTGGTGCTCTACGAAGATCATGCCGTTAACCGTCTTTTCCAGGTCCCGGCTGGCGATCAGCAGTTCCTCGTAAAGCTTCTCGCCGGGGCGCAGACCGGTCTCCACGATCTCGATGTCCCGGTACGGCTCGTAGCCGGACAGACGGATCATATTCTCCGCCAGCTCCAGGATCTTCACCGGACGGCCCATATCCAGCACGAACAGCTCGTTCTGCTTGGCCATGGCCCCCGCCTCCAGTACCAGCTGGGCGGCCTCGGGGATGGTCATGAAGTAGCGGATGATGCGCTTATCCGTCACAGTGACAGGGCCGCCCGCCGCGATCTGGCGGCGGAACAGGGGCACCACGGAACCGTTGGAGCCCAGCACATTGCCGAAGCGCACCGCGGCGAAGGTGGTCTGGGAGCACCCGGCCATGGACTGCACCACCATCTCGCACAGGCGTTTGCTGGCGCCCATAACGGAGGTGGGGTTCACGGCCTTATCCGTGGAGATCAGGATGAACTTCTTGACGCCGTGGGCATCTGCCGCCCGGACGGTGTTCAGCGTGCCGAACACGTTGTTGCGGATGGCCTCCTGGGGGCTGGTCTCCATCAGGGGGACGTGCTTATGGGCGGCGGCGTGGAACACCACGTCGGGCTTGTAGGTATCGAACAGCAGCTCCAGCCGCCGGGGGTCCCGGACGGAGCCGATCTCCACGCTGAGAGGCAGATCCCTGCCATACTGGTACAGCAGCTCCTGCTGAATGTCGTAGGCGTTGTTCTCGTAAATATCGAAGATGACCAGCCGCTTGGGACGGTGCTTGACGATCTGGCGGCACAGCTCGCTGCCGATGGAGCCGCCGCCACCGGTGACCAGCACGGTGCGCCCGGACAGCAGGCCCTCCACGGCGGAAATATCCAATTCGATGGTATCCCGGCCCAGCAGATCCTCGATCCGCACCTCCCGCAGCTGCTGGCGGATAGGCTTCCGGTCGATCAGCTCTAACGTGCTGGGCAGCGTGGAAACTCTGATGCTCCGGTCCGTCAGCTGCCGCAGGATCTCCTTTCGGTGGAGATCGTCCATGGAGGGGATGGCGAAAATGGCCTCGTGGATATCCATGGCCCGCATCCGAAGCAAGGCCTGGTTAATAAATCCGCTGACGGGCACGCCCCGGATCCGCTTATTGACCTTGGCGGGGTCATCGTCAAAAAAGCACTGGACGCGGTAACGGCTGTTAGGGTTGTGCTGGATCTCATTGAGCAGCTGTACGCCGGCCGAACCTGCGCCGATGATGGCCACAGGCACCGCTCCCGGCTGATCTCGTTGGATGCTGAAAGTACGGTACATCCGGTAGCCAAACCGGACGGCCAGCATTTCCAGCACCCACAGGCTGGCGATGGCTGCCAGCAGCACGAAGGAAATGGCCTCGTGAAGCAAGGCCCGGCTAAAGATCTCATAGGCGCCGAATCCGCAGACGGCTGCGCACATCAGCGCCAGATATTCCCGGCTCTCGGCGTAGCGCCACAAGCTGTCATAGGTCTTGAACAAAAGCTGGGCAATGACGGTGCACCCATACAGCAGCAGCACATTTTTCGGGAAGCTGCCCTTGGCGCCCACCTCGGTATAGGGCAGCAGCACCGTGATGAACTTGTAAGCTGCCACTGCCACCGCGAACAAACCAGCGTCGCAGAAAAACAGCAGCTGTTTCCGAAATCGGCTCATATAGGTACTCCTTCACCGGCTGACCGGTGGTTCTTTCTTATTGGGCGGCGTCCTCCGTCTCCCCTTCTCCGCTTTGGGCCAGCATGCTCAGAATCGTGTAAGCGTCCTGACCGGAGATGCCCTGTTCCTTCACGGAGCGGCACAGCGTCAAAAACGACTGGTTCGTTTCATTCAGCTCCACCGTTTCCAGACGGCCCTCGGCGTTCATGGCGTCCAGCGCCTCGCTCAAGGCCAGAACACCGTCCATAAACGCTTCCGCGTTGTCCGCGCCCATGGCGGGCAGGACTTCCTCACGGTAGAAATCCATTTGCAGGTTCCAGCCGTCGGGACTGGAACGCACCTGACGGATGCCCTCCAGAGAGCAATCAAACAGCTCGTCCCACTCCTGACGGGGCAGGTAGTAATACCGGGCCAGCGCGCTGTCATTCTCATAGGTGCCGGAAGTGCGCAGCTGCTTCACATACTTCAGCATATCGCTGTTACACTTCCAGTCATCCATCTGCACAGCAGTCGCCACATAGTTCCGCTGATAGCTGTCATGGTCGAACACGTCTCCCCGGACGCAGCCGCGGAGGAAATCCAGATATTCATAGACATCGCTGGTCTCAAACCGCTCCGCCTTCCGGTCCGTCATGCGGGCGCGTTCCAGCAGGCCGCCGAACACGGCCAGATACACGGCAAAGCAGGTCAGCAGGGCCAGTCCTGCCGTTTTCGCCATTTTCCGGGCTTTCTGCGTGTCCACTGCTGCCAACGGTTTGGCATAGAGCAGGACCGGCAGCGCCAGCAGCACATAGGCGAAGCATTTGAAGCCCCGGACAGAGAAGTTGATCTCCATCAGGCTGTGAAGGTTCATCATGACCCACACCGCCAGCAGCGCGGCGGCCAGACTGTCCTTCTCCTTCCGCACAGCCCGCAGACAGAGCCACGCAGAACCCAGCACAAAGGCCAGCACGAAGACCGTCCCAACCAAGCCGGTGTCGGCCATGGTTTGCAGCAGGTGGTTGTGGGCGTATTTGGACGCATACTGGAAGGACTGGACGGAGCGGGTCACGTTTTCCGTGGAGCCGAGGCCCCGGCCGAAGATGGGCGCTGTGGAGAAGATCTTCCATGCGTCCTTATCAAATTCCACACGCCGCACAAAGCTGTTGTTCTTGAGCAGATTGGTGGACAGCAGCCGTGACGAGATCGCCTCCGGCAGCCACGGATAGCGCAAGGTCATCTCCGTCTCGCCATTGACCGTCAGGCCCCGGATGGTCTCCCCCGCCTGTCCGCTAATCGCAATATAAACATTGACGGCGTCCTCCGGCACAGTAAAGGCGCACTGGGAAAAAGGCCCATTATACAGATACTCTGCGTCACCGTAATACACATTCCAGAGGGTCTCATAAGTCACTACAACCATGGGGTCTCCATCTATGTCGCCGGTGACGGTCACGTCCCCCTTGACGCCATCCGGCAGGATATAGGTCACGGAGGAATCGTCCGCTTCAAAGGTGTAAGGGCCGGTATGGAGAAGCATCGCCGCGCAAATGACCACAGCCACGGCGCAGAGAGCGCCCACAGTGGCCAACGCCGCCTTCTGATTGCCGTTCAGCGCCGCGGCCAAACGCCGTCCGGCAAGAGCGTCCAGCGCAAAGAGGATCAGACCGCTGAACAGGCACAGCGCAACCGCCGTCTCGTTTCCACGGCTCGCCATGGAGGAGGCCGGGACACCGGCGGCGATCATGGTCACGGCTGTTTCCGCCAGCAGGAGGAACAGACCCACCCGGTCGGCCCGCTCCGTGGCAAGCCAGACGATACAGGCGGCGGCAAAGCAGAGCAGCGCGCCGCGGCTGCCGGTGAGCAGCAGGCTCACGGCGCTGACACCCGCCAGCAGAGACGCGGCCAGACGCCGCCAGACGCAGGTGGAATTTTGCAGGAGGTACAGCGCCGCGAAGATCGCCAGAGAAAACAGCGCCGCCGTTACGTTGGCGTCGTTATACAGACCGTTGACACGGGCGGCGGCACTTTCCTGCAAAGCACTGGTATAATCCGTGCCCAAAGCGTTCATCAGAGCGTTGAACGGGCCGAACAGCGCCCGGGCGCAGCTCATATCCAGAGAGATCAGAGCGATGACGGCGGAAACGAACGCACCGCCCCACAGCAGGCCGGGAACGTGTTTCCACTCAAAGCGGGCCAGCAGGATCACCACCAAGGAGAAGGCAGCAATAAATTTATAGAACTCGGACTGGGCGCTGTCTCCGAAGGGAGAATAGATGGCCGCCGCGCCGTAGACCACGGCGAAAGCCAACAGCCCCAATACAGGCACGGACAGCCGCTGCTCAAAGCGAGACAGCGGCTTTTTTCCAAGCAAACTCAGGAAGGCCAGTGCGCACAGAATCACGCTCATTCTCCCCGTCTGGACGGTCATGGCGAGCAAGAGCAGGACGGAATAGAGCACCACCATAACCGTGTCTTTTCGAGTGAAGGAACCATCCGCGCAGCAGCCCTGCTGAGGGGCGGCGGGAACGGGGGTTTTCTTTGTACGTTCAGCCGGTGCGGACGGTTGGGCCGCCGGGGCGGGAATGTTGTCTTTTCTTGATTTTTTCGCGCTCAAAGCAGAAGCCTCCTATATGAGAGTTCACGGTCAAAAGCGGGGCACAGCCGCTAAAAAAGCGGTCTGTTACAACCGCCGCTGTGTTCTAAAGTTGTAACCCGGGCAGGCGGGGAATTTTCAAAATCAGGCGGGGCGCTCCCCCGCAGATGGAAACGGACACAGGCGCAGGGGCCATCTGGTCATAGATATTTTTTATTATAGTCCTATATGGCTGAAAATACAAGCAGTTTCAACGTTTTTCCCGTGTTTTTTCGGGGAAAGACGGGTGGTTTTGGGGGGATGAGGGGCGGTCATTCATTGGGGAAGCCAAGGCGAGTGGGCAAGGAACAGCGGGCGGCATCTTCCGGCAGGAACAGGGGACGGAAATGGAGGAGAGGGTTGGCAAGGCATTTTTTAAGACGGAGCGGGACGACCCCAATCAACACAAAGCCCCCGCTCCTTTCGGAGCGGGGGTCATGTTATCTCAACTCAAATGAGTCTTGATGGTTGTTCCTTAGAGTGGATTAGGCCAGAACGGTCTTACCACCGCAGAGGATACGGGCGTTGCCAGCGGTCAGGGTGCCAACACCCACCGTGGCGGTAGCACCGTCAGAGGTGACGTTCACAGTGTAGGCAGCAGCCTCCACATAGGTACCGTTGGACAGGACCTCAACAGTCACAGTGTACTTGCCAGCCTTGGAACCGGTCACGGACACAACACCAGTGCTGTTGTTGTAGGTCAGAGCGGTCACAGTGCCGGGGGCAACAACAGTGCTGCCAGAGGAGGCGTTGTTCTCGAAGTACTGCTGGATGAACAGGTTGGTCACCTGGCCGTCCTTAACGGTGTAGGTAGCGATGTCGGTGTCAGAGTTGCGGACAGACTTGATGTTGCCCTCGGTGATGACGCCGTCATCATCCAGGAAGAACACCTTCGCGTCGGAAGCAACAACGAAGTTCTTGCCACCCAGCTTGACGTTGTACTCGCCGTCCAGCTTAGCGGTGCCGGTCACGGTAGCATAACGATTGGTCAGAGTGGTCAGATCGGTGATCACGCCATCGGTGTAAGTGGCACCGGTGTACACCAGGGGATGCGCAGAAGTGGTGTTCCCGTAGCTCATGTAGCCGTCAGAAGAAGTGTTGTCGATGTTGACATCAGCAGCAACCTTCACCTCGGTGATCTTGCCGTCCACAACAGCGCTGTAGGTGTAGTAGACATCATCCTTATCCTCGGTCTTCTTGGAGGCAGACTCGGGGGAGAAGAAGATGACATCCTGGTTGCCAGCGGTCACGTCATACTTGGTGGTATCCACATTGATGAACATGACGGTGGCAATGTCAGTGTTGCGGCAGTAGTAGGTGGTGGCCAGACCAGTGGTAGAGCCGCTCTTAGCCTTGATGGTAGGAGCGTTGTTGATGCCGGTGTAGGCAGTCTTGGAGACCACATTACCGGAAGCATCAGTCTTCACGACCACGAAGACGGTCTTGCTGTTAGCATAGATCTTGGTAGAACCGTCCACCTTGATCTGAGCCACGCCGCTCTTCATCACGAAGTCGTCAGAAACGGCGGTCGCGTTCTTGTTCACAGTGCCCCTGACGGAGCTGAGACGATACTCGCCATTGGAGGTCTCCTTGGCGATCACGATATGAGCGCCGGTAGCACCGATCTCGGTCAGGGAAGTGCTTCCAAGGCCAGTGGTGTAATCCTTCTTGGTGTCAACAGTCTTGTACTTGGCGTCCACGGTCAGCAGGGCAGCCTTGTCGGTGCCGAAAACATTGTTGGCGGTATCCAGCTGACGCAGGAAGGCATAGTCGGCGACGGTGTACTCAGTCTCTCTAGTGTAGATGGCATAGCCATACTTATCCAGGAACACATCGTACTCGCTCTCAATGTTCAGAGCATCCTTGTTGGAGTAGTTGTTGCTGTACTTATACTCCTTATCACCGATGGTGACCTTCTTGCCGGTGACGATCTTGTTCAGAGCGCCGTTGACGGACTCAGCCTTCTCAACGGACTGGATGTCGCCCTTAGCATAGGTGTACAGAACGATGTCGTCAGACTCGAAGCCGGTGGTCTTGAACTCGTCGCCAGGCGCAACGGAACCAGTGATCGCAGACAGGGTGATATAAGCGTCCTTGGACTTGGTAGCAGCGATGGTCTTGTTGACCTCGGCAACATAGGTGTTGATGCAGACGATGGTGACCTTGTTGGCATCGCGATCCAGGAAGACCTCGGTCAGAGTGCCGTTGCCAACATTGCAATCGCTGGTGGCATTGAAGCGGACGTCACCCAGCTTCAGGTCGTTGCCCTTCTTGACATTGGCAAAGGTATCGCCCTCGACGCCGTCAACATAAACAACAGCCTTCTCGTCCTTATCGGACATCTTCAGGTCAGCGTAGATGGTGCCCAGCTTGACGTTCTCGGTGTAGGTCACGTCAGCGGTCTTGGAATAGGTGCCGACCTTCACGCCCTTGTAGGTCCACTTGGTAGCGGGACGGCCGAAGTCATCAGCAATGTCGCTCTCCTTGACCAGCTTGTTGAAGTACTCCTCAGCGAACTGGACATAGCCGTCGCCGCCCTTGCTGTCGATGTTGCCATCGTTGACAGAAGAGCTGCTCCAGCGCTTGGACTTAGCGGCAGAGTTGTCGGTCACGGTGACGTTGCCGACGGTGATGGTGGAGTTCTTCTCGTACTCGACCATGTCAGCCTGTAGCATGTTGAAGGCATACAGGCAAGCCTCTTCACGGGTGACAGCCTTGACACCGTTGAAGTCGCCGACCAGACCATCAGCCAGGCCAGCGTTCAGAGCGCGCTTGCCGACAGAGATGGACCAGTTAGCGCCGGTGTAGCCCTCGCGGGAAGCGTCATAGCCCAGAGCGCCCAGCAGCATCTTCATGAAGGCATAGCCGGTCAGAGTGTTGGCGGGCTTGAAGGTGCCGTCAGCATAACCGGAGATGATGCCTTCCTTCTGGCAGTAAGCAATGTAGCCAGCGAAGGTGTTGTTGGTGGGAACGTCCTTGTAGGGAGCGGCGTCGGCCACCAGAGCGTTAGCGGTGGTGGGGCCAAGAATCAGGTTGCAGATGATCTTGGCGGCAGCGCCACGGGTCAGGGTGGCGGTGGGATTGAAGGAGCCATCGGTGTAACCATCGATGACGCCAACGGCGGACATCACGTCAACAGCTTCTTTGTAGGTGATCTTGCTGTTGTCGCTGAAGCCCTTAGCACCGGCAGAGACGGTGACCAGAGACATGGTCATCACCAGAGCCAGTACCAGAG
>OLGI01000563.1_pt1 | contig 38127 bp, 17 predicted proteins | sample 1605221 | NCBI WGS metagenome assembly OLGI01 (sample SAMEA3888915, study PRJEB22519) | human gut metagenome | biome: human gut; feature: human-associated habitat; material: faeces | place: Denmark | collected 2010 | reverse complement strand
GGCTATATGGACCGATAGCTGCAGGCGCATTGTCTGTGTGAATTGCGTTCATAATAATCTTTATTTATAATTAATAATTTGTAGTTTACGATTTATAGCTTATCGCTATACGATCCAGAGATGAAAGCCTTTCTGTTCCAAGGCTTCCTTGATTTCCTTGACATGTGCAGAATCGCGGGTCTCCATGGTGAGTCGGAGTACGCAGGCATTCACCTTGTTGCGATTGGCAGAACGGTCGTGATGAACTCCCGTGATGTTGCCGCCCAGGTTTGCGATGACGGATGCTACTTCAACCAATTCGCCTGGCTTATCGTCCAGCTCCATCTCGATGGTACAGAGACGTCCGCTCTTCACCAATCCACGGTTGATGACGCGGTTCAGGATGGTTACATCGATGTTACCGCCGCTCACCACGCAGATGGTTTTCTTTCCCTTGACTGGTACCTTGTTGTACATCACGGCTGCCACGCTAGCTGCACCTGCGCCTTCGGCTACCATCTTCTCACTCTCTATGAGTTTCAGGATGGCTGCACAGATCTCATCCTCGCTCACGGTAACAATTTCGTCCACGTAGTTGGAGCAGGTCTCGAAGGTGAGTTTTCCCGGTTCCTTTACGGCAATGCCATCGGCTACGGTAGCTACGGATGGTAATCTTTCCTGCTTGTGGTCGTGGAGACTCTGAACCATACTGGCTGCTCCCTCTGCCTGAACACCATAAACCTTGACATTAGGATTTAATGACTTGATGGCAAAGGCGATACCAGAAATCAAACCGCCACCACCAACTGGTACAACTACTGCATCTACATCAGGTAACTGGTCGAGAAGTTCCAGTCCGATGGTTCCCTGACCGGCAATCACATGTTCGTCATCGAAAGGATGAACGAAGGTGTAGCCACATTCATCTTTCAGTTCCAATGCCTTCTGGTATGCGTCATCATAGACTCCAGGCACCAGGCAAACCTCGGCACCCAGTCGCTTGGTAGCTTCTACCTTCGAGATAGGAGCACCTTCTGGCAGACAGATGAGGCTCTTTACTCCCATAGCGGTAGCCCCGAGTGCCACACCTTGTGCATGGTTGCCAGCCGAACAAGCTATCACTCCCTTCGCCTTCTCTTCTTCGGTGAGTTGTGAAATCTTATAGTAGGCACCACGTATTTTAAACGAACCCGTCTTCTGAAGGCATTCCGGCTTCAGATAGACATCACTCTCTGGGTTGATTCTTGGGGTACGAACCAGCTCAGTTTTTCTGATCACTTGGCTCAGCACGAAGCGAGCCTTATAGAAATTATCTAGTTGTAACATAACTGCTGATATGCTTTTGTGTCTGTTGTTACAACAGGATTTGTCATCCTGTCTGATTATTTCTGCAAAGATACTTTAATTTGAAGAAATCACAAAATAAATTGATTTAATTTTTGTTTATTCGATAATAATGTGTAATTTTGTCGCCATGATAAAGAAAACCATTATAACCACATTTGTAACGTTGTTTTGCTTGTTGACAGCTATTTATTGCTTGGATTCTGGCAGAAAAGCTACTCTTGCGTTGTTGAAGGAAAAAGGTAAGACAGCGACGAAAGATTATATGCTTTCATCGCAGAGCGTTACGTCTATTGCAAGAGATAGACGAGAGCTGGTGTGGATTGGTACGTCGGCTGGTATCAATGTTTACGACGGTAAAGACTATGTGCAGTTCAGTTATGATATCAAGGATACTACTGCGCTTCCCGATGACTATATCAATGTGCTTCATCTGGACCGGAAAGGCAGAATGTGGGTGGGTACTCAGAATGGTCTAGCACGATATATGGGAGGTTATCGTTTCCATCGCATTCCGGTTCCTAGTGAGAATGATAACATTGTAGCCATAGAGGATAGCCCGGAGAGACACGACTCTTTGGCTATATTGGTAAGTGATGGCAATAAGACTTTTCATATCAGTGGGGATGAGAAGATAACCCCATCGGCTCGACAAATAGAACCCAATAATCTGAAAGCTCCACTTCCTGAAGACCATTCTATCTTGCGCAAGCCGGCAGAGGTAGTGAGTGCAACCTTCAAGGATCTGGGCGGTAATCTCTGGGTGGGTTATCGCAATGCCGGTATCCAGGTTATTTCCCAGAACCGTATTGCCTACAAGAAAGCCAATGATAATCTACTGGTTGAAAATACGAAGGGAATCGCAATCCTTTCCATGACTACTGTGGGAAAACATATTCTGGCAAGTACAGCTCTTCGTATCTTTATTTATGATGAGCAAAATCAGAAGATTGGTCAGACTCTATTGAAAAACATCTTCGATTCGCTTCCTGCACCTCGGAAAATCAACCTCAAAAATATGGTGAAGTATGATGATCAGCATGCCTGGTTGGTGAGTGATCATCAGGTGCTGAGTTGCCGTATCAGCAATGAGCGTGTAGAAGTGCTCCATAAGTCGCCTGTGATTCTTCCTATGCTGGGTAACGGCTTGGCGGTAGACGGTCATCTTTATGTGAGTAGCCGTGATGGAAAACTTCTGCGCTTCAGGTTTGATAATCTTCAGCCTGATACCCTCTGGATTTCCAGCCTCTATTATACGAATGATACGGAAATGGTAAAGCTCAGCAATGGCGATATCATGCTGTTTATGATAGGTATGCATCTTGCAATCTTCTCTCCCAAGACCGGTAAGCTGAAGGAGCTGAAGGTGGCGGGAATGCCTCATAATGGCAATATGGACCCTGCTTTTGTAAGGCTGGATTCGTATGGCTATCTGTGGTTGGGCACGATGCGGGATGGACTTTATTTCATGGATATGAAGAAGCAGTATATGCGCCGTGTGAATCTATTGTTGAGCGATGAGCATATAAAAGCGATGGTAGAAGATGCCAACCGGCAGGTCTGGGTTACCACGATGAGAAATGCCTTCTTCTTGACGCATGCCAACAAAACCTTCCTGATGAGCAGTCTTCTATCGGCTAGCCAGGATCAGGATGACTGGCAGTTCTATGCCAATTCTGTTTGTCTTTCTCCTGACGGTAGTGTTGTGTTTGGCAGTTCTGACGGTTGTAAGTTCATGCCTCCTCAGGCTATGAATACTGATTTTCTGCGAACCTATGTTGGTACCCATGCCAGCAAGATGCTCAATATCTTTGGTTTGGAGGTGAAGAATCAAGAGGGTAAGGTGTTTGCCGTTACCGATGAAGTATCGCGTCTGAGCCGTTATACTTTTACTTATGATGAGAACGACTTGAAGTTTAGTTTCTATTATCCTTCCTTCAGTCGTCGCTCAGCATTGATGTGTCAATATAAATTAGATGGCTATGATAAGGATTGGCAAGCACCTACTTACGAATGTTTGGCTCATTATTCCAATCTGGCACCAGGTAAATACACCTTCCATCTGCGATTGATTTCTTCCATGAACCGTCCTGCATTGGCAGAGCGTAAGATAGAGATTATTATCAAGCCGGCTCCTTGGTGGTCGTCAGCGGCATGGTTGCTCTATTTCGGTATCATCGCTTTCGTGCTCTATACTTTCAACAGACTCTATCTGAAGGCCCGTACCAATCATCTTCGTCTTCTGGAAGAACAGCGTGAAACAGAGCGCGAGAAGCGTGCCAAGGAGATGAATATGAAATTCTTTGCCAATATCTCGCACGAATTCCGTAACCCGCTTACCATCATTGCCGGTCCGCTGATGATGCTGAATGCCGACAAAGCTTTGCCCGATTCGGTGCATCGCATCCTGAATCATGTCTGTATAAGTGTGAATAGAATGCTGAGGCTCATCGACCAGATGCTCGACTTTAACCAGCTGGAGACCGATGAGCTGCGCCTTAGGGTTGTGGAGGTTGATGCTGCGGAAGAGTTGCGCCAGCAGGTGGCTTCCTTTGAAGAATCTGCCAGGGTGAAAGGCATTAAACTGGAACTGGTCATCAAGCAAGGTAACTACCTGATGTGGCTGGATGGTGATAAGGTGGAGAAAATCATGGGCAATCTTTTTACCAATGCCTTGAAGCATACTTCGCCTGGCGGTGTAATCAGAATAAGCGCCCATGTTGACGATGATATTCTGGAGGTATCAGTCTTCAATAGTGGCAAATTGATGGCTGAGGATAGAATGCAGGATGTTTTCAAACGCTATTACCAGCTGGCTGATTCGCAGGATTCTGATCTGTATGGTTGGGGTACGGGTATCGGACTCTATTATGTAAAGCGTCTGGTAGAACTTCATCATGGTTCTGTTAGGGTGAAGAATATCAAAGTGGTGAGCGAGACTTCGGCTGAGGCTTCGCTCAGAAATGGTGTGGAATTCTGTTTCGCCCTTCCTGCTGATAAGTCTATATATAATAAGGTGGAAATCGCTGATCGCGGGAAACGCATAATGCAGATACCGCTGGAAGTGACGAGTGAAGAGGAAAGAGCTTTGGAAGAGAAGAGTGAAGAGGGAAGAGTGAAGAATTCTCTTGCTGAAAAGGATGATTCTACCCGAAATACTTCTCCTTCCGGTAAGATTCTGCCTAGAATCCTGATTGTAGATGATGATGTGGATGTAGCTCAATACCTTCATCATATCTTTGCATCAGCCTATGACGTGGTGAATCGCTATTCTGCCGAAGAGGCTTTGGCTGATTTGGAAGAGGTGAAGCCGGACCTTATTCTCAGCGATGTGATTATGGGAAAGATGTCGGGATTTGAATTCTGCAAGTTTTTGAAGAGTAATCTTTCTTTCAGTCATATCCCTGTGATACTGATTACCGCCATGTCTACGATGAGTGAGCAGATTGATGGTTTGCAGCTGGGGGCTGTGGCTTACGTCACCAAGCCGTTCGACCCGGTTTATCTTAAGGCACTTGTCAAGTCGCAGTTGCATAATATGCAACTGCTCCGTCAGCGCTTGAGTGAGAGTACAGAGACTGCTTCGCTGTCTGCGAAAGTGGCAGATACCCTTTCTCTGCAAGACCAGAAGTTTATGGATGAATTATATAGATGGATGGAAAAACGTTCTGCGGAGCAGGATTTGAATGTGGCTACCGTGTGTCGCGACATGCTGATCAGTCCGGCGAAGTTTAATTACAAGATTAAGGAACTCACAGGCGAGACACCTGGTATCTTCTTCCGTAAGTATAAGCTCAACAAAGCAGCAGCTTGGCTGCGTGAAGGCAAGTACAGTATTTCTGAAATAGCCGTGTTGACTGGTTTTAGTACTGCGGCCCATTTCTCTGTAGCTTTTAAGAAGCAGTTCGGTGTTTCGCCGAGTGAATACCTATAGGCTCAATTGCTTGAATATGTCTCGCCAAGCGAGTTCCAGCGTTTTCGCATCTTTTTTTGGATTGCCTATGTTTTGTTTGTGTCATTGATATTTATTTTTGGCACTCAAATTCATCTTATGCAGAACATATATTCTGCATGCTAAAATGATTTGACCTAGCAAAGGTAGGGCTTTTCCATTGGGATGTGTTTCGATTTTATATAATTGTTTTTCGAAAATCTATAAAAATGCTGAATAATAGCGAAAAAATACCTGATAGTAACGAATTTTCCAATAGAGAATAACAAGAAATCCCCCAAAGTAGGGGGATTTCTTGAAATATGAATGATTAGAATGATTCGAACTTTATGAGTGAAGTAGTGGTAGAATTTACATGTTGAAGTGTTCGAGAGCAGCTGCCACACCGTCTTCTTCATTCGATAAAGTTACGTAGTCGGCCTCGGCTCTAACCTCTGGTGCAGCATTCTCCATAGCCACTCCCATGCCTGCAAGCTTCAGCATGCTGAGGTCGTTGTAGCCATCGCCAAAGGCAATCATATCGGCAGGGGTGAGGTTGATTTTCGTTAAGAGACGACTCAGCGACTTAGCCTTGTCGATACCCTTAGGTACTAGTTCCAGGAAGAAAGGAGCTGAGCGGAAGATATCCATTCTGTCTCCCAGCTTCTCCACCAGTTCCTTCTCTGCCTTGAGCATGAGGGTCGGATCACCCGTCATGAGGAGTTTGGTTGGATGAGGCTCCATGGCTTCAAACAGGTTCTCTACCTTTCGAATGTTCATCTTGTTGATGCGTGATTCTTCCTTGACATACTGGTCATCCGGCATCTCGGTGATGATTTCGTTGCCGGCATATCCCAGCAGGGCATGACCGTTCTCCTCGGCATACGCATATAATTCTGGTATCACTTCATCTGGCAGGAACTGCGAGAAGAGTTTTTCGCCAGTTTTGGCATTCACGATATTGCCGCCATTATAGGAAAGAATGTATCCTCCCTGCTTGTTCAGCTCCAGGCATTCTGCCACCGGTTCGATGCCGTAGGTAGGTCGACCGGAAGCAAGGATGATTACTGCTCCCTTGGCTGATGCCTGAAGGAGAGCTTCACGAGTCTTTGGGGTGACCACCTTCTCGTGGTTTGTCAAGGTGCCATCCAAGTCTAAGGCGATGGCACGGTAAGGAATCTGTTTTGTTTTTTCCATTGTCTTATTTTGCTATTATGCTGCAAAGTTAATATAAAAAACTGACCGCACCAAAGTTTTCTCAAAAGGATTGTCTGTATTGTAACTTAAACTTTATGATTTGTGCCAAAATGATGAATTATATACTTTTTCTATCGATTTGAGGACATGATAATCGTTTAAATTCTGTATCTTTGCAATCACAAAAATATAATCATAACTAAACTATACGCAATCGGAAATGAAGAAAAACGTTTTAGCAGTAGCGCTGGCATTGATGGCTGGCATCGGCGCCTATGCCGAAAAGAATACCATCACTTCTCCTGATGGTAAGTTGAATGTCGTGGTGGAAGACCGCGATGGCAAACTCTATTATTCCATCGACTATGCAGGCAAGCGAATGATGGAGGAATCGCAGCTCGGACTCCTTGCCAATGTGGGCGATTTCAGTCAGGGCTTGACCTATCAGAATAAGAAAGAAGCAAAGGTGGAGAAGAGTTATGATCTCCGTACCGCCAAGGTTTCGCATGTAGATTATCATGCCAACCAGCTCAACGTGACTTATCTGAACGGCAAGAAGCAGCCGATGACGGTTACCTTCAACGTGAGCAACAACGATGTGGCTTTCCGTTATACTTTCAATCAGCTGAAGGCTCAGCATCTCATCGTAAACGAAGAGAAGACAGCCTTCAATCTTCCAAAGGTAACCACCACTTACCTCTGTCCACAGTCGGATCCGCTCATCGGTTTTGCCCGTACCAAACCAAGCTATGAGGAGGATTACAAGGTAGATCAGCCTTTGACAGCCAAGTCGGGTTATGGTCATGGCTATACCTTTCCATGCCTCTTCAAGGTAGGCGGCGATGGCTGGGTATTGGTCAGCGAGGCGGGTACTCACGGCAACTATCCGGGTTGTCATATCAGCGATTACGATGCAGCAAAGGGTTATCAGATAGCCTTCCCGATGGAGAAAGAGGCAGATGGCATAGGTTCTACATCGGGCACCTTCATCCTTCCGGGTTCCACTCCATGGCGCACCATCACCGTGGGTTCTGATTTGAAGCCATTGGTAGAGACCACCATTCCATACGATGTAGTGGAGCCAAGATTCGAGGCTTCCCAGAAATACGGAACAGGCAAGTATGCCTGGAGCTGGCTCATCTGGCAGGATGGTTCCTGCAACTATAACGACCAGAAGCAGTTCATCGACCTGGCTGCTACCATGGGATATGAATATGTGCTGGTTGACGCGCTCTGGGATACTCAGATAGGTAGAGACAAGATAGCTGAGTTGAGCAAGTATGCGCAGAGCAAGAATGTGAGCCTGATGCTCTGGTATAATTCCAATGGTGTGGCAAACGATGCACCTCAGGGACCTCGTGGCATCATGGACAACATCGTGGCCCGCAAGAAGGAGATGGCTTGGATGAAGAGCATCGGCATCAAGGGTATCAAGGTAGATTTCTTTGGTGGCGACAAGCAGCACACCATGCAGCAGTATGAAGACATCCTCAGCGATGCCAACGATTATGGCATTCAGGTTATCTTCCATGGCTGCACCCTGCCAAGAGGTTGGGAGCGCATGTATCCTAACTATGTATCCAGCGAGGCAGTATTGGCTTCTGAGAATGTATTCTTCTCTGATTATCATGCCAAGCAGGAGGCTTTCGAACTCACCATGCATCCATTCTGCCGTAATGCTGTGGGAGCGATGGATTGGGGTGGTACCATCATGAACAAGTATCTCTCCAAGGATAACAAGAGTCGTCATCGCCGTTATACTACTGATGTTTTCGAGATGGCTTCGGCTATCATAAACCAGGCAGCCATCCAGTGTATCGCCATCTATCCGAACAATCTTTCCGAGCTTCCTCAGCACGAGATTGATTTCCTGAAGAGTGTTCCTACTGCCTGGGATGAGACAAAGTTCATCGCCGGTTATCCAGGAAAATATGCGGTTGTTGCCCGTCGTCATGGTGATAAATGGTATGTTGCCGGTTTGAACGGCACCGACCAGGTGATGAAGCTCACCCTGAATCTGCCAATGCTTGCCGGCAAGAGCGTTACCTGTTATTATGAAACAGCCAGCAAGGACAAGAAGGCACTTTGGCCTGTTTCTCAGATGAAGATCGTAAAGGTGGATAAGAAGGGAAACCTGAAGGTAGTCATGCAGCCTAAGGGTGGATTGATTGTGAAAAGGTAAAAAAGCTTTTTAAAGGTAAAAGGGTAAAAAGGTAAAAAAGCCTAGCGGGGTATAATCTCCCTAGTTTCTTTTTTACCTTTTTACTTTTTTACCTTTTTACTTTTTTACCTTTTTTGAATGATGCTATCTGCATATTCCTTTACTCCCATGCCAAACTCCTTCTTGAAGCACTGGCTGAAGTATCTTGGTGTACTGAAGCCAACATCGTAGCATAACTCATTGATGCGGATGTTCGGATTCTTGCGGATAATGCGGCAAGCCTCCTTCATACGGATGCTGGTGATGAACGAAGTGATGTTCTGGCCCGTAATTGAGCGGAGTTTGTTATAGAGTGTACTGCTGCTGATACAGAGATCGGCTGCCAGTTGCTCTCTACCATAGTCACTATCCATGATGTGCTCATTCACCTTCTCTATCAGACTCTTGATGAAGAGTTCGTCCGGATTGCTGTAATGCTGGTCCTCTACTTCGAAGTCGGTCTGAGACTGGAATTTCTGGCGGATGCGCTGGCGGTTGGCTATGATATTATCTATGCGCAACTGCAATATCTCCAGATTGAACGGTTTGGTGATGTAGGCATCAGCACCCACACGGTAAGCCTCTGTGCGGTCATCTTCCTGCGTCTTGGCAGTAAGCATGACAACAGGCAGCTGCGAGTAGTTCTCGCTTTCCTTGATCCATTTCGTTAGTTCTATACCGTCCATGACCGGCATCATCACGTCAGTAACCACCACGTCGAGCGATGACTTCTGTATGATTTTCTGTGCCTTTTCACCATTGGTGGCTGTCAGCACGTTATAGTGAGTGCTCAGCAAACTGTTCATCAGCAGCAGGAGTTCCTGATTGTCTTCTACGAGCAAAATGGTATATTCCTTATTGCTTTGCTCATCGTTATTATCCATCTGCTCCTCTTTGTTCAGTAAGGTGTTAGCCAGGCTTGTTGCCATCGCTTCATCGCTCTTGCTGGCATTTGGCATCAGGATATTGTCGGCTGCTTTCGTAAGTTCCTGTTTCAGCATTTCAGCCTCAGAATAGCTTTCCTTGCTGACTGGCAGGGTGATGGTAAAGGTGGTTCCCTTGCCTTCCTCGCTGTTACAGGTAATCTTACCATGATGCAGTTTCACGAGGTCGTTGACCAATGACAGTCCGATACCTGTTCCGATAGTGTTCATCTGTCGGTAGTCGCCATCGAGGAATCTGTTGAAGAGATGCTTCATTTTATCCTTCGAGATGCCTATACCGGTATCTGATACGATGATGGTTGCTTGCTGCCCGGTGATGGATACGTTGAGCGAAATCTTACCGCCTTGTTCCGTATACTTCACGGCGTTGTTCAGCAGATTATAGAGCATCTTCTCTACCTTATCGGTGTCAAACCATGTTGTTTCGCCCATACAGGTGATGTTCAGCTCGAAAGTCAACTCCTTAGGCTGGAACATCAGCATCAGACTGCGGCAGGTTTCTGCACAGAATTCGCCCAGTTTGCCTTCGCTTACCTTCAGCTGCAATTTTCCTGCCTGTGATTTTCTTACTTCGAGAATCTGGCGGAGCATGCGGGTCAGACGGTTGATATTATCGTGGATAATCGTAGCCTGACTCTCCACGCCCGGAGCTATGCGCTTGATGTTGTCTGCCGCGGCCGAAATAACGGTGAGCGGAGTAAGCAGTTCGTGGGTGATATTGGTGAATACCACAGCCATCTGCAGACGGTTCTTGGTGCGCAGACGTTCACGGTACCAGATGATGGCGAAGCGAATGCCCACGATGATGAGTGCTATATATATAAGGTAAGCCCACCACGAAGCGTACCATGGTGGCAACACCTTAATAGTTAAGGTGTAAGCCATTTCGTTCCAATGCCCGTAACTGTCGGCTGCCTTTACGTGCAGCTTATAAGTCCCGGAAGGCAGGTTTTCGAAAGTTGCCTGGCGCAGGGAGGCATCCACATAGTGCCACTCCTTGTCATAACCTTCCAGGTAATAAGCGTATTTGCACTGGCTGGTATTGAAATAAGAAAGCAGCGCAAACTCAATACCAAACTTATCTACAGATGAAGGAATGGTAAGCGTCTGCATGTATATCGGAGTAGCATCTCCCAGTTTGCTGCGCATCACAGAGTCTAGCTCATTATATCGCTTTCCGTCAATAAGCACATCGGTAATGATGATATTGGTCTTACTCTTTCTGCTCTGATATTTCTTCACTGCTGCTGGCGAGAAATTGATCATTTCGAGCCCCGAACCCAAATACAGTTCATTTCCATACTGATAGCTGGAGTTGGAAATAAAGCGAATCTTTCCCAATCCGTCTTCATCGGTATAGATGGTATACTTAGGTTCATCTTTCTCGTTGAAATTGAGCGGGATAAGTGCATTGTCAGTTGTGAGCCACAGGGTTCCGCTCTTATCTTCAATGATAGAGTAGATGCGGTCTACGTCCCAATGGTATTCCTCATTGAAGCTTATAAAGCAATCTTTTTCAGCATCATATCTGAAAAGGCCGCCGCTGTTTGAAATCACCCAAAGGCGATGTTTTGAATCTTCGAGACAGCGTGTAGCATCGTTTACGACAAACTTTCCGTTTTCCTGATTATACCATTTGTAGGTCAAAGTATTCTCATTGGCAAAATTTCCACTTACGCAGGCTATGCCCTTGTTACCGGTGGCAACCCAGATGTTGCCCAAGTGGTCATCGCAGATGCCATTGACATCAGCGTGCAAGTTGATGTTGCCTGTTTTCCCTGATGGCAGAATATAGTCAAGATAGTCGTTCTCGCCAATAAACAGCGCTCCCTTTCTGGTTGTAAAGAGTGTATTGACTTTATTGTTTTTTACGAACTTGCTGTTATTCTTGTCATATACTGTGGCTTGGTTGCCACGGAGTGCGAGGATACCATAGACTTCGCTTCCCAGCCAGATTTCGCCATTAGGCCTTTGGGCAATGGCTGTAATATGAGTATTGCGAATATCGTAAGGAAGGGTGTTGAAACCAGGAATCTCGTCACCGAGGGTGAGGTGCTGGCTCTGTCTGTTGTATAGGGCAAGTCCTACAGGTGTAAGACTCATCATGAAATTCACGCCATCTTGGGTATAGATGTTATTGATGCCGATGAGATTGCTGGCGTTGCTCATGATACTGTTGATGGTGAATGGCGAAGGGGCTGTGCCGATATGGTACAGACCGTTGAAGCGGGACAATGCCCAGACATTGCCCTGCTGGTCGCTGCATACATCGTTTACAGCCTGTGTCTTAAACTTGTTGTAGATTCCGATTTCCGGATAATATGCAAGACCTCCCTTCGGATTATTCTCGTTGGCTACAGCCAGACCTTCACGTGAACAAACCCAGATGGTACCGGTTGTAGGATCTTCTGCTATCTTGTAGATAATAGAGTAGGCGGTGTTGCTGTTTGTTACATCTACATAGCCCGGATTCTGTATATTTCTTGGGTTGGTAAGACATTTCACTCCATTTCCCCAGGTTCCTATCCACAATTGTCCCTTCTGGTCGAGTTTTAATGAATAGGCAGAAATCTTGTCTTCTGGTTTCCACAGATAGTATTTGTACAGAATGTTACGCTTAGGGTCGAGTCGGTAGAGATCTCGCTCCCAAGTGCCGATATAGATTTGACCATCCTTGTCTACTGCAAACGATTTGACGCTGATGTATCCCAGAGGATGGCGTTTGCCGTCTTTCTCTATCACGGTTACATTTCTGTCATTATAGGTAATGAAAGATTTACCACCCTGACCTGTATAACGTGACAGTCCGTCGTTGGAGCCCATCCATAGGGTTCCATCTTGAGTAACGCAGAGGGCATATACCATTCTCTGGTTGTCGTTATCCATCGGAATGGTGGTAAAGGTACCTTTGCGCTTGTTCATCTTCACCAGACCGTTGCGGGTTCCTATCCACAGACAGTCGTCCTTGCCCTCGGCTAGAGAGAGTACGGTGTTGTGAGGCAGAATGTTAGGGGTATTTGTATCATTCCGGTAACTGGTAAAATGATAGCCATCGTACGCCTTCAGTCCAAAGTCGCTTCCAATCCAGATAACTCCCTTATCGCCTATCAGCATGCATTTCTGCTCTTCTGATGGTGAGGGATAAACCGTATTGAGCACCCGGATGTTTCCAGGTGCTATGTTTTGAGCATGCAGAACAGTACATATCATGCAGAAAAGCATGATAAACAGCATGTGATTCTTTGTCAGTTGATTGGGTACATTCATTGCTTTTTGTTTTTATCTGCTGCAAAGATACGAAATATATAGGACATAAACAAGATGAAAATGTTCAATTTTCATGATTTGATGTCTAAATAATGTGATTTCATGGCAGGATAACGATAATTGTATGCTAAATGCTGTTAATTACTCTTTTATTCTGCTCTGAATGTATAATTTTGCGGCAGAGTTTTTAACAAGCTTTGAATAAACAAAGAAATGTATAACTAACAAATATTAAAATATGAACCAGACATTCCTATTTACAGCTTCGCGGAAAGCATTGCTCATGATGCTCATGGCAAGTGCACCAGCCATTCAGGCTGCTGCCGCAACTGAGGTTTCTCCTGCAACAACAATTCTACAACAAGCAGGAAAGGTGCATGGTATAGTGGTAGATGATAGTGGCGAGCCTGTTATCGGTGCTACCATTAAGGTACAAGGTACTTCTAATGGTACCATCTCCGACATAGATGGTAACTTCTCGTTGGATGCCCTGCCTGATGCAACATTGGAAATCTCTTACATCGGATATAAGACACAGATAGTGAAGGTTACCGGCAAGGCTCTTAAGATTAAGTTAGAAGAAGATGGCCAAGCATTAAATGAGGTGGTCGTCGTTGGTTATGGTACCGTTAAGCGTAAGAACTTTACCGGTTCCGTATCATCTGTTAATGTTGCAAACTCTGCCATTGCCAACCTCCCAACTTCCAATGCTATGGATGCCTTGAGAGGTACGGTTACAGGTATTAGTATGTCACAGCAGCAGGGGGCTGGTCAGGCGCCATCTATTCAGGTGCGTGGTCAGAAGTCTATTAATGGTGGATCAACTCCATTGATTGTTCTTGATGGTGTCATCTACATGGGTTCTTTCCGTGATATTGACCCTAATACAATCCAAAGTATGAGTGTGCTGAAAGATGCTACATCTTTGGCTGCATATGGTTCACAGGCTGCTAATGGTGTTATTATGATTACCACCAAGAAAGGTCAGATTGGTAAGCCAGTTATCAATGTCAATACATCCTGGGCTTTCTCTACAGCAGCTTCCAAGCCTGATGTCCTTAGTCCTGAGAACTATGTGAAGAAGGTAAATGCCTTGGCAGGACTTGATGAAAATGCAGATCCAACCTGGATGCGCGAATTTGAGTATGAAAACTATAAGGCTGGAAAAACTACCGATTGGTTTGATTATTGTACACGCACAGGTTTGTTGCAGAATTATTCAGCTTCGGTTTCGGGTGCTTCGGAGAAGACCAATTACTATTTTTCAGGTTCTTATACAGACCAGGATGGTGTAGTAAGAGGCGATGATTATAATCGCACCTCTCTCAACATGCGCTTGCAGAGTGATATTACCAAATGGTTGCAAATCGGTGGTTCGGCAGCTTATACTTTTAATGACTACTCTGGTCCAAGCACATATAATCTCTACCAGGCTATTCGCTTGAGTCCATACGGTCGTGCAGAGAGAGCTGATGGCGGCGGTATAGAAAAATTCCCAGTAACAGAGGGCGTGTATCGTATCAATCCGATGTGGGATGTATTGAGTGGAACTATTGATGATCATGATACCTATGCAACAACAGCTCTCAAGGGACATGTTCTGGTAACTTGCCCTTGGATAGAAGGATTAACTTATCGCATGAATGGTACATACTCTGTAGAGAACATAGAGCGGGATTATTTCACTCATGAGGGCTATTTTGTCAAGGAAGGTGCTTCTGATGACCGTTATTCTGCCTCAACTGTGGCAAACTATTTAGCTTCTGCCAATGGATATAATAACCGTATCAAGAACACTTACTGGGTATGGGATAATATCTTCAATTATAACCATCAGTTTGGCAACCATTATGTAGATGCTACTTTTGTATATACTCGCGACTCTTATACTTATGATTTCCGTGGAATGACAGGATCTGACTTCTCTGCTCTTGGAAACAGTACGCTTGGTGCCTATGGTTTGAACTATGCCGGTACCCAGAAGATTTCCAATACGGGTTATACCCGTAAGAATGATGTCGGTTATTTGTGGCGTTTGAACTATAACTATAAAGATACTTATCATTTGAGTGCTTCTTTACGACGTGATGGTTCTTCTGTGTTTGGTGCTAATCACAAGTGGGGTAATTTCCCTGCTGTTGGTTTGGCTTGGACCATGAGTAACGAGAAATTTATCAAGGACATCAAGCCTATCTCTTATTTGAAGGTAAAGGCTTCCTGGGGTAAGAATGGTAACCAGTCGTTGAGCCCATATCAGACACTCTCTAAGATTACATTGGGTCAGGCTGGTGGTTTCAGTTATCCATTTGGCAATCTCTCACAGGTAAGTTGGGGACAGCGTGTTACTACGATGGGTAATCCTGATTTGGGTTGGGAATCGACAGAGTCGTTTAACTATGGCTTTGAATTAGGACTCTTGAAAGACCGCATTAATATCCAGTTGGATGCTTATAACTCTAAGACAACCAATCAGATATTTAATCGTTCAATTCCTGTAATGATCAATGGACTTACTTCGATGACGGCAACCATGGGACGTGTAGATAACTGGGGTATTGAGGTGAATCTCAATACCAAGAACATCATGACCAAGGACTTCACTTGGGAGAGTTCTCTCATATTCTATATGAACCGTAATAAGTTGAAAGAACTTTATGGAGATGGTAAGGATGACGTCTCTAACTCTTTGTTCCTTGGCAAGTCTTTGGGTGCTATCTATGGCTACAAGCCTGTCGGTATCATACAGGCAGCATACGATGCTAGTGGCAATCCTATTTATGATGCCCAGGGAAAACTTCAGGTTTGCGATGCAGATAAGGCCTATGCTGAAGCTAATGGTGCTCAGCCTGGTGATGTGAAGTTTGCCAACATGGATGGCAGCGAAGATGGTAAGATTACTTCAGATGATCGCACCATATTGGGCTATTCCAAGCCAAACTTTACCATGAGCCTGGGTAACACATTGAAGTATAAGGATTTTGAACTTTATTTCCTATTCACTGGCTTGTTTGGCGGCAATGGTTATGCTAGAGCCACTAACCTCTATGCATTCCAGACTTCATCTGATGTGCAGGGAGATAATAATTTGAATCATGGCTGGTGGACAGTAGAGAATAAGAGTAATAAGTATCCTCGTGTAAACTACAGTAACGGAAATTATCGCCCATTACAGAGCTATGCTTTTGTACGTTTGCAGGATTTGAGCCTTTCTTATACCTTCCGTCAGGCTTGGTTGAAGAAAGCTATGATAAATAACCTCAAGGTGTTTGTAGCTTGCAAGAACTTGTTCACCTTGACAGGTTGGGATGGTGGCGATCCTGAAATCCAACAGACATTGGGTACTGGTTATTCTTATGGCTATCCATTGTCAAGAACCGTATCTGTGGGTTTAAATCTTACTTTCTAAACATTAAAACGTATTCATCATGAAGACAAATAAATTTTTATTGTTGGCTATGGCCACAGCTTCGTTGGGCTTGTCATCTTGCGATGATGGTGATTTCCTGACAGAGAAGCCAAAGACTATATATACTACAGGAAATGCCTATGGCACAGTAGATCAGGTGAAGGCAAACATTACTAACCTGTATATCCATATTCGCTATTGGTATCAGAATGATAAGTTTTTGAAGGGTCAGGGAACAGATGTGCTTGACACTCCATACTTCCGCGACACTAACGGTGGCTTTTGTAACTTCTCTAAGTGGTCTTCTACTGCAAGTTCTTCTTCAAAGATTTATGATGCCATGTACCAGCTGGTCAACTATGCCAACCAGTCCTTGGAGGGTTATAACACTCCTTCTCTAACTTGGAATTCAGAGACCGAGAAGAAGGAAACGTATGGGGAAATCATGTTCTTCAGAGGATATGGTTATCTCTCTTTGGGCGAAATGTTTGGTGGTGTGCCATTGGTTGATAAGTTCTATGAGACATTGAAACTGGATTTTGCCCGTTCTAGCCGGGAAGAAACCTATGAATTTGCCATTAAGGACTTGGAGGCTGCGGCAGAGAGCCTTCCTGACTATCCTTCTGAGGCAGGTAGAGTAAGCAAGGGCATTGCTTACCATTTCTTGTCGGAGGCTTATTTGGCTCTGGCAACCATCAAGGGTAATGACAAGAGCGACCTGCAGAAATCAGTAGACTATGCAGATAAGGTGATGGCTTTGCATCCGCTGATGACACAACGTTTTGGAACTCGTGCCATTCCGGGTGCTGGTACGGCTAAAAATGGCGTGAATGCTTATTATGCTGATGGTAATGTGTTCTTCGATCTTTTCCAGGAAGGCAACTATGATTATTGCGAGGGCAATACCGAGGCTCTTTGGACTTTAGAAAACGATTATGCCGTATTTCATCAATATGGTGGTAATAACTGTGTGAGTACGCCTCGTGAAATGTGTCCTGTATTACGTGATGTAGTCTGGAAATCGGAGTACAAGGAAGAGGGTGCTGGCTCTGGTCCTTGGACGGGTGATATTGACAATGCTGAATATCCGGGTGGAAATGTATGTGCATATCTGGGTGGCCGTGCGATAGCAGCCATAGCTCCAACCAACTATGTTATCAGTGAAGTATGGCAGAACGATGAGGGTGATATTCGTAATGCTGCTTGTAATATCCGTCGTACCTTTAAGTGTTTGGATAAAAAGCATTCCATGTATGGTAAAGAAGTTCCAATGAATATGCTAGACTTTTCTACCCAGAAAATTACGGAGATGTTCCCTATCTGGACAAAGTTTGCTCCAGTAGATGACTGGGGATATGATGACTTGGCTGATGGTGGAAACCGTTCTAATATGTATTGCGACCAGTATGCTCACCGTTCGGCAGAGACTTTGCTCTTGAGAGCTGAGGCTAAATTGAGAATGGGCGACAAGGCTGGTGCTGCGGCTGATGTCAACATCTTGCGAGATCGTGCCCATTGTCAGGTGAAGGCTCAAGCTTCAGATATGTCTTTGCAATATATTCTGGATGAGCGTGTCAGAGAGTTGTTTGGCGAGGAACGCCGTTGGGCTACACTTCTGCGTATGGGTGATGACGGTATCAAGAGTATCAATGAACATGCCATGTATATTGCTGATCAACCTTATTGGGGCGGTTACTTTAAGGCTTCTCAACCTGTTGTGACCAAATGGAATCTCTTCCCTATACCTCAAAATATTATCGATAATAATACGGGTAACAAGATTGAGCAGAATCCTGGTTGGTAAAGACAAATTAGATTATGAACAGAAAACTGACAATCGGCGGGATGCTGATGATGACATTGGCTCTCGGAATGCCGATGAATGTCCATGCGGCAAAGAAGGCTGCCAAGCAGAATTTTGCAGGCTATCTCTTTGCTTATTTCGAAGGTAGTGGTGACAAGCAGGAGCATCTTCGCTTTGCTATCAGCGAGGATGCCAGGAACTGGTATGCACTCAACGACAACCAACCAGTCATCGCCAGTGATTCTATCAGTACCAGTGGCGGTATCCGCGACCCTCATATCCTTCGTGGTGAAGATGGCTGCTATTACATCGTGGCCACCGATATGAACACCGTGAAGAATGGATGGAAGGATAATCCGGGCATCGTATTGATGAAATCGAAGGACCTGGTGAACTGGACGCACTCTAAAATCGTGTTGAAGGAAGACTACAAGGAGCACTTCAGCGATGCTTACTGGGTATGGGCTCCTCAGACCATCTACGACAAGAAGGCAAAGAAGTATATGATTTACTTCACTCTTCAGCGTACGGGTGATGGCAGAAAGAGTCTCGTTACCTATTATGCTTATGCCAACAAGGATTTCACTGGTTTCGTGAGTGAGCCAAAGGTGCTCTTCAATGCCAAGTATGGTTGCATCGATAACGACATCATCGAGCGCAACGGCGTTTATCACATGTTCTATAAGGGAAACATCAAGAATGCCGAAGGTAAGGAGATACAGAACGGTATTCAGCAGGCTACTGCCAAGAACCTGAAGGGACCTTGGAAGGAGGACTTCAAGTTTATTGATGCCTATGCTGACAGCAAGACAGGTGTGGAAGGCTCCGGCATCTTCAAGCTCAACAATAAGGATGAATATATCCTGATGTACGACCTCTACGGTTCGGGCAGATATGAGTATCAGACTTCCAAGGATCTGAACACTTTCTCTACCAAGCCAGAATCATTCCGCAAGGATTTCTTCCCTCGTCATGGCACGGTTTGCTCTGTAACCAAGGACGAGATGGAGAGATTGCAGCAGAAGTGGGGCTATGTGTTGAAGCACGATTTCGTGGCAACAGGCAATCCGCTCTTCTCTCACATCTATACTGCTGACCCTGCCGTTTTGGTAGATAAGGACACCTTGTGGCTTTTCGCCGGTCATGATGCCAAGGGCAATCATCCTAGTTACGAAATGCACGACTGGAAGGTTTTCTCTACCACCGATATGAAGCATTGGACCCAGTATCCAACCCCACTGATGGTTTCTGATTTCAAGTGGGCAAAGAGCAAGCAGGCATACGCCGGACATGTGGTGGAAAGAAACGGCAAGTACTACTGGTACGTTTCTACCAACTGGTGTGGCATCGGTGTGGCTGTGAGCGATAAGATTACAGGTCCTTACAAGGATGCACTAGGCAAGCCATTGTTGACCAACAAGGATTGCTTCGATTCCAAGCACAGATGGGCTTGCATCGACCCTGCCATCTTCATTGACGATGACAATACACCTTATATTATATGGGGTAATGGACAGTGCTACATCGCCAAGCTGAAGGATAATATGGTGGAGATTGATGGCGAAATCAAGCGCATCGACGTAGGAACCGAGTTCCCATTCACCGAGGCTCCTTGGGTTCACAAATATGGCAAGAAGTACTATCTGAGCTATGCTTCAGGCTGGCCAGAGAAGATAGCATACGCCATGGCGGATAACATCATGGGTCCTTGGACTGCCAAGGGCATCATCAGTGAGATTGCCGGCAACAGCAATACCACCCATCCAGCCATCGTAAACTATAACGACCAGTGGCTCTTCTTCTCTCATAATGGTGCCTTGCATGATGGCGGAAGCTACAAGCGCAGTGTCATCATCGAACCGATGGCTTACAATGCCGATGGAACCATCCGTCCTATCGCTCCAACCACCAAGGGTGCCAGCGGATTGGGCAACCCAATCTTGCCAGGTTTCCATGCCGACCCGGAAATTCTGTATTCCAACAAGACGGGTAAGTACTACATCTATTCTACCACCGATGGAAAACCGGGATGGGGTGGATATAAATACTACGTATATTCTTCTTCCGACCAGAAGGAGTGGAAGAACGAGGGAGTGGTGCTCGATGCAAAGAGTGACCAGATTTCCTGGGCAAACGGCAACCTCTGGGCTCCGGCAGCTGTAGAGGTGAAGCAGAAGGACGGCAGCTACAAGTACTATCTCTATTTCAGTGCCCGTCCTAATGACAACGGCAGAAAGCAGATGGGTGTAGCGGTTGCGGATTCTCCTACGGGGCCATTCGTTGACCTGGGTCATCCTCTCCTGGCGAAGAACCATCCGGGTTGCAACGGTCAGCTCATCGATGTGGATGTCTTCATCGACCCTGTATCGAAGAAGCCTTACCTCTATTGGGGCAACAGCTTTATGGCTGGTGCCGAGCTGGAGCCAAGCATGACCAAGATAAAGGATGAAACCGTAACCGTGATGACTCCAAAGGGCGGAAGCCTGAAGGATTATGCTTATCGCGAGGCACCATACGTGTTCTATCGCAACGGACTCTACTACTTCATGTGGTCGGTGGATGATACGGGTGCAGCCAACTATCACGTGGCTTACGGAACATCGAAGTCTCCGCTCGGTCCTATCGAAGTAGCCAAGGATCCTATCGTCCTGATTCAGGACCCTCAGCACGAGATTTATGGCACAGCCCATAACTCCGTGATTCAGAAGCCAGGCACAGACGAGTGGTATATCGTATACCATCGCATCAACAAGGATTACATCCATCATCAGCCAGGTGTTCACCGTGAGGTTTGCATCGACAGGATGGAATTCAATGCTGATGGAACCATCAAACGGGTAGTTCCTACCCATAAAGGGATATAAATCACTCAAAAAGGTATATAAATAAGGTAAAGATAGGTACTAAATGTTATTTTGAACGATTAGTGCCTATCTTTTATTGTTTATTTCACACTTTATTCGGTAAGTTTTATTATCTTTGCAACCGCAAAACAATAATAATTTATTTAAACCTATCAACAATGAAGAGATTAGTTTCTGCAGTATTGCTCTCTGTAGCCGTGGCAATGCCTACGATGGCGCAGAAGAATGCAAAGACATTGAGTAATGGTTATCCTTTTACTCAAGTACCTTTTACCAGTGTGAAGATTTCACAGAACACTTTCTGGGGTGCCCGCCTGAAGGCAGCCCGAGAGGTAACCGTGCCATTGGCTTTCAGCAAGTGTGAGAGCGAGCACCGTTACAAGAATTTCGAGATGGCTGCCTATACATTGCAGCATCCTAACCACGAGGGCTTGAACACCAAGGAGTGGGATGTAAGCAAGTTCATGGGATTCTCTTTCGATGATACCGATGTTTATAAGACCATCGAAGGTGCCAGCTATATTCTCCAGACTTATCCAGACAAGAAGCTGAAGGCTTATATCGACAGTGTACTCGATGTGGTAGGTGCGGCACAGGAGCCTGATGGCTATCTCTATACAGCCCGTACCATCAATCCGAAGCATCCACACCAGTGGTCGGGTGACAAGCGTTGGGTCAAGGATGAGGATTTGAGCCACGAGCTCTACAACCTCGGTCACATGGTTGATGCAGCCTGCGCTCACTATCAGGCTACCGGAAGCACCAAGTTCCTGAACATCGCCAAGCGCTATGCCGATTGCGTGGTGAAGGAGGTGGGTCCTAAGCCAGGACAGGCTACCATCGTTCCTGGACACCAGATTGCAGAGATGGCTTTGGCTCGTCTCTATACCTTGACTGGCGAGAAGAAGTATCTCGATGAGGCTAAGTATCTGCTCGACTATCGTGGCAAGACTCATATCCGCAACCCATATTCTCAGAGCCAGGCTCCTATCCTGGAGCAGAAAGAGGCGGTAGGTCATGCTGTTCGTGCCGGCTATATGTATGCCGGTATTGCCGATGTGGCTGCCCTGACCAAGGATTCTGCCTATATGAAGGTCATCGACCGTATTTTCGAAAACATCGTAGGCAAGAAGTACTATCTTACGGGTGGTGTGGGTGCCCGCCATGCAGGAGAGGCTTTCGGTGAGAACTATGAGTTGCCAAACATGACTGCCTACAATGAGACCTGTGCAGCCATCTCTATGGTTTACCTCTTCGAACGTATGTTCCTTCTTCACGGCGAGAGTAAGTATATCGACTGCCTGGAGCGTACCTTATATAATGGTGTCATCTCTGGTATGAGCATGGATGGCGGTAGATTCTTCTATCCTAATCCATTGTCAAGCGACGGCAAGTATGCCTTCAATGCTGATAATACCAAGACCCGCCAGCCTTGGTTCGGATGTGCCTGCTGCCCAAGTAACCTGAGCCGCTTCATCCCTTCTGTACCGGGCTATCTCTATGGTGTGAAGGATAACAACATCTATGTGAATCTCTTTGCCGGTAATACATCTACCATCAAGGTGAATGGCAAGGATGTGGTTCTGGAGGAGACAACCGAGTATCCTTGGAACGGCGATATCAAGATTGCTGTGAAGAAGAGTGGTGTAAAGAATGCCAACCTTCTGGTCCGCATTCCTGGATGGGTTCGTAACCAGGTAGTTCCTAGCGACCTTTACAAGTATAGCGATGCCGAGAAGCCAGCTTATAGCGTAACCGTAAACGGCAAGGCTGTGGAGGCTGATCTCAATGCCAACAAGGGTTATCTCCCAGTCAAGAACATCAAGAAGGGCGATGTCATCCGCATCCACTTCGATATGCCGGTACGCACAGTAGTTGCCAATGCTAAGGTGACAGATGATAAGGGCAAGGTTGCCGTAGAGCGTGGTCCATTGGTATATTGTGCTGAGGCTGTGGATAACGATAACGAGCCTGTACTCCGCACCATCATGGCCAAGAAGCCAAACTTCACTTTGGTGGATAACTACAGCATTGAGAACAAGGAGACCCAGGGTGCTCCTGCCTTCAATGTCAAGGCGATCAGTACACCTGCTCATATCTTAGACCAAAAGAAGGAGGGTGTCATTTCTGTCAAGGTTCAGAACCTCACTCTGATTCCTTACTATGCCTGGAATCATCGTGGTGCCAACCAGATGAATGTCTGGTTCTATCAGGGCTTGTCGTTTATGGATAAGTAATAAACAGTTTTTTTAATATGAAAGCTTGGCAACCGTCGTTGCCAGGCTTTCTTGTTAATATAGGTTAATCTCATTAAGAAAAACACTTCTTTTCCGTTTATGTAGTAGTTTTGAACAAATAAAGCAAAAGAGAGCTAATGACAGAGAATGAATTCATCCATATCGTTCCGCAGTTGCGGCAGATAGCCTTGCAGACTAGTCAAGGTTATGGCGTTGGCAGCGATGAGGCTGAGGACATCGCACAGGATGCGATGCTCAAGCTCTGGACCATCAAGGATGACATTCAGTCTGCTGCTCATGCCAAAGGTTCGATGGGCTGTATCGCCAAGCATCTTTGCATTGACCTCTTTCGCAAGCGGAAGATGATTTCGATAGATGCCCAGCCTTTCGATAAGTCGCCTAGCCACTATGCGCCGCCCGATGTGGAAGTGGAAAACTCGGAGAATGAACAGTGGCTGCAAAAACGCCTCAAGGCTCTGCCCTCCAACCAGTATCAGGTGCTTTATCTGCGACAGGTAGAGAAGAAAAGCTCTGAGGAAATAGCGCAAATCGTAGGCATCACCCCTGAATCTGTATCTGTGTTGCTCTCTAGGGCAAGAAAGCAGATGTTGCAGGAAATCAGAAAAAGATGTCGATAGCCCTTATATATAAATAGGTATAATCAATAAAGGAGGAAACTGGATATGAACGAAAAAGAAAAAGACATACGGCAGTTGCTCGACCGATTTATGGCTGGTGAGACTTCCCTGGAAGAGGAGGCTCTGCTAGGGGAGTGGTTTCGGCAGCATCCCGATGTGAGCGATGATTTGAAGGAATACCAGATGATGTTTGGGTATTTCGACGAGGGGATGCCTCTCGACCATGAGGCAAAGAAGCATGTTGCAGATGCTCATCCGAAGACTAAGGCAAGAATGCGCCGCCTATGGTTGCCGATTGGTATGGCTGCATCCATCGCCCTGCTCTTTGTGCTTGCCATTCCTCGGATAGGGCAACAGCCAGGACTTCTGGACGATTCGAAGATGGCTCAACTCGATGGCAGAACGACGCAGGAGGATGCTGACTCAGCTGTTGTCCACGAGGAGAAATCGACAGATGCCGATCTCTCCATGCCTGAAAAGATAAAAAGGTCGGGTGATTCCGTATCTCCCAAAACAAGGAAGCACAAGTCTGGGAAATATCGGCAGCATCTGTTTACTCCAGCTCCTCCAAAGCTTTGGATAGCTCAGAATATTGTTACCGATTCTTTGTTGGCTGAGCCGGAAAAGCTTGCCGATGAGCATCTCCGGGAGATGGAGGCACAGCAGAACGAAATGTTCTTCAAGCTCTATCTCGTCGATGCTCTTCAGACCCTGTCGCTCAATGCCGATGTTGCCAGTGCCTCGTTCGAAAGCGAGGAGAATGTGCATGATGAGGACCATGTGAGTGATGACCAGGAGGTTTATTAACAAGAAACAATTAAAACACGAAGGATATGAAAACAACTTTTAAATTAGCATTTGTGGCTTGCCTGATGGTGCTCTCTTCGGCTTGCTATGCCCAGAAGCCTATACCGGACATCGACCAGGCGTTTGATAAATTTGTACAGGATTTGTCGCAAGACGACCTCGTTACTTCTTCCACGATGAATACCTATAATATAGGTATGATGAAGGGGTTTGAGTTTGCCGTTCCCGGGAAAAAGCAGAAAATGGTGGATACTTTTCATAAGGCTTTGTTGAGCAATAGTCGCATCGCTTATACCAGTTTTACCAAGAAAGCGGGTTCTGCCAGCATTGAGACGAATCGGGTGGGATATGGCAATAACAATTCCACGACCTACTTGTTTGGCGCTCACAAGGACCGCAACTATAACCTGCAGTATTTCCGCAACAGAAAGGATTCTACCATGCGATATGTTTATGCCTTGGTGTGGTATCCAGGAAAGAATGATGTGGTATTGGGCAGTGTCTATAAGTTCTACTCCAAGGATCCGCAAGCTTATAAGATGTCATTATCTTATAAGATGAATGCTGTTCAAGGTTTGGATTCTCTTGTTTCCCTGGGCAACATCAGGTATAACAAAAATCTGGTTCGCAGTTATGGCTTGGATATGACTCCTCCAAAGGATGCGGCAGAGTTTATCATGCAACTCAACACGCTCCGTGCTGCCTTTAAGAATGCCAGAGACCAATACCCTTATTTGGGAAATCAGGTAACTCGACGTACCCTCCAGACGGGTGTAGCCAACAAGATAGTCAAGCTCTGTAAGGGCTATGCTAAGTTGCTGAATGCCGACGAGAAGAAATTCTGCGCCACTTCGCTGAATGGGATGAGGAAGGATACAGACGATGATTATCTGCAGAGCCTTCTGGAACTGACTGCCAATTCTTTGAGGAAGTAGTCTGTTCTGGAGGTATAAACTGAGGAAAATGTGAAACTCTCTCTCTTAAAATACCGCTTAAAGCGATATTTGCTCTAAAATTATCATTTTCTAGACTTCGGTCTTGTTATTATTTCGTAACTTTGTACGCAAAAAGTTAACGATATGACTAAGAAATTGATAATGATAATAGGCTTGGTGCTTTCATCCATGTTGATGAAAGCCCAGGCTTTTTTTGTGCCTTTTCCGAAGGCTGGCGACAAGTATTGGCAGAAACAGGTGCCGGTGGCGATGCGCAACGATTATATCCGGTTGGGCAATCTCTATCAAAAGAAACCTTGGAATGCTATCCCTGCCGAAACTTTTGCCGAGTTCCGAACCAATGGTAACCGCACCCGATACGAGGAGGCTAGCTTTGGTATCAGAAAACAGTTTGTCTGTCTGGTGATGGCGGAAATCATGCAGGGCAGGGGACGGTTCCTGCCTTCCATCCGCAAGGGTCTTCATTATTTTATAGAGAAGGAACCCTGGTGGGGAATCCCGGCACATTATCCGAAAGACCATCCGGAAAAGGATATCCAGCCGGTTGATCTCTTCAATGCTGAGACGGCAGGCATGCTTGCCTGGACCCTCTATATGCTGGAAGATGAAATCAACAGAAAGGAAAAGGGACTCTGCGACCAGGTGAGAAGTGAGATTGATCGCCGGTTCCTAAAGCCGGTATTGAATCAGCCGCAGGGCTGGAAGAACAATGCCAACAACTGGAATACCTGGATTACTGCCAACTGGTTGCAGACGGTACTTATCTGCGAGCAGGATGCCAAGCAGCGGGATGCAGCCTTCAAGGGAGTGCAGCAATGTCTGCGAACCTTTATGAAGGGGTATCCGGATGATGGCGGTTGCGAGGAGGGTGTCAGCTACTGGGATTGTGCCGGAGCCTCGTTCTTCGAATCGCTCTATTTCATGCAGTTTGCACCTAAGCAGGCTGTCTTGACATTGAACGATGCTCAGAAGAAGAAGGTGGAGAACATGGGCAGATTCATCACTACGATGTATATCAACGACCTTACCTTCGTGAATTTCTCGGATGCGCAGGCTCAGAACGTTCCGAACATCAACATCCTCTTTCCTTATGGAGCCTATCTCCAGAACCTGCAGATGATGCAGTTGGCAGCTTATGTGGGCAAGAAATATCAATATACCCTCAAGCCTACAACGCTCTTCCTGAAATCGGGCAACTATCCGAAGCTGGGCAGGGAACTGATGCTCCTCTCCATGCTGCCGAAGTATCAGGAAACAGCAGCTGTGGAACCTAAGACGGAAGATGCCTATCTGGTAAATTCCCAGATTATGGTGGCGAGCAACAAGAACTGGTTTGTGGCTGCAAAAGGTGGTAACAATGCCGAAAGCCATAACCATAATGATATCGGAAACTTTATTGTTTATCACAACAATCAGCCGGTGGTTATCGACCTGGGACGTGATACCTATACCTCGAAGTCGTTCAGCAACCAGCGTTTTGAGCTGATGAACTGCCGTTCGGCTTATCACAATGTGCCGATTATCAACGGATTGGAGCAGAAGGATGGCAAGAAGTATCGTGCCGAGAAAGTGAGCCATCGCTTTGCCGAAGGTGTTTCCTCCTTGTCGTTGAATCTCGAAAAGGCTTATACCGAAGGAGCGCATGTGGAGAAATGGCAGCGTAATATCGCCCTGGACAGAGAATATAACTGGGTGGAAATCACCGAGCAGTATAAGCTCGATTCCCTGCAGATAGAGAAGGACCGACTGAACGGTCAGGTTTTCGATAACCAGATTATCCTGATGGCGTATGGCAAGCCGGTGGTTCAGAAGGCTGGAAGAATCCTCCTTCAGGGCGGTTTGGTTCGCCTGGAATATGATGCGCAGTATCTTTCGGCATCCGTAGAAAAGGTACAGATGACGGATGGCATCATGAAGACGCAATGGAAGGATAACATCTATCGCATCATTCTTCGATTGAACGATAACTATCCGATGGCAAAAGTGAAATACCGGTTCGTAGGAACGAGGTAAAGTTTATTCTATGGATTTCGCGCAGAATAGTGACAGGGAGATAGTATTTATTTGATATCTTTCAGTTGCTCAGCATACTCCTTCGGGAAGATGCCGAACTCCTTCTTGAAGCACTTAGAGAAATACTTCGGGGTGTTGAAGCCCACTTGTATTGCCACATCGCTGATCAGGATGTTTGGGGTCGACCGGATGATGCGCTGAGCTTCCTTCAGGCGGATGCTGGTGATGAAGGCAATGACCGTTTGCCCTGTTGTGGCTTTCACCTTATTATATAGAGTGGATTCGCTCATCACCATATCCTTGGCAAAAGAATCGCGGTTGTAATCGCCATCTGCAAGATGTTGCATCACTACCTCTGTGGCACGAGTGATGAATGCCTGATCTGGGTTGCTCAAATGTAACGCAGTCTGTGTTTCGCTCTCCGTGCTGGTTTGGAGCGCAACTTCTGCCTGAATCTTCTCTATCATCTTCTTACGGTTGGCAAGAAGGGCATTGATCCGGACTTCCAGCTCCTCAAACTTGAAAGGCTTGGTGATGTAGGCATCTGCTCCTGCGGCATAAGCCTCGGTCTTGTCCTCTTCCTTGCTCTTGGCGGTGAGCAGGATGATAGGCAGCTGCCAGAAACTCTTGTCAGACTTCAGCTGCTTGGTCAGTTCGATACCATCCATGATTGGCATCATCACGTCGCTCACCACGAGGTCGAGTTTCTCCTTCATGATGATGTTTTTCGCCTGCTTTCCGTTCTTTGCCGTAAACACATGATAGTTCTTGCTCAATACCTGCAGCATCAGGGCGAGCAGTTCCTCGTTGTCCTCCACCACCAGGATCTTGCTCGCATTCTTTCTGATGAAGATGCTCTGGCGGACAGGTGCCAGCTTAGGTTTGTCTTCAGAAGCAGGTTGGAATTCCAGCTTCGTTTCCTGGCTTGCCTGTCTGATGGCTTCCCGATTTACTGCATTTGTTTTTTCAGAATTGTCTATTTCATCTGGTGCATACGCACTTTTTCTGATAGACAGGGTGATGGTGAAGGTAGTGCCTTCGCCTTCCTGACTTTCACATTGGATATCGCCATGATGCAGTTTCACCAGGTCGTGGGTCAACGACAGTCCGATGCCGGTTCCCGGCATGTTCTGCTTGCGGTAGTCGCCATCGAAGAATCGGGTGTAGAGATGCTTCATCTTCTCTTTCGACATACCGATGCCATTATCCGCGATAGTGATGATAGCCTGTTCCTTGCTGAGGCTGAGTGATACATCAATCTTGCCTCCCACCTTATTATATTTAATGGCGTTGGAGAGCAGGTTGTAGATGATCTTATCCATCTTGTCGGCATCAAACCATGCCATGCCTTCAGTCTTCGGCTTCTCCAGGGATAGGGTAATCTTCTGGTGTTCAGCCATCGGACGGATATTCTCGCAAGCTTCTTCTATGAACGAAATCAGGTTTCTGCGGCTCACGAGCAGATGCAGCTGTCCTGCCTGCGACTTTCTCACTTCCAGGATCTGTTGCAGGAGTCGGGTGGTGCGGTTGATGTTGCTGTCTATCACCAGATAGTCTTCCTCATACTGTGGTGCTCTTTCCTTGAGCTTGTAGATGGTGGCAGAAATGACGGTGAGCGGGGTGAGCAGCTCGTGGGTGATATTGGTAAGGATAACCCCCATCTGCAGGCTGTTTCTGGTCTTCACCTGCTCCTTATACCATCTGGCAGCAGCAAAGATGCCGACTATCAGCATCAGGATATAGAGCATGAAGGCTATTCTGGATGCATACCATGGCGGCAGCACCTTGATGGTGATGGTGTAGGGCAGTTCCTGCCACTGACCATAGCTGTCGGTGGCCTTCAGACGCAATCTGTAGGTTCCTGCGCTTAGGTTCTGGAAGGTGGCTTTGTGAACATCAGGCTTGCAGTATTGCCAGTCTTCATCATAACCTTCCAGCTGGTAGGCATAGACATTCTTGCTGGCATTTCCGTAAGTGAGGAGTGCAAACTCGATATCAAACTTCTTCACCTTTGCCGGTATGGTAATCTCCTGGGTATAGTGAGGCATTTCTTTCGAAATATCACTTTTGAGAACAGAGTCCAGCATGGCAAATGGCACGTCGTCTATCAGCAGGTCGGTAATGATGAGCTTGCTGTTCTTCTTGTGATGCTTCATTCCCATAAGAGGAGATGGAGTGAAGGAGAAGAAGCCTGTTCTTCCGCCGAAGAAGATTTCCTTGCCAAACTGATAACTGGCATCCGCCGAAAAATGGACTTCTCCCAAACCGTCTTCCCGGGTAAAGTAAGTGATGTTGCGCAAGTCTTCCGCATCCTGACTTTTCCAGGTAATATAAGCCAGAGACTTGTTGAGCGCTACCCAGATATTGCCGAAAGCATCGCCTTCTATGGAGAAGGTCTGGTCATCCGGAAGATGAATCTTTCGGTTCTGGTATTCAAAACGGTCTTCCTCCTTATTATATAGGAAGAGTCCGCCACTGTTTGATATCGCCCAGAGTCTGCCCTGCTTGTCCTCCATACATTTCTGGGCATCATTGATGGCAAACAGCTGGTTTTTAAAGCTGTATTGCTTGTATTTCAGCGATTGGATGTTCTTGGGATTTCCCGAAATGCGGATGATGCCTTCATTATTGGTAGAGACCCAGATGTTACCCTGCCTATCCTGGCAGATGTTACGGATGTCACAGCTGCTGAAGTCGTTTTTACCTTCTTTCATGGTCAGGAAGTAGCCTGTATTGTCTGGATACACGATACTCATACCATTGCGGCTTCCTATCCACATGGTTTTATCCTTTGATTCGAAAACAGCATTGACAAAGTCTTCTTGGATGTATTTGGTATTGCTGCGATTCAGTTCGAAGGCATTTCCCTCCTTTGGTTTGACTACGATACCATAGTTGTTGACCGCAAACCAGATTTCCCCATTGCTTCTTTTGGCAATGCTGGTGATACTCGTGGTTAGCGTATAGTCGTGCAAACTGCCAAAACCTGGAATTTCACTATTATAATAGGTGGCACCGGTGTATCTGTTGTAGAGCGCTACTCCGTATGGGTTGAGCCCCAGCCAGAACCATGCTCCATCGGTGGTTAGTATGGCATTCACGTAGTTGATGGTAGGGGCATTCTGAAGATTTCCCAGATGCCACTGCCTGAAGAGCGATGGTGTGGTAGTAATCTGCAGGACTCCATCATTCTGCGTGCAGAGCCAGATGTTGCCCCCCCCATCTGTGCAGATATCATTGCAGTAGATGAGTCGGCTGTTGCCTATCTGGGTATATTTCTGCCAGCTGGCCTGCGGCAGGTTTTCGTCGAGAAAGCAGATGCCTTCTCTTGTGCATGCCCAGAGAGTATGCGTAGTAGGGGCTTCTACGAATTTATAGAAGATGTCGAAATTATTGGTTGTATAGGGATATTGATGATATTGCGGATTCTTCAGATTGTCCGGATTGCTGATGCACAGCACTCCGTATCCCCAGGTTCCTACCCAGAGACGATGGTTTCTGTCGAAAAAGAGCGAGTAGGCAGAATTTATGTCATTCAGCTTCGGGTAGCTGCGGAATACGTTGCTGCCACGTTTCAGACGCATCAGTCCGGAAGACCAGGTACCGATGAGAAGGTCGCCGTTTTTGTCTTCAGTTACACATTTTACGCTGAAAGAATTGAGGCGCTGTTTCTTTCCGTTTTCATCGATGCGCCAGGCATTCCTGGAAGTATAGGTATAGAAGGATTCATTTTCCGGATTGAAATAAGATAATCCTCCATCTGTACCAACCCAGAGTGTACCATCTCTCGAAACAAAGAGATGGTAGATGATTCTCTGATCTTCGCTTGGCAGGAAATAGGTCTTGAAAACGCCAGTCTTCCGGTTTATCTTTACCAGGCCGTTTCGGGTTCCCAGCCAGAGGTTCTGCTCGTGGTCTTCTGCCATGGAACGGATGTCGTTGTTGGGTAGAATACCTGGAGAAAGAGCATTCGATTTATACGATTTCACGGTATAGCCATCGTATGATTTGAGTCCGGAATTGGTTCCCACCCACATCATTCCTTCGCTATCTAGTATCATGCAATGGCTTTCAGACGCTGGCGAAATGTTAAAAGATGCAATGCTGCGGTATGGAAATGTTTCCGCTTTAGCAATGATGCAGCACACAAAAGTCAGTATCAAATATATCGTTCTCATCTTGATTATTAGTATTTCTTTGTATTTTGGGTACAAATTTACAGCTTTTTCCCGAATTTTTCCCTTATTTTCTCGAATTTTTCCCTAATATATGATAAAAAAGACCGAATTTTGCAATTGTGAAGCAATAAAAGTTGCCTTGGCGAGAGCGAAGGCGGCACTTTACATTTTTTTACATAAACAGTATAATATAAACTAATAAATTAAAATACAACTTAAAATGGAAAATCTTAAGCTAATAACATCGTCTAGAAGATTGATGGCTTTGGCAGCTTTGGCAACTGGCGTTGCTTTGCCTCCACAATCTATCATGGCAGCTTCTACAGCTCAGGTTGTTCAGCAGTCGGGTGTCGTTAAAGGGCAGGTTCTTGATCCTTCTGGTGAGCCGGTAATCGGTGCTACCGTAAAGGTTAAGGGTTCCAAGACGGGTACTGTTACCGATATTGATGGTAATTTCTCGCTCAGTGCTGCTCCAGGTGCTATGGTCGAAGTGTCTTATATAGGTTATAAGACCATGACGGTAAAAGCTGGTAATGGTCCGTTGAACGTTACTTTGGAAGACGACAATCAGGCTTTGAGTGAAGTAGTTGTCGTAGGTTTCGGTACTCAGAAGAAGGTAAACCTCACTGGTGCTGTCTCTGTAATCGACAGCAAGGAGATTGCTTCCCGTCCTGTTGCCAATGCTACCCAGGCATTGCAGGGTCTGGTTCCTGGTTTGCAGATTTCCAGTTCATCTGGTTCTATGGATGCTACTCCTAATGTAAATGTACGTGGTACTACTACCATTGGTGAGGGTTCCAAGGGTACTCCATTGATCTTGATTGATGGTTCTGAGGGTGATTTGAATACCATCAACCCACAGGATATCGAAAGTGTATCTGTATTGAAGGATGCTGCTGCATCTTCAATCTATGGTTCCCGTGCACCTTTCGGTGTAATCTTGGTTACTACCAAGAAAGGTAAGTCGGGTAAGGTTACAGTCAACTATAATAACAGCTTCCGTTTCAGCGGAATGATTCGTGGCAAGCACATGATGAACTCTGTTGACTATGCAGCATGGGTAAACGATGCTCATACCAATGGTGGTAGTGGTGTGTTCTTCGATCAGGAGCGTATGGATAAGATTGTGGCTTATCACAATGCCACTCCTGTAGGTCCTGGTACCCGAAAGGATGCCAATGGTAACCTGCTCTACGGTATCGATTCCAGCAACGGCACAACATGGAATGATGGCTACGCCTATGGTGTAGATGACGTAGATTGGTATGATGCCTTGTATAAGAGCACAGCCTTCTCTCAGGAGCATAACGCAAGTGTGAGTGGCGGTAATGATAAGTTTAATTTCTATGCTTCTTTCAACTACCTGCACAATGGCGGTTTCATGAAGCTGGATAAGGATAAGAACGACCGTTACAATACGGCAGCTAAGATTGGTGCGCAGATTACCGATTGGCTGCACCTGGATTACTCTACCCGCTGGACCCGTACCGATTTCCAGCGCCCTGCTAATTTGACCAACAGTCTGTATCAGGACTTGGCACGTCAGGGTTGGCCGGTATTGCCTTTGCAGGATCGCAACGGTTACTATTATTCTGCACCTTCTCCTGCCCTCGGTCTGGCTACAGCAGGTAAGGATACCAAGGAGCGTGACATCCTGAACCAGCAGGTGAACCTGTTGATTGAGCCTATCAAGAACTGGAGAACTCATATCGACTTCACCTATCGTTCAGAGAATACTGCACGCCACTGGGACAAGAAGATGCTCTACAACCATGATGTTGCCGGCAATCCTATCGTTTACGACAAGGGTTCCAATGTTCATGAGGATGAATATAAGGAGAACTACTATAACTTCCAGGCTTATACCGAGTACAACTTCTCTCTGGCTAAGAAGCATAACTTCCACGTAATGGGTGGTTTCCAGGCAGAGCAGTTGAGAAAGACCGAATTCGGTCTGCAGCGTAATGGTATCTTGGATGAGTCTCGTCTGGAGGTGGATCTGACCAATGGCTTGAGCTACGAAGGCAAGGAAATCGTTCCTTCCGTGAATGGTGGACGCAACCAGTGGCAGACAGCGGGCTTCTTCGGCCGTTTGAACTACAACTATGATGAGAAGTATCTTTTCGAGTTCAATATCCGTCATGATGGTACATCCAAGTTCCGTAGAAACAATATGTGGAAGACCTTCCCATCTTTCTCTTTGGGTTGGAACATCGCTCACGAAAACTTCTGGAAGCCATTGGAGAATACTGTAAATACCTTGAAGCTCCGTGCATCTTACGGTTCTTTGGGTAACCAGAATATTGATAACTGGTATCAGACCTATTCTACAGTAGCTTATAATTCTGTCGCAGGTGCCTGGCTTCAGGGTGGTAAGAAGACCAACATTACTGCAGCTCCAGGTCTGGTTTCTGCAGCCTTGGGTTGGGAAAAGGTAGAAAGCTATGATGTCGGTCTCGACTGGGGTGCTTTCAACAACCGCCTGACTGGTTCCTTCGATTACTATGTACGTAATACCAAGGACATGGTAGGTCCTGCTCCTGAGTTGCCTGCACTTTTGGGAACTGCTGTTCCTAAGACCAACAATACTGACCTCCGTACCACTGGTTGGGAGTTGCAGATTGGCTGGCGCGATCATCTGGAGAATGGCTTGAACTATGGTGTAACATTCAATGTTTCAGATGCTCAGGCTAAGGTAACCCGTTATCCAAACAACCCTACCGGTTCCTTGTCTAGCTATATCGAGAACCGCAAGGTAGGCGAAATCTGGGGTTATGAAACCATCGGAATTGCCAAGACTAATGATGAGATGAACCAGCATCTGGCTACCTTGCCAAATGGTGGACAGAGCCAGCTTGGCGACAAGTGGGCTGCTGGTGATATCATGTACAAGGACCTGGATGGCGACGGCAAGATCTCTAATGGAAGCAATACATTGGCAGACCATGGTGACTTGAAGGTTATCGGCAACAAAACTCCTCGTTATCTCTTCGGTCTTGATCTCACCGCCAGCTGGAAGGGGTTCGACTTCCGTGCATTCATGCAGGGTGTCATGAAGCGTGATTATTCTGATGCGAGAGAATTTCTGTTTGGAGCTACCGACTCTGGTGTATGGTGGGCTGCAGGTATTACCGGCGTTCAGGACTACTTCCGCGATTCAGAAACCTGGTCTGTCAAGAATGGCTACGAATCAGAGAATCTGAATGCCTATCTGCCACGTCCGCAGTACAGCGGGAAGAACATCCATACCCAGACACGCTATTTGCTCAATGCAGCTTATTTGCGTATGAAGAACCTTCAGATTGGCTATACCCTGCCACAGAGCTTGGTTTCAAAGGCAGGTTTGGGCAATGTCCGCTTCTTCGTTTCAGCAGAGAATTTGTTCACTATCACCGATCTTCCAAGTCAGTTCGACCCAGAGACCATCGATACCGATTATGGTAATGGTTATCCTCTCTCTCGCACTTTCTCTTTCGGTGTTAACGTTACATTATAATTAAAAGGAGATATTAATATGAAATTCAAACATATAGCACTTATGTCATTGGCACTTGCTGCATCCTTCTCTTCTTGTAGTGATTATCTGGAGCAGGAGCCACCATCAAGCTTACCTTCTGATGGATTCTTTACTTCAGAGGCAAAGGTGAAAGCTGCTGCCGATCAGTTCTATGGTGATGTCTTGCCAGGACACGCCAACTGGAGCTATGGTCTCTATGCCGGAGATGTGAATACCGACAACCAGATCAACTGGAATGGTGATGGCAAGTTTGCCACAGGACTTTGGAAAACAGCCAATGATAACGGCAACTGGTCTTGGAATAATATCCGCAACATCAACTATCAGCTCAATTCTATCCTCGAGGCTCAGAAGGCTGGTAAGATTTCAGGTAGTGAGGCTATCATCAACCAGTATATTGGTGAGATCTACTTTATGAGAGCATACTGCTACTTTGATATGTTGCAGAAGTGGGGCGACCTTCCTATTGTAACCGAGGCATTCCCTGACAATGAGGAAATTCTGGTGGCTGCCAACAAGCGTCAGCCTTGCAACGAGGTGGCTCGTTTCATCATGGAAGACTTGGACAAGGCTATCTCGCTGATGCAGGATGGTTTTGACAAGAACCATACCCGTATCTCTCCAGATGCAGCCCGCCTGTTCAAGAGCCGTGTAGCTCTCTACGAGGGTTCTTGGCTGACTTATTTTGCCGGCACAGCTTTCGTTCCTAACGGCGAGGGATGGCCAGGCAAGGCTAAGGAGTATAATGCCAACTATCAGTATCCTACAGGTTCTGTTGATGCTGAGGCTAAGTATTTCCTGCAGGAGAGTGCCAAGGCTGCCGAAATGGTAGCTGACAAGTATAAGGATCAGTTGATGGTGAACACCGGTACTATTCCTCAGAAGGAAGGTGATCCTCAGAACCCTTACTTCAATATCTGGGGTACTACAGATATGTCGGGTACACCTGAGGTTATCCTTTGGCGCCAGTATAGCAAGGAGTTGGGTGTAGTCAATAATGTGGAGGTTGGTGTCCAGCATGGAGACTTTGGTGTAGGTCTCACCCGCTCTATGGTAGAGGGCTATGTGATGAAGGATGGTAAGCCTATCTATAATTCAGCCTATACCTATAGCGACCAGACTATCGCCGATGTAGCTACCAATCGTGACCCTCGTCTCACCATCTTCCTGAAGGTTCCTGGACAGAAGAATGTATTCAAGAATATGTCTGCTCCTGAGGATCACTATGTCATCGACGAGCCATATCCAACCATTACCACACGTAATGCCGAGAATGACTATTCTACAGGTTATGCAATCCGTAAGGGTGGTACCTTTGATAAGGCTAATACAGGTAATGGTAACTGCTACAATGCAGCTGAAATCTTCCGTGCTACCGAGGCGCTGCTGAACTACATGGAGGCTGAGTATATGTTGACCAACAGTCTTTCTGGCAAGGTTCTGGAGTATTGGAAGGATGTACGTAAGGCTGCCGGCTTCACAGGTGATGCTGTTAACCCACAGGTTACCATCGATGCTACTGAGATGAGCAAGGAAACTGCCGACTGGGGTTCTTACTCTGCAGGCAAGCAGTTGACCGATAAGATTCTCTACAACATCCGTCGTGAGCGTCGTTGCGAGTTGATTTCAGAAGGTCTTCGTGGTATGGATTTGCAGCGCTGGCGTTCATACGATCAGTTGATGACAACTCCTGCTCACATGGAGGGTATTCATCTCTGGAATACTCCAATGCAGAGCTGGTATAACAACCTGAATGCAGATGGCTCTTCTAATGCCAACGTATCAAGCTCTTCTCTGAGCGAGTACTATCGTCCATTGGAGGTGAACATGACAGCTACCAACAGCTACAAGGATGGTTTCACCTGGCACATGGCTCACTATCTGCAGCCACTTCCTATCAAGCAGTTCCTGCTCACCGCAAGTGATTATGCTTCTGTAGAGAAGAGTCCATTGTATCAGAACCCATATTGGCCAACATCAGCAGGTCAGTCAGCAGAGAAGTAATCTTCTAGACTAAATAAGTATTCTAATAAATAAAGGCTCAGATGAAATTGTCCATTGATGGATAATCTCTTCTGAGCCTTAATACAAACTCAGAGCATATATAAAAAGATAGGAATTCGAAAAGGAGATAATTAGGTACTGTTAAGCGGGGTTAAAAACGTTAATAAATAAATATAAGTTTTTGGGGGCTGAATTTTTTATATAAATTTGCGTCTAAAAAATAACAAAAACGATGAATAAACAAGTAATAATTAACAATCTAAACACGTCAAAAAAGAATTGTGTTATTGTGTCTGTTGGCGATGGAAGCTTGCATCGTCAATTGTGCTATGATACTGCTAATTTTGATTTGCATTTGCTTGTTTATGACGATACTTATAATAAGTATCTTGGGGATTCAAAGTTTGTATGTAAACTGAAAGGTTACAAAATGGATATGTCTTTTCAATATTTTCAAATGCACCCTCAGTTTATAGAACAGTATGATTATTTCCTGTTGTTGGATGATGATATTCAAATCTCAGTAGATTCGGTCAATAAGTTATTTGAATTGATGAAGCAATAGTTCGTTAATAATTCAATAATGTGCTAAGCAGCTATACGCTGTAAGCACGAGAGATCTTTGAAAATCTTGCTAATTAAAGTTCGGTTCGGGGTGTACCCACTTGCTTTAAAAATTCGTTTCACCAGATAAATGTTGGTCATCAGTGACTTGAATGAAGACATAGAATATTCCATTCCCATCTCCTTCATAGTTACCTTGGCAACATTTAGTGATGTGAACGCAGCATTGAAAGCAAAATCGAGTTTCCACTTATCGCGAGCCTGGCAGTCCATAAGA
>OLGI01000545.1_pt1 | contig 38589 bp, 24 predicted proteins | sample 1605221 | NCBI WGS metagenome assembly OLGI01 (sample SAMEA3888915, study PRJEB22519) | human gut metagenome | biome: human gut; feature: human-associated habitat; material: faeces | place: Denmark | collected 2010 | reverse complement strand
GACGATAGTTTACCTTTACTCTACCGATGCCCTTCTCGGTAACAAACTTCTTGGTAGCTGCGATAGCCTCCTTCACGGTGAGTCCGTTCAGAGAGAAACCGTCCATGCTGCTCTTGCCTGCTACAGGTGAGTTGGTTACGATACCTTCCTTGGCATCGAAGCTCTCCTCTGAAACATCAGCACCCTCGATAAGAGGAATGATAGGCAGGTTGAAGTGCTTGGCAAAGGCGTAGTCACGGCTATCGTGAGCTGGCACAGCCATGATGGCACCTGTACCATATCCTGCCAATACATATTCTGAAATCCATACTGGGATTGCCTCGCCGGTGAATGGGTTGATGGCGTAGCTTCCTGAGAATACACCGGTTACGCTGTGGTTAGCCATACGGTCCAATTCGGTGCGCTTCTTCACGTAATCGAGATACTTCTCTACCTCTTCCTTCTGTTCGGCAGTAGTTACCTGCTGAACATACTCGCTCTCTGGAGCCAGAACCATGAAGGTTACGCCAAACATGGTATCGGCACGGGTGGTGAAGATGGTGAACTTCACGTCGCTGTCCTTTACAGAGAATACTACCTCTGTACCCTCAGAACGACCAATCCAGTTCTTCTGGGTTTCCTTGATACTGTCGCTCCACTGGATGGTTTCCAAACCATCCAGCAGACGCTGAGAATAAGCAGATGTTCTCAAGCACCACTGCTGCATCTTCTTCTGAATAACAGGATAACCGCCACGCTCACTTACGCCGTTTACTACCTCGTCGTTGGCAAGTACAGTACCCAAGCCTGGGCACCAGTTAACCATTGTTTCACCGAGGTAAGCGATGCGGTAGTTCATCAGAATCTGCTGCTTCTTCACGTCGTCGTAGCTGTTCCACTCCTCAGCTGTGAAGTCAATCTGCTCGTTCTGAGCTACGTTCAAGCCCTCTGAACCTTTTTCCTCGAAACGCTTGATGAGCTTCTCGATAGGCTGAGCTTTCTGACAGCCGTTGCAGAAGAAAGAGTTGAACATCTTCTGGAAAGCCCACTGAGTCCAATGGTAATACTTAGGGTCGCAGGTGCGAACCTCGCGGTCCCAGTCGAAAGAGAAGCCAATCTTGTCGAGCTGTTCGCGGTAGCGGTTGATGTTGGCTACGGTAGTTACCTCTGGGTGCTGACCTGTCTGGATAGCGTACTGCTCAGCAGGCAAACCATAAGCATCGTAACCCATAGGGTTCAACACGTTATAGCCATTAAGACGCTTGTAGCGAGCATAGATGTCGCTGGCGATATAGCCAAGTGGGTGACCTACGTGCAAACCAGCTCCTGATGGATAAGGGAACATGTTGAGCACATAGAATTTCTTCTTGTTTTCATCCTCGACAACCTTATAGGTCTTGTTCTCGACCCATTTCTGGTGCCATTTCTTCTCGATTTCTCTGAAGTTGTATTCCATTGTTGTTATCTTATTTATTTTGTTTCTTATTCTTTGTAATTTTCCGTTTTGATAGGTTTTCTGCCTCATATAATCTTATATATAATAAGGTATAACTCTATTCAAGGTGCAAAATTACATTTATTTTGGCATACTACAAAATAAATAATATTATTTTTTAAGAATCACAAGTTTTATTTCATGATTCCATTTATGTTTTTGGCAAGTTGCTCTGGTGAACTGGCACCTACCAATACGCTGGTAACGCCTTTTTGCTGGAGAATCCAGGCGAGAGCCATTTCTGCGAGTGTTTCTCCACGTTCGCCTGCTTCGGCATTCCATTGCTTCAACTGCTCCATCAACTCCGGTGTCAAGTCACTGTGCTTGAGGAAATGTTCCTTTGCCATGCGGCTGTCTGCTGGGATTCCGTTGAGATAGCGGTCGGTGAGGAGACCTTGTGCTAAAGGTGAGAAGGAGATGAAACCGATGCCATTTTCGTGGCAATAGTCGAGGGTTCCATTCTCCTGTGGTGCACGGTCGAGCATGTTGAGTCTGTCCTGGAAGATGAGCAGTGGACAGTCGCGCTCCTTGAGATATTTGTCAGCGAACTTCAGGGCTTCCAGTGGCCATCGGCTGATGCCGAGATAGAGCGCCTTGCCTTGCTTCACGATATCTACCATCGCCTGAAGTGTTTCTTCGAGCGGTGTGTTAGGGTCGTAGCGATGACTGTAGAAAAGATCTACATAGTCGAGGTTCATGCGCTTGAGACTCTGGTCGAGACTGGCCATCAGATACTTACGGGAACCCCAATTGCCATAAGGACCTTCCCACATATCATATCCAGCCTTGGTGGCAATGAAAAGTTCATCACGATATGGACGGAAATCATCTTGCATGAGTCTGCCCATCGTTTCTTCGGCACTACCATAAGGAGGACCATAGTTGTTGGCCAGGTCGAAGTGGGTAATGCCATGATCGAAAGCATAATGAGTAATGGCCCTGCTGCGCTCGTAAGGATCTACTCCTCCGAAGTTATGCCAGAAACCAAGACTTATTTTTGGTAAGAGAACTCCGCTCTTGCCACATCTTTTATAGAGTGCCTCCGAGTCTGTGTATCGGTTGGCATCTGCAGTATAGATTCCTTTTAAGTCCATATTCTTCTTTTTTTTAATATCTTTTGCAAAAGTACAAATTATCTTTTGATAAACAAATGTTTCTGGCTATTTTTCTTTCTTATATTAAGTTTATTTCAAAACATTCATGATGTTGGCTGGAGGACGCTGTGCCTGCAATTCCCGCTTCATAAAGTCCATATAAGGAGCCACATGGGTATAGTATTCGTAATATCCCTTGCAGAGATAATTCAAGCCAGGCTCTCCATATTTATCATTTTCAAATCGGTTTTTAGGGCATTCGCCATGACAGGAAAATTCTATATCGCACTCCTTGCATTGGCGGGGAAGAGAGGTGTGTTTCAAGCGACTGAATGACTGTTGCTTTTCTCCATAAAGCATGTCTATCAGGGATTTATCCTGGATATTTCCCAGTTTATATTCCGGGAAAACAAAGTGGTCGCAGGAGAAAACATCGCCATTATGTTCCATCACTCCGGCATGACCGCACTCCTTGGAATAGGCGCAGATGCCTGGTTGTACACCTACCCAGTTGGCCAGTGTGCAGTCGAAGATTTCCACAAAGATTTTACCTACATCATGGCGAACCCAATCATCGAAGATGGTACAGAGGAATTTGCCCCATTGTTCAGGAGTTACTGAGAAATCGGCAATTGTGATTTCCTGATTTTCTTTCTGTTTTTTCGCATTCCCTACATCCTCATAATTATCTTCATGACTTACATCGGCTAAACTTGCTAAAGTGCGTCCGTCTTCATGCTCTGTCAGTCGTTCCACGATAGGGGTAAACTGCAGGTACTGGCAACCATTGTCTCTGAAGAAATGATAAAACTCCAAAGGATGTTCTGCGTTGTATGCATTTACCACTGCCATCGCATTCCATTCCACCTGGTGTTTTTTCAAGAGGCTGATGCCATGCATCACTTTTTCCCAAGATGGTTTTCCGGCAGATGTCTGTCGGTAATGATCATGATATTCCTGTGGACCATCGATGGAGATACCTACCAGAAAATGGTTTTGAGCGAAAAACTCACACCATTCATCGGTTAGGAGTGTACCATTGGTCTGGATGACGTTATCGATTTGTTTGCCGTGGGCATACTTCTTCTGCAGTTCCAGCACCTTCTTGTAGAAGTCGATGGAGCGCATCAGCGGTTCTCCTCCATGCCAGGTGAAGAGTACCTGATTCATGGTTTGTGCTTCGATGTATTCCTGGGTAAATTGCTCCAGCATTTCGTCGGTCATGAGATGCCGCTGAGATGTGTTGTAGAGGTTGTTTTTCTCCAGATAATAACAGTATTTGCAATCTAAGTTGCAATGAGCACCAGCCGGTTTCAGCATCACGTACAGGGGCTTGGCAAATGGGGTTGCTATATTATCGTTCATCATATTCATTCTTTTCTAAATGAGGGAAATGTAATCTGCATCAGGACTGTGTGCTTAAAATTTTGGTAAAGTGATTTGGAAATCAGGACTATCTCTATGTTCCTTCTTGATGGCAGCTAAAAGTTCGGCTAATATTTCCGGATGCTCAGCTGATACATCATAATCTTCATGAATGTCAGTCGCTAAGTTGTAGAGATGTGGTTCTCCCTTTTCTACTACCAGTTTCCAGTCTCCTTTCCTTACACCTATCTGGTCGGTCTCATGAAATTCCCAATAGAGATAGTCGTGGTGCTTCTGTTCGGCATCCTTGCCCAGAAGGGTAGGAGCAATGGAGATTCCGTCGAAACCATCACCTGCCAGCTTCTTGTTGGTGTAGCGCTTGGCGAAGTTCTTGATTCCGGCAAGGTCGCAGAAGGTTGGCATCAGGTCGTAGAAGGCAAACTGGGTGTCGTTTACGCTACCTGCCTTGATGTGCTCTGGCCACCAGGCGATGAATGGGATGCGGATGCCGCCCTCGTAGCACTGGCGCTTCAAGCCCTTCAGCTTGCCGTCGCGACCGAAGAACTTTGGGTCGGCGCCGCCCTCCTCGTGAGGACCGTTATCCGAGGTAAAGATCACCACGGTGTTCTTGTCGAGACCCTTCTCTTTCAGCTTGGCGAAGATTTCGCCTACATACTGGTCAAGACGGGTAATCATTCCGGCAAACTGGGCGTGGGTATGAACCACGGCGTTGTATCTTGAGTCTTCCCATCCTCCCCAAGTTTTATCATCAAAGAATTTCTTCTGATAGTTCTCTAAAATGGAATCTTCTGGTTGAGCCAACTCTGCGTGAGGTAGGGTATAGGTAAGGAATCCTACGAAAGGATGCTTATTATCCTGCTTGTCAATCCACTCCAAAGCCTTGTCGTGGATGATGCGGGCAGAATACTGCTTGCGTTTGAAATAGTCCTTGCCGAACATCGGGTATTGGATGTTCTGTTCCATCACTTCTCTCACTACAGCCGTATCTCCCAAAGCCTTGCTATATCTGTTCAGGAAATTAGGGTAGTAGAGATGTGCCTGAAATTGACAGATGTATCCATAGAATTCATCCACGCCCCGTTTGTCGGGAGTAGAGGCAGAACCTTCATATCCGCCTGCCCACTTGCCGAAAACGCCCGTTCTATAGCCTTTGTCCTTGAGCATCTCCGGCAGAATTTTGTGCTGTGGGTCGTAAGGTTCTTGTCCTACGACAGAATACTCTTCGTTTTGTCCGTATTTTACCATTGGCACACCTCTCCAGTATTCCTTGTTGCCTCTTACATGGGTATGTCCGGTATGCTGACCGGTCATGATTGTGGCTCTGGATGGTGCTGATACGGGTGAACCTGCGTATGCCTGGGTAAAACGCATACCCTCTTTGGCCATCTGATCGATGTGGGGTGTGTGGATAAACGGCTGACCATAGCATGCCAGATCGCCATATCCCATATCATCGCAGAGGATAAAGAGAATATTAGGCTGTTGGGCGTTTTGCTTAGCCCATAGGAGGGTAGGCAGACATGCCAAGCTTACCCCTGTGAACCATATCGTTTTGTTGTTCATCATGATTTGTTTATAGGATTGTTAATAATGAATGATACAAAGGTAATAAAAAAATAATATCAAATGAATAGTTGATGATTTATTTTTCCATATTGAAATGAATTCAGATAATATGTGAAAAAGAGGGTATGCCGTAAATCGGCACGCCCTCTTTAAGTTTGTACTAAACATCATCTTAAACTTATATTGCAAGTTTCAATGATATTATATAATGAATAACCTATGAAGTCTAATGTTTCAAGTTAGGATTCTTCTCACCGTCAGTTGTTGGGTATGGGCAGTAGATTCTATCCTCTGACCAAGGACCAGTAACTGTAACGCTTTCCTGAGCGGTATATTCCTTGTCACCCTCCTTAGCGATAACTACAGGAGCATTGGTAACGCGATACTCGAAGTTCTTCTTGAGTTCGTCCATACGGAGTTCATCTGCACGACGTGTAACCATTGATACCCAGTTACCTGCAACCTCCCATCCGTGCTCGATATAGCAAGCTTCAGCAAGCTGAGCAGCGTTCATGTTGTCGATATTCACGATAGAACCATCGCTAAGAGTAACTTTATCTACATCAGCAGAATTTACGGCGCGCTGGCGAACCAGTTTCAGGTAATATTTAGCTTCACTCAGGTCGAGACCTGCACGGGCAGCACTCTCAGCATACCAGAGGAGCACCTCAGAATAGCGGATGAGGTTATGACGGCGGTCGTTAACCATACCACTATAGTTAGGTTTCATACAATCGTATGGTTGTCTGAGCATTCCACCCTTCTCATCACAGTTTACAGTGAAGATAGTGAACATAGGGTGATATTCTTTGACACACTTTTTACCCTTTTCGAACAAGAGTTTTTCGTATTTTCCGTTAACCTTTCTGACGGTCTTCTTTTCACTATCCTTCTCTTTTTCGATTTTTTCATCCAGACCCTTAATCTGCTTCTCGAGTTCTTTAGTATCAGTCTTCATTGTAATAGGAACCCAAAGATCTTCAGTAGGAATATCCCACCAATTACAATCTGCAGTGATTACAGTACCATCCTGGAATGTAATTCTTTTTGCGTAGATGGCATCCTTACGAGGTCCTTCTGGATATCTCTTCCAGAAAGCAATCTCACCCCAGGCGTCACCCCAACCACCATCACCGAGGCTTTCGAAACGGCAGCAAGAAGAAAGCTGTGAATCATGATCCCACCAACCCTTGGCATCGTTGTTGATACCGAGTAAGGTCTCCTTGTTGTAGTTGTTACCCATAGAGTAAACATCCTTCCAGTCTGGGTTCAAGATGAAACCATAAGTGCGGTTGTTGTCAATGACATCTTTTGCCTGCTCTGCAGCGAGTTTGTAGTATTCTGTGCCCTTATTGAGAGGGTAGCCTGCCATAGACATATAAACTGCAGCCAATGTTGACTGTGCAGCCTGCTTGGTAACCCAGACATCTACATCAAACAAGCGAGCTGGCTCATAATCGTACTTGGTAGGAAGTTCGTTGATGGCATCCTTCAAGTCCTTAACGATCATTTCGTAAACTTCTGCAATTTCTGCAGGCTGAGCATCCAACTGGTTAATGTCTGTATTTGTGATGATAGGTATTTTACCGAATACACGTACCAGATAGAAGTAAGAATATGCACGCCAATAGTGGGCATTACCAAAGGCTACGTTCTTCTTTTCCTGTGAGCCATTCACATTTCCTGCTCCATTTACAATCAGGTTAGCAGCCTTGATCACAGAATAATGCAGATTCCATGCATCTGTTACACCCTTGTTGGCACCCTCAGATGCAAAAGCATCAAGAGCCGCACAAGCCTGCTTGTTTGAACCAGGGTTGGCTGTGATATCATCACCCTGCCACTGTGGGTACATAGGGTTGGTCCAGCTCTGTGTCTGGTTGATTCTTTCGTACAAAGCGTTAACACTCGCAGTAAGGTCATCTTCTGTAAGGAAGAACTTCTCTGGGGTTAACTGTCCCTTAGGATCCTCATCCAAGAAATCGCCACAAGACGAGAAAGTAACCAAGGATGCTGCCATGAGACAACCAATATATAATAATTTCTTAGTTTTCATAATTATTACAGTTTTTAGATTGTTGAAATTAGAAGGTTACACGAACACCCATTGTGATGGTACGAGGATTAGGATAAGCACCCATATCCAAACCATTATCACGGTCTATATTCTTTTCGCCGAATGAAGCACCTGCTGGGTCAATACCCTTATAGCCTGTGATGGTGAAGAGGTTCTGAGCAGAGAGTGAGAGACGAATGTCTGCCAACTTGGTTACGCTACGTGGGAATGTGTAAGCAACACTGATATTCTCGCAGCGGAAGTAGTCTGCATTCTCGAGCCACTTGTCTGAGTTACCATAGGTCTTGTTCTCTGCACCTGGAGTTGGCATGGTGATACCAATATTGCCGAAGTAATCCTTATCAGTTACGAACATAGATGCACCAACCATTGAGTTCATTGCGAAACGTACCATGTTCAATCGCTTAGCACCGAAGGCTGCATTGCAGAATACGTTGAAGTCCCAGTTCTTATAGGTTATGGTGTTGTTCCAGCCTAATGTAACGTCTGGATTTGAATGACCTAATATGAAGCGGTCCTTAGAAGCGTCTGGATCTGCTGTCTTGTTGCCGTCTGCAGTGTAATACATATCAACATACTCTCCCTTGTCATTCTTTTCTACACCTGCCCACTTGAAGCCGTAGAATGTACCGATAGCCTCACCTTCCTTGATGATAGTACATGGGTCAACAGTACCAGGAGAAGGAGTCTGACCGTAAATAATAGGATCTGAAGCTGTCATCTTGGTTACCTTATTCTTCAGGTAGCTGACATTCAGAGTTGTTGACCATGTCCAATCCTTAGTCTGAATAATCTGACCATTGATGGTTGCCTCAATACCCTTGTTGTTTACTTCACCTGCGTTTACCCAATATGTAGTACCGCCCATGTAACCTGGAGATGATGTCTCTAAGAGAGCATCCTTGGTAGTCTTGTTGAAGTAGTCGAAGCTAACGTTCAAACGGTTGCCGAAGAAACCGAAGTCAACACCGAGGTCGAACTGGTGTACCTTCTCCCATGTCAAGTCTGGTGTAGCAAGACCATTTGCCCAGTAACCTGTGTAAGATTGGTTTGTACCATATGAGAAACCTGTAGTTTGCAACAATCCAAGGGTAGAATAAGGATTGATGTCCTGATTACCGATGACACCATAGCTGGCGCGGATCTTCATGTATTCTACAGCATTCTTGATAGGCTCCCAGAACTTTTCATTAGAAACAGTCCAAGCACCTGCAATAGATGGGAAGTAACCCCACTTCTTGTTGGTGAAACGGCTGGAACCATCGGCACGGAGAGTACCTGTCAACATGTAGCGCTCGGCATAGTTGTACATTACGCGAGCTACACCAGAGAGCATGGTCCACTTGCTATAGCCGTTGGTAGGAGTCTTAGATGTAGCATCTGCTACGTTCCAGTAGCCCACCTGTTCGTGGATAATACCTGTACCAGTCATACCCATACGGCGAACCTCATTAGAGGTAACTTCCCATACACCTGTTGCGGTCAAAGAGTGCTCACCCCACTTGTTGTTATAGGTCAAGTTGTTGGTTGACTGCAAAGCGGTAACTGTTGCATCGTTGTTGCCCATTGAGTTACCAGAGGTATTCACCTTGCTTGATGTGAAATTGTACCACTTGTAATCATTATAGTCGATACCATTGGTTGTGGTGAATGTCAGGCCCTTGAGAAGGTTGAACTTCAAGTCAACGTGACCAGTTACCATCGTGCGCTTACGGTCGTATTCACCACCATGGAGAATACCATAAGGGTTGTTCTGGATATTGTTGTTGGTATCTTTAATATAATTGCCATTTGCATCCATCATTTCCATGGTAGGAGAGTAGTTCAAACCTACCCAAATAGGGTTAGATTGGTTCTGAAGAAAATCAGCACCTGAGTTGTCGGTCTGAGCCAGGTTGATATCGGTGGTCATTTCCAACCAGTCGAATATCTTGTTGTGCATGTTAGCCTTGATAGCGTATCGCTTAGAGCTGGTATCTGTGATAACACCCTTCTGGTCCATATAGTTGGCAGAGAAGTAGGTCTGAGTTTTCTCATTACCCTGAGAAACTGCTACCTTATAGTTCTGAGTGATACCTGTACGGAGCAGTTCGTCCATCCAGTCGATACCTGGCTTGGTGCCGTCAAGATAATCCTGCATAGCACCCTGAGATACACCCTTGTAATCAATCAAAGCCTGTGCATACTCCTTGGTTCCCATGACCTCTGGAATGTGATAAGCGCTTGAGAAACCTACGGAAGCATCGAATGTTACCTGTGTAGCACCAGCCTTACCGCTCTTGGTCTGTACCATCACAACACCATTGGCACCACGGGCACCATAGATAGCGGTAGAAGAAGCATCCTTCAATACCTGAATGCTCTGGATGTCTTCAGGGCTGATACCCTCAAGACCAGTTTCGCGAACGATACCATCTACTACATAGAGAGGGTCGTTGCTCTTGTTTACTGAGCTGGTACCACGAACACGAATCTTCATGGCTCCACCAGGAATACCACTTGACATTACCTGCACACCAGACATACGTCCGTTGAGGGCATCCTCAACACGTGCAACAGGCTGGTCCTTGAAACTCTTGCCGTCTAATACTGCAACAGAACCTGCTAAGTCAGCCTTCTTTACTGTACCATAACCGATGACTACAGTCTCTTCGAGCATGTTGGCATCGTCTTGCATGGTGATTTTCAATGGAGCACCATTCCATGTTACAGTCTGCGCCTTGTAGCCAATAGATGTAATGGTCAGTTTGGCACCTTTCTTTAAGTTAGAGAGCGTAAAGTTACCATCGATATCGGTAACAGTACCGCCTACCTGTCCATCAACTCTAATGGTAGCGCCAATAAGAGGCTCACCAGCAGGGTCGATGACATTACCAGTACAGGAATTTTGCTGTTGCGTAGCAGTTGCAATCAAGCTTTGGCTTGCTAACGCTGGAACGGCGCAAAGAGGTGACATAGTACCTAAAAGAGCCGCGAAATAAAAATTCACTTTTTTGTTCATAGGTGTAATTGTTTACGTTAGTTATTTAGATAATATTTTTATTCTTTCTTATTTCAGTTTTATATCTGTCTGACAGATATTTCTATCTGCTTAGTAGGCAGCAATATTGTTGATGCAAGGGCAACCTCGGGCATCATCGAATACGATGCGAAGGCCATTAGTCTTGATTCTGTCGAATCGAAGGATGCGCTTGTAGCCGATTGTCGTTGTCTCTTCCTTCTGATTGAGTTTCACCCAGTTCTTGTCTTGGAGATAATAGACAGTGAAGGCTTTTACCCGTTGTCCCAATGGGATGTATTCCTGAAGCATGAGGCGAGAGATTTCTTGTGTCTTGCCCAGACGGAATTCGATGCTTGCTCCTTTGATCGTTTTCGATGCCCAGAAGGTGTCGTATTTCCCATCGGTCATGTTTTTGCCAATGTTTTTGCCTTGTTGGCTATCCGTTTTAGGAGTGATGCCTTTCAAGACATTGTTGGACAATTCTTGCTGTATCTTCTTGTGGAAGTTGACTGCATTGGCTGAGTCAATAGGATGAATGAGCCCATCTTTATTTACCGGAAAATTAAGCAAGAATGTGGCATTGTGCCCTACACTTCTATAATAAAGATCGCATAACTGTTCAACGGTTTTGACCTTATTGTCCTCAGTTTCGTGATAGAACCATCCTGGTCTGATGGATACATCACATTCTGCGGGGGTCCATTGATCACCATTTTCCCAGCCGAATTGCAGTTGCTTGTAGTTTTTATAGCCCGGATATACGGTATTGGAAGGAATCATAGACCAGCAGGTTTCGCCTGCAAATCCGTTTTCGTTTCCTACCCATCTGCACCCTGGTCCGCCATCACCGAAAATAGTGGCATTTGGCTGGAGACTATCTACAATCTGGAAGATTTTAGGGAAGTCGTAGTAGTACTTTCTGTCGATGGTTCGTTTTTCCTCTGCACCTCCGTACCATCCATCTCCTCCGTTGGCTCCATCAAACCATATTTCGAAGAGTTCACCATAGTTGCTTAGCAGTTCCTTGAGTTGGCGCTGGTAGAGTTTCAGGTAATATGGTGAGCCGTAACTGGCCTGATTTCTGTCCCAAGGTGAGAGGTATATGCCGAACTTCAATCCATATTTTTGGCAAGCTTTGGAAAGTTCTCCCACGACATCACCTTCACCATTCTTATAAGGAGTGTTTCGGATGCAGTAATCTGTCGTATGGGTTGGCCAAAGGCAGAAGCCATCATGGTGCTTTGCAGTGATGATGACCCCTTTCATACCTGCAGCAGCAAGTGTTCTTGCCCATTGCTCGCAGTCCAATTTCTTGGGATTGAAGGTTTTTACATCCGAGTTTCCGTATCCCCATTCTTTGTCATTGAAAGTGTTCAATCCAAAGTGGATGAAAGCGTATGTTTCCATTTTCTGCCATTCTACCTGTTTGGTAGTAGGAGTTGGTTGCACAGGCTCCAGTGACTTGGATGTCTTTTGTGCCGAAATTGCCAGTGTTGAGATTCCCAACATCATGGCAATCAGAAAGCATTTTCTCATGTTGTTTCGGTTTAAGTTATTTTTTCTCGTACACAATGTATCTTCTCATACCTTTTTATATATAGAGAGATAGATTTATATTTAATCAGGTTTTTGTTGATTTTTGTTAGTCATGTATATATAGTTGTCAGTTAGAGAGAGGTATTTGCTAAGCATAGAGTAATCTGTATCTTGCCATGAGACAGGCTCCCACTACGCCCGCTTGACCTTTCAGTTCGGAGGTTACAATCTTAGAATCCTCGTTCATGACGTTGAGAGAGAATCTCTTGATGCCCATTCTGATAGGCAATGTCAGATAATCTCCTGTAGCCGACATTTCGCCTCCGATGACCAGCATTTCCGGGTTGAAGACGTTGATGATTCCTGCCAGTTGTTTTCCCAGTTCATCTGCAACATGTTGTAGGATAACTAAGCTGAGCACATCTTCTTTTGCGATGGCGTCCAGAATATCTTGTAAGTTTAACTCTTCTTTTCTGTTTACCACCTTGTCTGAAAGTATGGATTGTTTTCCTTCCAGAAGTGCTTCGGTCAATTTTCTTTTCAGAGCTCTGCCAGAAGTTTCAGTTTCTATGCAACCGATTTTTCCACAGTGGCAGATGATGTTGTTGTTGTAGCCAGGTGTATGTCCAAATTCACCGGAATATCCAGACTTTCCATAATAGAGTTTACCGTCTATGATGATTCCGATTCCGAGCCCCCAGCATACATTCACAAAGATAATGTCTTTCATTCCTTTACTGCAGCCTTTGATGTATTCTGCATAGGTCATGCTTCTGGTGTCGTTTTCGATGCAAACCGGCAAATTGATCATTTCTGATATTTCCGTTGCCAAAGGTTTTTCGGTAAATGTAAACATATTGTATGCCGTTCCTTCAAAAGGATTAACGCGTTCTGCTACATTGACACATACATTCAGTATCTCCTCTTTCTTGATAGGAAGACTGTCTATGAAATCATTGATGATGCTTCCGAGTTTTTCCAGATTCTCAGGAGTGTTTTCGTAACAGTAGGGAATTTTTGTCTTTTCCACTATCTGGTTGCCGCAGAAATCACTTGCAGAAAGTGCCAGACTGTCCATTTCCGGATTGGCACCTATAAAGTAACCTGCCTTAGGCTTCAAACCGTAAAGCATTGGGATGCGCCCCATGGCAGTTTCCTTCTTTCCGAATTCTTTGACTATTCCCATTGTCATCATCTCATTCAAGGCGCTTGTCGTGGTTGGGAGACTTACTCCTATACTCTTAGATATTTCCGGGATAGTGGAATGTCCGTGAGATATAAAATGCTCCAAGATTTTCTTAGGTATAGTAGCTTTTTTACCTATGTTCTTAATATATTTTATTATCTCTTGTTTCATAAGTAATATTTTTTATTTGCAAAGATATAGCTTTTATTAATACGTGCAACTTTTTTGTAGTTAATAAACCTTAAACGTGTTCATTTCTTTGCTTTTTTATTATTTTGAGGCTGTTTTTTAGCCCCTACACCTTTTTATATATATAAGTAAACTTTAGAGGTTCTATCTTAAAGTCTTTTTTATTAAAATTCTTATGATAGAAAATAGTCTCACTCTTTCCGTGAGTTATTTTGTTCCTTTGCACGTAAACATCTGATAATGTGGCAAATATACACTTATCTGCATAAAGATGACAAAATACGAAAAGTATTGGTGTTTTAGATTTATTAACCATAAAACCTTTGAAGTAACACAAAAAACATATATCTTTGCAAAATAAAATATTTTATTAAAATATTGACAACTAATAAAAGATATTAGAAAGATTAAAACCTCATATTTGAATAACTAGATCAAACTAACAACTGAATACGATATGAATCAGATTAAGAAACTATTTCCTGCATTCGCCCTCATGGCTTCCTTGGGGATGAATCCTGTGTGTTCTTTGGCTGCAGAAGTCAATGTGATTCCAACACCAGTCAAACTCACCCAACAGCGTGGAGAATTTATTTTGCCTTCCAGCCTTGGTATTTCCTACAATACAGAGGAAGGTAAAGCGATAGCTGGTTATCTGGCAGGCAAGCTCAAGACTTCTACTGGATATGAGGTCAATGTGGGCAACAAGAAAGGAATTGTCTCTATCATTATCAACCCTTCGATGAAAATGAATGAGGAGGGCTATCGCCTTCAGGTTACTGCCAAGGGAGTGGTTATCAAAGCTAAGACTGGCAAGGGAGCCTTCTATGGTATGCAGACCTTCCTGCAGCTGTTGCCAGCGGAAGTGGAAAGTGCTTCTCTGGTAAAGGGAGTCAAATGGGTGGCACAATGTTGTGATATCGAAGACTATCCTCGTTTCGGTTATCGTGGTTTCCATCTCGATCCATGCCGTCATTTCATTACTGTGCAGAATGTGAAGAAGCAGATTGACCTGATGGCTTCTCTCAAGGTCAATACGATGCATTTCCATCTGACGGAAGATCAGGGCTGGCGTATTGAAATCAAGAAATATCCTAAACTGACTTCTATCGGTGGTTATCGCAAGGAAGGCGATGGCTCTATCTATGGAGGTTTTTATACACAGGAGGAGATTAAGGATATCGTGGATTATGCTACCAAGCGCTATATGACGGTGATTCCTGAGGTGGATCTTCCTGGACACATGATGGCGGCTATTGCTGCTTATCCGGAATTGTCCTGTAAGGGAGAGCAGTGGACTCCAAGAATGGTTTGGGGTATTGAGGACATCGTGATGTGTCCTGGTAAGGAATTGATGTTCCATTTCCTGGATGATATCTTCAAGGAAATGGTGCCGCTCTTCCCTGGCAAATATTTCCATATAGGTGGCGACGAGTGCCCGAAAACCAGTTGGAAAACCTGCCCGACTTGTCAGAAGCGTATTGTTGACGAGCATCTTCAGGGCGATAGCAAGCACTCTGCAGAGGAAAGACTACAGAGCTATGTGATCAAACGTGTAGAAAAGATGCTGGAGAAGTATGGTAAGAAAATCATCGGATGGGATGAAATTCTGGAAGGTGGATTGAGTGAGAATGCTACCGTCATGTCTTGGCGAGGTATTGATGGAGGTATCGAAGCGGCTAAGCAAGGGCATGATGTTATCATGACTCCTGGTTCTGGTGGTCTTTATCTTGACCATTATCAGGGCGACAGTAAGATAGAACCAATCACGATTCCAAGCAGTCCTGTCTATCTGGCCAAAACCTATAGTTTCGACCCTGTTCCTGATGTAATCCGCAAGGCTGGACTTGATAAGCATATTTTGGGTGTGCAATGCAACAACTGGTCTGAATATATGTATTCCAATGCCAAGATGGAGTATATGATGTATCCTCGTGCCCTGGCACTCTCTGAGGTTGCCTGGTCGCCATTGAGTCGTAAGACCTTTACGGATTTCAGCAAGCGAGTGGATGCTAACCTCGTAAGACTTGATGAACGTTGTATCAAATATCATCTTCCTCTGCCGGAGCAGCCATACGGATCCTGCGATAAAGTGGTGATTACCCAGGATACTACCGTAACCTTTACCACTTCCCGTCCGATGAAAATGGTCTATACACTGGATGGCACGATGCCTACTCCAGAGTCTCTGGTCTATACTGCTCCTATCCCTGTAAACCATGATTGTATCATCAATATTGCTACGGTTTTGCCTTCTGGTAAGATGAGTCGCATCAGAACCATCCAGGTGGAGAAACAGAATTATGCTCCTTCTGTTGAGGTGAAAGATGTAAAGCCGGGTTTGGAGATGAAGCGTATCAAGGGGTATTATCATCATGTGAATGACTTAGAATGGACGGATGGCGTCTGGGAAAATTCTGTTATCCGCAACTTTGGCGAAATGAAATTGAAGCAGGCTGACGATGCCCGCACCTTGCGTGGAGAGAATGGTTATGCTGCTATTGCTGAAGGATATGTGATGGTGCCAGAGGATGGTGTATATTACGTTTCTTCCCGTGCCGACCAGGTTTGGATTGACAGTAAGTTGCTTATCGACAACTCCAGCGAAGTGAAGAGTATTTCCCATCGTGACAACTGCGTAGCTTTGGCTAAGGGGTTACATCCTATCAAGTATGTCTTCATAGCCAATATTACTGGTGGCTGGCCTTCTTGGTGGAACGGACTCAACCTGCAGATGCGCAAGGATAATTCCAAGGAATTTGCAAATGTTGAAGATAGTCAACTGTTCCATTAAATATATAATAAGGTAAAACCTGTTTTTAAATCATAAATATTCATGAATATGAACAAAAGAAATTTCATGTTTCTTGCCCTATTGGGTGCCATGGTTCTTAATGGGCATGGCGAAGTAAGGGTGCAAGATGCCAGCAGATGGCATAATGTAGATGTCAATCAGCAGAATCGTGCTCCTCGCCGTGCTGCGTTCTTTGCTTTCGAGAATCAGGATAAGGCTCAGGCTTTCGAGAAGAAAAATTCAGCCAACTACCTTTCGATGGAAGGCACTTGGAAATTTAATTTCGTCAAGGACTACAACAAGCGTCCTGTCAATTTCTTCGCTGCCAACTTTGATGATTCTCAATGGAAGGATTTTCCTGTACCTGGCTTGTTTGAACTGAATGGCTATGGCGATGCTACTTATAAGAATATCGGTTATGCCTGGGCTACCCAGTTTGATCCAAATCCTCCTTATATCAGCGAACTCAACAACTATACGGGTTCCTATCGCCGCACCTTTGACCTGCCTAAGGACTGGAAGGGCAAGGATGTATATTTCCATGTAGGTTCTGCTACCAGCAATTTGACTCTCTGGGTGAATGGCAAGTATGTGGGATATAGCGAAGACAGTAAGGTGGCTGCCGAGTTTAATATCTCCAAATATCTGAAACCAGGCAAAAACCTCATTGCTATGCAGGTGATGCGCTGGTGTGATGGTTCTTATTTTGAGGATCAGGACTTCTGGCGTTTTACAGGAATTGCCCGTGAGGTATATCTCTATGCCCGTCCGAAAGTTCATGCAGCCGATATCCGTCTGAATGCTGGTTTGGAAAATCAATACAGGGATGGTGTCCTGAACTATCAGGTAGCCTTGAAGGGTGGTAAGACTGATGTTACTCTTACATTGTGTGATAAGGATGGCAAGAAGATTGCTGAGGCTTCTGGTGTACAGGGTACTATTAAGGTGCCAGGGGTGAAGGCATGGACTGCAGAAACACCTTATTTATATAAGGCATTCATTACTTTGAAAAATAAGCAGGGTGTATCGGAGGTTATTCCTCAAAAGATAGGTTTCCGCAATGTGGAAATCAAGAATGCACAGCTCCTGGTCAATGGCAAGCCTGTCCTGATCAAGGGTGCTAACCGTCATGAAATAGATCCTGATGGTGGCTATGTGGTCAGCGTGGAGCGCATGATTCAGGATATTAAGATTATGAAGCAGTTGAATATCAACGCTGTTCGTACCTGTCATTATCCTGATGATCCTCGCTGGTATGACCTCTGTGATGAATATGGAATCTATGTGACTGCTGAGGCAAACCTTGAATCTCATGGTATGGGATATGATGAGAAATCTCTCGCCAAGTTCCCTGAATACCTCCAGACTCATATCGAGCGTAACGAGGGTAATGTGAAGACTTTCATCAACCATCCTTCCATCATCGTATGGAGTTTGGGTAATGAGTGTGGCTATGGCATCAACTTTGAGAAGACCTATGACTGGGTGAAAGCCTATGATCAGACTCGTCCTGTGCAGTATGAGCGTGGTGGATATGACAGTAAGACAGATATTCATTGTCCGATGTACATCGACTACGAGGAGAGTGAGAAATATTGCAAGAGTGATGGCGTAAAACCTTATATCCAATGTGAGTATGCTCATGCGATGGGTAACTCAGAGGGCGGTTTCAAGGAGTACTGGGATCTGATTCGCAAATATCCTAAGTATCAGGGTGGATACATCTGGGACTTTGTAGATCAGGGTCTGCGTGACAAGAGTCCGATTACAGGCAAGGAAATCTTTACCTATGGTGGCGACTATGGGCGTTATCCTGCCAGTGACTACAACTTCAATTGCAATGGTATTATTGCTCCAGACCGCCGTTTGAATCCGCATGCCTACGAAATCCAGTATTGGCATCAGAATGTATGGATCAAGGATCTGGATGCCGTGAATGGTGCTTTCAATATCTATAATGAGAATTTCTTCAAGAATATTGACGACCTGCACCTTACTGCAACTATCTATGCCAATGGCGTGAAGTTATCTACTGTTGAGATTCCTGAGACTAAGGGTATTGCTCCTCAGACAACTAAAATGGTGAAGAGTGATGCTTTGAAGTATGCTATTGCTGAAGCAGAGTCTGAACATGGTAAGGAGGAAATTACAGTCAATTTTGCCTTTGCCAGCGATGGTACAGAACCATTGGTAGAGAAAGGACAGGTAATGGCCCGCCAGCAGTTTGTCATCAATGAATATCAGTTTGATAAGGTAGATACTCCTATTGCGGCGACTTCTACTAAGATTTCTGGTAAGAAAGGGAAACTCCAGAGTACCAGCAATATAGAGGTAGAGGAAACCAATAGCTATGTGAAGGTTTCTGCCAAGAGAATGTCGGTTACTATAGGCAAAAAGACGGGTTTGATAGACTATCTTGACGTGGACGGTGAGCCTATCTTGAAATTCCGCGAGAGCATGAAGCCTGAATTCTGGCGTGCTCCTACTGATAATGATTATGGTGCTTCTTTGCAGAAGGAGTTGAAGGTTTGGAAAAATCCTGTGATGAACTTGAAGTCATTCGACAAGAGTGAGATGAAGGATAGTGTTGTTTTGACGGCTACCTTTGAAATGCCTGAGGTGAAGGCTGAGTTGGTACTTCGTTATCGCATCAATGCGGTAGGTGAGGTTTCTGTTACCGAGAAGATGACCACGGATAAAGCGGCTAAGGTAGCTGACTTGTTCCGATATGGTATGGTATTGGATTTGCCTGCATCATTCTCTAAGTTGGAGTATTATGGCCGTGGCCCGGAGGAGAATTATATCGACCGTCATTCTTCTACCTTTATTGGCAAATATGAGTCGGATGTAAAGGATGAGTATTATCCTTATATTCGTCCTCAGGAGAGTGGCAACCATACAGATATCCGTTATTTCTCCATCTTCAATCCTGCATCTGGCAAGGGTATTACTTTCGAGGGGTATGCTCCGATGGAGTGTAGTGCCATTCCTTATTCTATTGAGGATTTGGATTCTGGTGATGAAAAGGAGCATGCTTGGGGACAGCATAGCGGTGATTTGGTTGACAAGGGCTTGACACAGGTACATATCCAGCAACGCCAGTACGGCTTAGGTTGCATCGATAGCTGGATGACTAAGCCTATGGAGAAATACCGCATGCATTATGGCGACCGCGAATTCCGCTTCGTCATCAAGGCAAAGTAGTTTTCTTTTCAAGAAGTCATATTTGTACGAGAATAGGTTTACAATGGGCGGCGCTTTCCTGCTGATTTGCAGGCGGCGCCGCTTTCCTGTTTCTTGTAAGTTTTGTGCGTGCTTGTACTCGTTCATATTCAAGCAAACGTTTCTGAACTAATTCTGCTCGGCGAGTCTGAACTGCAAAATAGTTTTGAGCAAATGAAATTTGTGGCTTGCGTGGGTCGCCATTTTGAGTGATGAGGTAGCAAGCGTAACGAGTCAGCATGTAGTTTTTAACTTCTCGTTGAGCACCAGAACCAAGGAAAACCATTTTGTTGACATCAGCAAAATGGTATGAAATCTCTTGTCCTGCGTTTACACATGATGCTTTTGCCTTTTCTATAATACCTTCAAAGTTGCGCCATTGGCTATAACCCAATACTTGTGCAAGTTCTCTTGCACTCCAACACTCTACGCCTTCGTATTCGTTGGCGATGGCTTCGAATTACTCAAACAATTCTTTGATTTCTTCTTCCTTCATAATCGTTTATTTTAGCATAATTCTGCAAAAATACACTTTTTATTTGGTTGCTGCAAGGAAATCTTATGTTATTTTCATTTTCTTCTCAATTTTAGTATCAAGTAGAACTCCTCAAATAATTACTTACAAAATGGTGTGTTGTAAATAATAGTTAAAAAATATGGTGGATAATGAAAAAATATGGCATATAATCATTGTGGTTTGAAAATAAATGGTTACTTTTGCAATGTCCGTCTCATGCTGAAAGCCTTAATGGGCTGAGGATGGGCGGATTTATATACTATAAGGCGTAACTGTACGCTTTGGTTTTGACGATAGAAGAACTTCGCAACCTCTTAACTGTTAGTCAAGAACAAAGCAACAAAGGAACGTCTCATGAGGTGTATTATATACAGCCCTCATTGGCTTCGGACGTTTATGTTCGTTGGTAGGGAGGGTGAACTATATACTTACATCGGCGTGGGGCTTTCAGCGTTGCTCGTTTCGACTAACAGGGCAATGCGAAGGCCTTTCTATCGTGGAACGAGCGGCAGACTGGCTCCACGTTTTTCGTATATAATATGTAAAGAGTATAAACAACGCCATAAAGGAAGCCAGATGGCATGACGGTTATAAGTATGGCACAAAATGTTTATATGGTATCCATGGCCTTTCTTGTTCCGCTTCGCAAAGTAAAAGCGAAGTATGTTTGGCAACGGCTCAAGCATAATAATAAAGAGCAGGACGATGAAAAAGTGACAACTTTAGAGACTCCATTTGCGCTTTATCCTAATGCGTCATGTCGTTATTGGGTAGTTGAAGGTTGTGCCGACATATATCCTGTTACTTCAAATGTTTTCTATTTTCATTCTTGTTATAATGGGGTTGATACAATTGTTAGAGAAATAACAGTTACTCCATTGCTGATGGAATTGAATTTGGGAAAGAAGCATAGTCGTCAATACTTCTTAGTGTTGAAAGTCTCTGTAGATAAAGTCTTTGGAAAGAAAAAGACGCAGTATTCAAGTTCGGATTTCTGTACAGAGTTTGATATTGTCAATCTAAAGAAAGCTTTCTTTGATAGAGGTAGAAATGGGCTTTGTATGAATGAATATGGCTTTGGGACATATTTGTATGATTGGCTTCGAATTATATTATTGGAAATAGAGGGACAACGGAGAAGAGATGTTCAATTGTCATATACTGTTATTGATGTGAGTACGCAAAAGATAAATGTGACTGCTACTCAAAATACGATAGCTGCCGTTAATGAAGATTTTATGGCTGCATATTATCGGAATTATGCCCAAAGTCCAATAAATGATTATTTGCAACAGCATATCTATTTGTTGCAACGGAATGGTGTGGTACAAGAGTCTTCTGTGCCAGAGACGCATTTTGTATATGGAATGCTATATGCAAATGACAATTTTATGATGGCAGATAGAAATGCTGTAGAACGGATTGTTAATATGGTATATAGTAATAATAAGGTAGAGAAATATTGGGCAGATGACGAAACCATAGTTCACGTAAAGGTTGGCTCTCCATATTATTGTTCTTTGGAGCATCATAAACAAGAACTTATAGGAAATTTGAAAAAAGAATTACCAACGCTGCTTGATATGGGTATGCTAATTGTTGTAAAGTTGAGGCTACAACGTTTCAATTTGGGGCATAGATATTTGTCTGCCCAAGAAATCGAGGATTCGCTTGGAGTTGTTGCGGACTTCTTATATGGCAAATTGTTTAATCTGACAGAATTGGATGAGCGCATGGACTATTTTGTCGAACAGTTCCATTTGCACCGAATGTTTAATGAACTCCAAGGAGTTGTAGTACCAAGAAAAAACTCAATGGAAATAGGCTTTCTCCATAATATGAATATATGGGTTTTATTGGTCGGTTTGTTTACTCTATTAGCAACAGTTATTGGTTTATTTGTTACACTTTTAAAGAGCTAAAGATATGACAGTATGTTGTTTTATGACATTATTGACCGTACTTGCTGTAATCGGCATAGTATGTCTTATTGCTATTTTGATAATGGCAATTGTGCTTCATTTTGAATTGAAGAATATCCTGCGAACAAAAGATGATTACTACAAATGAAGCAAGAAAGGGTATATCATATACAGATAGACCGCTTCTTTCCCATGAGAGATGAAGATGCCAATGGTAACTTCAAAGGCGGTTGCATTAAGAGTATAATCGAGCATCTTGATTATATTCAAGGGCTTGGCATGTCTGGAATTATGCTAACGCCTTTCTATAAGACGGCTGCTTATCATGGTTATCATATCGTGGACTTTGAACAAGTTGACCCTCATTTCGGGACAAAAGCTGATGTGGTGGAACTCGTGAAGGAAGTCCATAAGAGAGGTATGGTTATTGTTGCTGATTTTGTTGCTAATCATTGCCACAAGTCTTGCACCTTGTTTGCTGATGGAGATCATCGGGATTGGTTCTGTTATAAGTCTAATGGAAAGTACAAGTGCTTTGCTGGTATTGAAGACTTACCTATGTTCAATTCTAAGAACAAGGAAGTGCAGCGATACTTGACACAAAAAGCACTTGACTTGTGTGGCATGGGTTTTGATGCTATACGTCTAGACCATGCTACAGGACCATGCTATGCTTTTTGGAAATACTTTGTGAGAAATGTCAAAGCAAAATATCCAAATGTTAGACTGATAGGAGAGGTTTGGGGTGAGTTAGACTTTAAGCCTCGTAACTATGTACGATATTTCATAAATAAGTTGCGGTATGATGCACAGGAGGCAAGACAATTAGAATATGTTGGAATATTCGATGGTGTACTTGACTTCCGTTATCAGCAATTTGTGTGTAATGCAGCATATAAAGAGAAAGCTATTATCAACAATCGAAAGCTTCAAGAAAAAGTAAGATTACATTTTGCTCGTTATCCAACAGGATTCCAGCTATGGCTATTTCTTGACAACCACGATTTAAACAGATTTATGTTTGAATGTGGTGGGGATGAAAAGTTGTTTAAAGAGGGAATTTTTTATTCTCAGCAACAGAATATGCCATGGCTTATGTTCTACGGGACAGAAAAAGAGTTTACTAACGATAAGTCGATTTTTGATGGCACTCCTTATGCTGATGAAAGAGTGAGGATGTGCTTAAGTTAATAGTAACTATATGGAAAAAAGTATATTTAAATGCCAGTTAATATTGGCTATTTTCATGTTTTATCATTTTGTACCTATCCATGCAGATGATGGTCTTATTACCGACCAAGTAAAAATCAATGTGGAGAAAGCGGGAACGTTGTGCGATATGCTTTCTATTGAGCAGAAACATTGCATAACAAACTTGAAAGTAAGTGGTGAGTTAAATATAGAGGATGTAAAGTTTATCCGAGAGATGGCAGGGAGTTATAGCTCTCATGGCACTCGATTAGATCCTGACGGAAAATTACAACATTTGGATCTTTCTGATGTTACATTTGTAAGTGGAGGAAGTTTTACTGTGTATGATGGAGGTGGTGGTGCCGGAGAAAACTATTGGTTGGAAAAAGTCAATATTATGCCAGATTCTATTGAGGGACCAACATTTGCTTTATTGCCTAATTTGTTGGCAATAGTATTGCCTTCTAGGACTGTAAAAATCGGAAAGGAAGTGTTTTCTATGAATAGAAACTTAATTTCTGTGACATTACCTTCGGGACTAGTTAAAATAGATAAAGAAGCATTCAGTGCTTGTTCGAACTTAACATCCATAAATCTTCCCTCTGGGTTGAAAGAAATTGGAGATTACGCTTTTTCGGACTGCCAAAATCTAACCTCGATAGTATTACCTCCTGATTTAACGGAAATTAGTGATGGTATGTTTAGTGGGGCTGGTTTGACTTCTCTAGACATTCCTTGTGGAGTAACTCGGATTGGGTATAGTGCATTTTCTCACTGTAAAGGATTGACTTCTGTGAGACTTCCTAATAGTGTGATAGAAACGACTGGTTTTTCTTTTGCGTTTTGTGAAAATCTAACGTCAATAGTGCTGCCTTCTAGTTTGACAGGAATGGGGCATAGAGATTTTTATGGATGTACAAAGCTTGCAACAATTTATGCGTGTATGAATGTTCCTCCTAGATATTATGATACTCGTTATCCCGACATCTATTGTCCTTTTGAATTTGGAAGTAATAGTATTATGAATGGTGTGAGGGACAATGCTATTCTTTATATTCCTAAAGGTTCGTTCTCTGCTTATTCGAAAGCTCTTGATTGGAGAGACTTTAAGAATATTGTAGAGTTTGAACCTACGGGTGTAGAGAATATGAACATGGCGAAGAAAATTACGGAAGTTTCGAGGTATGCCCTTGATGGTCAACGTTTAGACCATCCAAGAAAAGGACTTAATATCGTAAAATATAGCGATGGTACAGTGCGTAAAATCTTGGTTAAATAAGCCTTCAAACTTCACCCATTCTCTTTTGTAGAATAGAGAGGATGGGTGAGTTTACTATAGTCTTTTTTGCAGCCTTTGGCTGACAATACTACCCATTTTATAGTCGAAAGTAAAATGAATTGAGAAAAAGTCGATTTAGTTTGTAGTTTAGTCTTTTAGGCAACTTATAGGAACGACCCATACACCGTCTTCTCGTTGGTAAGCGTATGAACCAATGCCTATCAGTACCATCATGAATGAAGGGGTCTTCATCTTGGTGGTGTCAATCTTGGTGGCAAGTTCCTTTAGCGAGGAAGCACCTTCTTCTATTAGATTATCACCACCTAATTTGATTTCAACAAGCCCATAATCTCCATTCCGAAGATGTACTACAGCATCACATTCCAATCCATTTTTGTCCCGATAGTGATATACGTTACCTCCGATGGCATCCGCATAAACTCGCAAGTCTCTTATGCACATGGTTTCAAATAATAAGCCAAATGTCTCAAGCTCATTAATGAGGTCTTTGGGACCTATACCTAGAGCAGCAACTGCAATAGATGGGTCAACGAAGTATCGGGTAAAAGATGTGCGGATGGCAGTCTTGGAACGTAAGTTGGGATTCCATGCTGGCATATCCTCTATAACGAATATCTTTTCCAAAGCCTTGATATATGAGCCTATTGTGTCGTCATCCACGCTCATTGCATCATTGGCCTTCACATCTTCCTTTATCTTGCTGATGGAAGTTTGTGAACCTTGGAAACGAGCGTACGAACGCATTAATCGCTTGGTGCGCTCAGCATCTCTGGAAACATCGTCAACTCTTGATATGTCAATGTTTACGACGGCATCATAATAGTCGAAAACACGTTCCAAGGCAATGTCTTTGTCTTGCAAGGTGGCTTTTGGCCATCCACCTCTACATACAAGATAGGCGATGTCATCGATGCTTTTTTCCTCACACATGGCGACTTTAGCTTTACCTAAGAAAAGATCGTTGAGGCTGATAGTGCCTTGTGAATCTTCCGATTCCCACAGACTCATAGGGCGCATCTTGATTCTGGCAAAGCGACCAGTGCCGCTATGCCATATTTCATCGGTTTTGGCAGGTACTGCAGAACCAGTCAAGATGAATTGTCCTTCTCCGTCTCGATGGTCAACCTCGAAACGAATGGTATCCCATAGGCTTGGTGCTAGTTGCCATTCATCTATAAGTCTTGGAGCCTCTCCTTCCAATAGACTTTGAGGACTCATCTTGGCAAGTTGCATATACATGCCGCTCTTCTTCGGGTCATTCATATAGAGGATACTTTTGGCTTTTTCCTCTGCGGTAGTAGTCTTTCCACACCATTTAGGGCCTTCGATAAGTACTGCTCCCATGCCTTTGAGTTTTCTTTCGAGGATATAATCGACGATTCTATGTTTGTATTGTTTCATACCATTTTTCAATTTGTTAGCAAAAATAGCATAAATATCTGAAACTCACAAACTTTTTAAGTACTTTTAATGTGCCGTTCGGTAATTTGGCTGAGTTTTGTTCGGTAATTTGGCTGTGTTTTATTCGGTAATTTGGCGGAAATACTATCTTATTTTAGGAAGAACTCGCTGCAAGACCAAACTAATGAGCTTGCGAGCGATTTTCTTCTGAGGTTTTGGTTAATTCTATCATACTTTACATGTTTTTATTTAGCAAACAGCTTTCCGATGAGATTTAAGAGGTTAGAGACAGTCTCCTTGCTCTCCACTGGAATCTTGATGGATGTCTCGCCAGTCTGCTCGTCTTTCTCTACGATGGAATCTACTAGTTGTGCTGTGGCTTCTGGCGACTTCAAGGTTTCTGCCAAACCAGAGAGGAAGGAAACGCCTTGGGCTACCAATTTCTTAGGTTGGGATGGGCGATGAGAAGTGCCAGCGCCTTGTGTTTGTTGAGAGTTGCTGTTTGTATAGCCAGTTTTTCCTTCTGGAGTCTTGGCTTCTGTTGGTCTCAATTTTTCAGTATCAGCAGTAGGCTTTGGAATGTCTGCCTCAGTTGTATTTGTAGAAATATCCTCGGAAGTTACAGAATTCTCATCCTTTGTTTCCTTGTTTTCTTCGTTAGGAGAAACCTTTGGTTGTTCTTCCTCTTCGATGGATATAGTGGAAGCAGAAGTCTCTGCATCTGTATCGGAAGAATTTGAAGCTTCCTCCACTTCTTCCACGATACCACTCACAGTCTCCATCATCTTGGTGAACTTATCGTCACTGATGAATATAGAGTCCTCGCCATCATCGAGTACACCCTCAAACATAGAGGTCTTGAAACGTAATTTTCCAAGCATTTCTTCCTCAATAGAGTGGGGAGTCACGAGATTGATAACTTGAATATTATTCTGTTGACCAAGGCGATAGATGCGCCCTATGCGCTGTTCGAGAACGGCAGGGTTCCAAGGCAGGTCTATGTTGATAATGGTAGCGGCTGCCTGCAGATTCAAGCCTGTGCTGCCAGCATCTGTAGAAAGAAAAACTCGGCTTGACGGTTCATTCATGAAGTTGTCCACCAAGTTCTTACGCTTTTCGGATGGGACACCGCCATGTAAGTATTCATAACCTATCTCTTTCTTCTCCAGTTCTTTGGCGATGAGGCGAGTCATGCGTTCCCATTGGCTGAATACCACAACTTTTTCACCTTCTTCGCTGATGATGTCGCTGATAATATTGATACATTCATCCACCTTGGTATCGAATCTCGTTTTTTGGTCGAGAATATAACTGCTATCGCATACCATGCGCATCTGTGATAACAACAGGAGTAAACGCTTTCTGTCTTTGTCTGAAAGAAAATGGTGAGCGCGCCATCTTTTCACAAGGAAGCTTACTTGGAATTGCCATTCTGCATGCATTCCCATCTGCTCCTTTGTCATAGGTACGAAGAGATTTTTGTCCATTCGCTTGGGCATCTGGAGTTTCACGTCTTTCTTGCGACGGCGGATAAGGATGTCGTTGAGTTTTTCGCCTATCTTGTTCAAGTTCTTGTATCCCAATACTTTGCCAGTTTCGTCGGTGATGATATGGTTTTCCTTGAAGATATAGTATGGGGCAAGACGGAAATTATCGACAAATTCCACGATGGAGTATAGTTCGTCAAGTTTATTCTCTAAAGGTGTACCCGATAGAATCACGGAGTAATCGGATTCTATCTTTCTTGCTGCACGGGAAATTTGGGTATTCCAATTTTTGAGGCGTTGCACCTCATCCATGATGAGCATGTCGGTTTGCAGACAGCCGAGTATCTTAATGTCGTTGGCGGCACTATTATAGGAGATAATCTTGTAAGGTTCTGGACGATTGTAGGCATCCTTTCTCTTGAGATGATTTCCCTCTATAACAAAGACCTCGGCATCAGTGAACTTTTTGATTTCACTGCGCCACTGGTATTTCAAGGAGGTAGGGCAGAGGATGAGTACAGAGCCGATGAGTCCTTCTTTTCTTAGAAGTTCGGCTGTTCCAATGGCTTGGATTGTCTTGCCGAGACCCATTTCGTCGGCAATGATAGCTTTTCCTGCCTTAGCTGCAAAGCGGATTCCTTCCTTTTGGTAAGGATAGAGTTTAACTTTCAGAAGATTATCGAGTTTCTTATCATCGTACGTCTTGACAATCTTCTTTCTTGTAGATTTCTCTCGTTTGTCGATGATAAAGTCAATGGCATCTTTATAGCATCTGAATGTATCGCTAATTTGGCGGGCTTGCTTTAAGAAAGATCCGATATGGGCATAGGCAGCTTTCTTTAGAACATGTTTTTCATCGAAATAATCTTTGGCAAGTTTTTCGTATGCTTCCTTGTTTTCGCTTCCGATGCGAATCTTCACGCATCGTTCGTCTCTGTAAGATAGATAGACAGAGGTGTAAGGAGGAAGCTCACGATGTACATGTAAGCCTCGTTTTCCACTAAACCATTTCTTCACGGCTTCGAGATGCTTACATGTGCCAAGTTTTGAAGTTTTGAAATCCATACAAGAACAATAATTCCATTCGCTGTTGGCTCCACGATACACTACCTTGTACTCGTTATTTTTCTCTGGATTGCGAACGATATATTCGCCAGGGCAAAGTTCATCATCTACACAACTGATATTGAAGTGTTCTGTTTCTGTCACTTGTTTGCGAAGTTTGATTTGCCATTCTTCCAGAGTCATTTCTGCTGGTTTAACGATATGAGAAACCTTGACTTTTTTCTTTTTCTTTGTGGCTTTCTTTGTACTCGTTGCTGTATTCTTGGCATTCTTTTCAGTCTTGCCAGCTTTTGGGGTATTGTTCTTTGCCATTGTCTTATGCTTTATGTTATTTTATGCTTAATGCTTTATGTTATTTTATGCTTAATGCTTTGTGTGATTATTGCTTTGTGTCGAATCTTTCTGCCTATTTATGGTAGAATCTCGCAAGAGGGAGTTTCTTGCCTTCTTGTATTCCTGATTCTCCTGCTCATAGTAGTGAGCGTAATTGAAGAAAGGCTCACTGACCGCTTCGGTACTCTCTGCGGTAAATGTATGACCATAAGGGTCTGAAGCCTTGATTGTTATTCTGGCATTCGGATTCTTTGGGACATAATAATACAGATGGTTCATGAGCAGATAACTGTTGCCCTTGCTCACAAAACGATAGGATACTGATTCGCTGTATTTATGATGATAGCCAGCGGCAAAGGCATCCTGACCTTTGCTGCTGATGCGGTGCATCCGGTATTCCTTGCCATCTTCTATTGCCACAACCCGCCAGTGGGAGTCGGCGTTAAAGACATTGGCTACCAGTATATTCTTATCTTTATCTTTGGAAAGTCCCCAGTCCGCAGCATACGATTCTCCATTGAAGTCGGTCTGTGCTCTGAAGATGGTCATCTGTTTGTTCTTATCCCAGAATGTGCCCTTATAATAGCAATCGGTAAGGCGGGTGCCAATGAACTGATAGACATAATAGCCGTTTGGTGTACCGCAGATATTTATGTTGGATTGCCAGATATTACCACATGCTGCTGCATGACAATGCTCCATCACATCCTCGCCCTCGTAGCGGATTTCATGGTTGCAGGCAAAATGGGTGTGACCGCAAAACAGTTCGTATCCTCCCTCAAACTGATGCAGGAGTGCCAGGAGTTGGGATAGGCGAGAGGAGGAATAATGTCCCTTCTCACTTTCTATGCCAAGAGGTTTGGCTTTGCCGAAAGGTGCATTTCCGAAGGTGAAAGGAATATGGTAACAGAGTACTACCTTTTTGTTTTTGGGAGTGAGGGCGAGGTCCTGCTTGAGCCAGCGCATCTGACGCTCTCTCAGTTCGCCTGGTGAATAATAGGCCTTCCCACGATAGAAGAAGCAGTTGTTGATGCACACAAAGTGCTCATCGCCACGGTCGAAAGAGTAGTCTGTAGGTCCGAAGTTTTCCTCCCACTTACGTCTGTAGAGTGCCTTTCCGTCCTGGTCGTGATTGCCGATGACGGAGAAGAGGCGCATCTCCGATGAGCCCAAAGCTTGGCGTATCTGTCTCTCCAGGTGGGCATTATATCCTCCGTAATACTGTACGTCATCGCCCATGCTGAGTCCATAGACAGGAGTCCCGGCAGGCAGACTCCTGATGGTCTGCTTGATATCTGCCATCGTCTGGGTGGTAAATCGCTCTACGTCGCTCTTCTTGATGGGGTTGTCGGTGGGCGAGGTATAATAAGGACTGTAGGCATTGGTAACCTGCGGGTCGCCGATGACAATCATCTTATAACTGATTTCCTTTCCTCCAGGTAGTCTTTTCAGGGTAAAATCATATATTTTCTTTTTCTTGGATACTGGCTGGTAGAAGCAAGCCGTGCGATCTGTGGCAGAATGGGTAGGAACCTCACAGTCGGCAGGCACGCAGTAGTAGATGAAGCGGGCAAGACTGTCCCGTTTCATCTTGTATCTTCCGAGCGAATCAGTCTTCACGCAGTTATAACCATCGCTTACGATGACGTTCGCCACACCTTTTCCGTCAGTATCTCTCAGGGTACCTATGATATTGAAGTCCTGCTTGATGACAGGTTTTATCTTCTTGATGGTATCTTTTGCTACGGTTTTCTTCTTGCGGGTATCTGGTGCCTTGACAGCGGTAGGCTGAGGCTCCTTCTGATTGCGCAGATGAAGGGTGACCCCGATTGCGATGAGAGCGCAGCAAACGAGAGATATGATAGCAATATATATCTGTTTTCTTTTCATTTTTTCAGTTAATAAAAGCTTAGACTCATAAGAATGAGCATTTTTATCTTGCAAAAATACGCATTTCTCATGTGATTACGGAAGATATTGATTTAAAAATGTCTAAATGTTACCTTTAGGTAACTTGCCTTTGGATAATATTTTGTATTTTTGCATTTCTGATATTGAATCTGCGTTCTCTGTATTTGGGGAACAAAAGAGTTCTGTCGACAATGTTTTAGATTCAGAAATAAGATAGAAAAATATAATGGCAAACGATAATAAAGGTCTTACGCCGATGATGCGGCAGTTTTTTGAGATGAAAGCGAAACATCCCGAGGCACTGTTGCTTTTCCGATGTGGTGACTTCTATGAAACTTATTGCGAGGATGCTATAGAGGCTTCCAAGGTGCTCGGTATTACCCTGACTCGTCGTAATAATGGCGGTTCGGCAGGTGGTGCTGAAATGGCTGGTTTCCCTCATCATGCACTCGATACTTATCTGCCTAAGTTGATACGTGCCGGCAAGCGTGTTGCTGTGTGCGACCAGCTGGAAGATCCAAAGAAGAAACGCTTGGAAATCAAGGGTAAGAAGGGGCTTAGCCAGATGGATAAGATGGTGAAGCGTGGCATTACGGAACTGGTGACTCCGGGTGTGGCGATGGGCGATAATGTCTTGAACTACAAGGAGAACAATTTCCTTGCTGCTGTCCATTTCGGAAAAGCTTCTTGTGGTGTAAGCTTCCTCGACATCTCTACGGGCGAATTCCTTACAGGGGAAGGTACTCCCGACTATGTGGAGAAGCTGATGGGCAACTTCCAGCCGAAAGAAGTGCTTTATGATCGTGCCATGAAACAGAAATTCGAACAGTGTTTCGGAACAAAATACTGTACATACGAATTGGACGACTGGGTTTTCACCGAACAGACTGCCCGACAGAAACTCCTCGGTCATTTCAAGACCAAATCCTTAAAGGGTTTTGGTGTAGAACATCTGAAGAACGGTATCATTGCCAGCGGAGCCATCATGCAGTATCTGGAGATTACCCAGCATACCCAAATCAATCATATTACAGCACTTTCCCGTATTGAGGAGGATAAGTTCGTGCGTATGGACCGCTTTACTATCCGTAGTCTCGAACTGGTGGCCCCGATGCAGGACGATGGTTCGTCGCTTCTGAATGTCATCGACCGCACCGTAACGGCAATGGGAGGCCGTATGCTCCGTCGCTGGCTTGTCTTTCCGCTGAAAGATGTGCGTCCAATCAATGAACGACTCGACATCGTGGAATATTTCTTCAAGGAACCGGAGTTCAAGCAGTTGATGGATGATCAACTGCATCGTATCGGTGACCTGGAACGTATCATTTCCAAAGTGGCTGTGGGTAGAGTTTCGCCTCGTGAAGTTGTGCAATTGCAACATGCCTTGGAGGCTATCCAGCCAATCAAGGTGGCTTGTCAACATGCCAAGAATGAAGCCTTGCAGCGAGTGGGTGAGCAACTCAATCTCTGTGAAACGCTGAAAGAACGGATAGCAAAGGAAATCCAGCCGGATCCTCCGCAGCTTATCAATAAGGGCGATGTTATCGCTGATGGCTACAATGCAGAATTGGACGATCTGCGTTCCATCAGCCGGCATGGTAAGGACTATCTGCTCAAAATACAGGAGCGTGAGATAGAGAAAACAGGTATTTCCAGCCTGAAAGTGGGTTATAATAATGTATTTGGCTATTATTTAGAGGTGCGCAATACCTTCAAGGACAAGGTGCCTGAAGACTGGATTCGCAAGCAGACGCTTGCTCAGGCAGAGCGATATATTACTCAGGAACTGAAGGAATATGAAGAGAAGATTCTCGGTGCCGATGAGAAAATTTTGATTCTCGAAGCCCAACTCTTCAATGAACTGATAGCTTCGATGCAAGAGTATATTCCTCAGATACAAATCAATGCCAACCTCATTGCCCGTATGGACTGTCTTCTTTCCTTCTCGAAGGCATCGGAAGAAAACCACTATGTGCGTCCTATCATCGACGATTCTGAGGTGCTCGACATCAAGCAGGGACGCCATCCTGTGATAGAAACTCAGTTGCCTTTAGGTGAGCGATATGTGCCAAACGATGTGTTGCTCGATACTGAAAAGCAGCAGATTATGATGATTACGGGTCCTAATATGGCCGGTAAATCTGCGCTTTTAAGGCAGACGGCCTTGATAGTTCTGCTGGCACAGGTAGGCTGTTTCGTACCAGCCGAGAGTGCAAGAGTAGGTCTGGTGGATAAGATATTCACCCGTGTGGGTGCCAGTGATAATATCTCGCTTGGTGAATCTACTTTTATGGTAGAGATGACCGAGGCTGCGAATATCCTGAATAATGTTTCTCCTCGTTCTCTGGTTCTCTTTGATGAGTTAGGACGTGGTACTTCTACTTATGATGGAATCTCAATAGCTTGGGCTATCGTGGAATATTTGCATCAGCACAAGAAGGCGCAAGCACGTACGCTCTTTGCTACCCACTATCACGAACTGAATGAGATGGAAAAGAACTTTCCTCGCATCAAGAATTTCAATGTAAGCGTGAAGGAGGTGGATGGCAAGGTTATCTTCCTGCGTAAGTTGGAACCGGGTGGAAGCGAGCACTCTTTTGGTATTCATGTGGCTGAAATAGCCGGTATGCCTCGTAGCATCGTAAATCGTGCCAATGTTATACTGAAACAACTGGAGGATGACAATGCGGGTGTGGGTGCTGCCGGCAAACCTAATATGCAGCATCTGGATGAACCGAAGGATGGAGTACAACTCAGTTTCTTCCAGCTTGATGATCCGGTTTTGAGTCAGATACGCGATGAGATATTGGGTTTGGACATCAATAATCTCACACCGGTAGAGGCTTTGAACAAACTCAATGAAATCAAGAAGATTTTGATGGGAAGATAAGAAGTAGATAATGATGAATTGAAAATAAAAACTCTCCCTTGTCAAGGATTGGATTCCTGCAAGGGAGAGTTTCTTATTTTATAGAAAAACAATTCTAACTGTATGGTTAAAATTGAAAATGGTTCCTATATGCTACTGCATTGACAAAGTAAGTATTACTGCCTCGGCAAAGTAAATACTACTATCCGCGATGACATAACAAGACCCAAACAAGTCCTATTTCTCTTGTTTTTCTTCCTGAGCCTTTGCTCTCTTAAAGCTGGAGGCGATGCTCCAAACTCCCAGAAGAATGAGTGGGATACTCAATATCTGTCCCATATCCATAGGAAGTCCAGCCTCAAATGCCACCTGAATCTCCTTCGTATATTCGATGAAGAAACGGAAGGCGAAGATGAGGGTGATACAGAGACCGAAATATAAGCCTGTACCCACACTCTTAGGACCTTTCTTCTTATAGATGAAGAGAATGAGCAAGAAGATAATGAGGTAGGCGATGGCCTCGTAGAGTTGTCCTGGATGGCGAGGGTATTGATCTTCACGAACAAAGATGAATGCCCAAGGCACATCAGTCACCTTGCCGATAATCTCTGAATTCATCAGATTACCCAGACGGATAAACATGGCTGCAATACCGGAGACAATACCCATATTGTCGAGCACTACCCAGCCCTTTACCTTCATGTTGCGGCAGTAGAGCCAGATGGCAACAAACATTCCGAATACACCACCATGACTGGCCAGTCCTTCATATCCTGTAAGTTTCCAACTGCCATCCGGCATGTGGTGCATAGGTATCAGCATCTCGATGAAGTGATCCCATTGCGTAAGGAAATACTCAGGCTGGTAGAAGAGGCAATGACCGAGACGTGCACCTACCAGAATACCGAAGAAGATATAAAGGAAGAGAGGCTCAAACTTGGCATCGCCCAACTTCTGCTGCTTGTAGAGTCGCTGCATGAGCAGATAGCCCAAAAGTAAACCGATAAGCCAGCAAGTGGAGTAATATCGGATGGTCAAAGGACCCAGATGCGCAAGAATAGGATCTGGATCCCAAACGATATAATTAAGCAGGTTTGTCATAATTAAACATTAAAACGGAAGTGCATGATGTCGCCATCCTGAACGACATATTCCTTACCCTCGATACCGAGTTTACCTGCCTCGCGGACTGCAGCCTCAGAACCATACTGGATATAATCGTCGTACTTGATGACCTCAGCACGGATAAATCCTTTTTCAAAGTCGGTATGGATGACGCCAGCACACTGAGGAGCCTTCCAGCCCTTGTGGTAAGTCCATGCCTTTACCTCCATCTCACCAGCAGTGATGAATGTCTCAAGGTTCAGGAGAGCGTATGCCTTCTTGATGAGGCGGTTAACACCACTTTCCTCCAATCCGAGTTCTTCGAGGAACATCTGCTTGTCTTCGTAGGTTTCGAGAGATGCAATGTCTTCCTCTGTCTTCGCAGCGATAACCATGCACTCGGCACCTTCTTCCTTAGCGATTTCCTCTACCTTCTTGCTGTATTCATTTCCGCTTTTGGCAGAAGCTTCATCTACGTTGGCTACGTAGAGTACTGGTTTCGTAGTGAGGAGGAAGAGATCGTGAGCCACCTTCTGCTCTTCTTTGCTTTCGAAAGTAACGCCACGTGCGTTCTTGCCTTGCTCCAACTCTGCTTTGTAAGCCTCCAGAACGGTAACCATCACTTTAGCGTCCTTGTTGCCTGCAGCTGCTGTCTTCTGCTGCTTGGCGAGCTGGGATTCGATAGTCTCCAAGTCCTTGAGTTGCAACTCTGTATCGATAACGCTCTTGTCCTCCAATGGGTCAACTTTAGCGCCACCCTCACGTACAATATTGTCATCGTCGAAACAACGGATTACGTGGATGATTGCATCGCACTCACGGATATTTCCCAAGAATTTATTACCAAGACCTTCGCCCTTGCTGGCACCCTTTACGAGACCTGCGATATCTACGATTTCGCAAGTAGCTGGGACGATGCGTCCTGGGTGAACAATCTCTGCCAACTTGTTGAGTCGCTCATCTGGTACGGTGATGACGCCCAAGTTTGGTTCGATAGTACAGAAAGGGAAGTTAGCTGCCTGTGCTTTTGCACTAGACAGACAGTTGAACAATGTAGATTTTCCCACGTTAGGAAGACCTACAATACCACATTTTAATGCCATTTTATTTTTAAACGTTTAAATATTTGGGTGCAAAGGTACGTTAAATCGAATAAAATACAAAATAATTCGTGGTAAATAAACTAAAAAAGGCATTCACGATGCTGGTGAATGCCTTTCTGATGATTACTTTGAGCAGTTTTTATTATTTTACGACCACTTTTTTACCGTTGATGATATAAACTCCCTGTTTAGGAGTTGAAACACGATGTCCCTGAAGGTTGAAGACTACGCTCTTAGCTTTGACGTCACCGGCAATCTGGCTAATGCCATCGGTGTCGGTGCGCACAGCTGTAGCAGATACCTCCTTGGTTGCCTGATTGAAGGTGAAGGTAACATCGTAGGTTCCGGCTTCAGGGATGATGAGTATAGCATTATCTATTCCTAAAGGGTCAGCACCATAGCTTTCTGTCCAGTCATGGTTGGAGCATACCTTATATTCGTAAGTTTGGGCGTTGAGGCTTATACCCTTCTTTACTAGGACATAGATATTGTTCTCCTGCTTTGTCATCTCGTTAGCCGTGGACTGCTCGTCCCATGCAGTTTCAAATAGTCCTTCGTTTCCGGCAACAGACCATATCTTTTCAATTATGGCATCTGCTTTTCTGGTCGGTACGCAGGAAACCTCGTGTGTATCAGTATTGAAGGTGAAAGTAAGGTCGTAGATTCCGTCTGCTGCGATATAAATGGAGGCATTACCTTCTGGGTCTGTATCATCACCATAGTTCTCTGACCATCCATGGTTTGCACAGATCTTATATTTATAAGTACCTAGAGCGAGGGTTAGATCAGTCTTGGTCAGAATGTAGGTGACGTTATCTTCCTGTTTGATCATGTCGTTTTCTGTCGCAGTTTCATCCCAATCTTTTCCGAGAATTTCGGGTGAACCGGCTACAGTCCATGTCTTTTCACCAATGACAGCATCACCTGTCTTTTTGGTGATTACACCGACTTCGTAGGTGTTTTCATTAAACTGGATAGTGACGTTATAGGTACCTGTTTCTTCTACCGTAAAGACATAGTTGGTTTGAGGGTACGATTCTGCCCAATTATGATTCTTCAGGACTTTAAGTTCGTTTTTCACATTTTTTTCAAGAATACAGTCGGTTTTGGTGAGCTCCCAGATGCCATTTCCTAAAGGAGTCAGGTCATTGTTAGTATCCGTTGCGTCCCAATGAGAACCGAAGAGTGTACTGGAACCTGCTGCAGTCCAGACATCTTGTGCCTGCAGGGTTAGGGTTGCGATACAAAGCATGATAAGGGTAAAGATTGTTCTTCTCATAATTGATGTAATTTAAATGTTAATAATTAAAATTGTATGCTTAATACGTTTTCTGTTTAAACGCATTTTTATGATTTAAAATTAGGTTTTTGGCATTACCTGGTGCAAATATACGAATTATTTCAATATGTTCCAAGGTTTTTAGAGAAAAATTGCTTGATGAAATGGATAAAAAAGCAGGAGGGTGTGTCTAAAGTATAGAGACACACCCTCCCGGATAATAATATTCTTTAGATTTCCCCTTTCCACAGACCATGAAGGTTGCAGTATTCGCGAGCCACAACATCCTTGGCTTCTGCGTTGGTCAGGAAGATAGCTTCAGGCTTTTCGCCTGGCTTCAACTCGTGACGAAGCACATCTGTAGGGGTGAGCAACTCTATCCACTGGATGTAATGCTCTGGAAGCATCGGATGTTCTACGCTTCCTACCGTTACACGATATCCGCCCTCGATAGGTTCTATCACAGGCACATGTTTCTCCTTGGCACCATCACTGGTATTTTCCTTCATGAGCTTCATTGGCTCGCCGCAGCAACTGAGCACGGCTCCTGGGTTTACTACTTCTACCACGTTGCCGCAAATCTGGCAGCGGTAGATTTCTCTAATCTTAGTCATAATGATTCCTCCTTAATATTAATTGATGACCAAATTGAATGATAAAAAGCTAACCGGGACAGGATGATAGGATTCTGTCTGGTCTGGATATTCTGGTTTATTCCTCAACAGGACTAAACTCGTCTTTTCCTACTCCGCAAAGTGGGCAAACCCAATCATCTGGAATATCTTCAAATGCTGTACCTGGAGCGATACCGCCCTCTGGGTCACCTACTTCTGGGTCATAAACCCAGCCACAAACATCACATACATATTTTTTCATAATGCTTTTGTTTTTGATGTTAATACTGTTAGTTAATTCACTCACTATCAGTAGAATATATTCTAACTGGTAGATGACGCAAAGATACGTTTTATTTCAATAACTTCCAAGTTTTTTAAGGCAAATGATGTTAAAAGCATGAGTTTGATAGCATATTTACTCAATCTGCCTTATTCTTCCTTGCTGTCAGCTACGATTTGTGGACCGCGTACCTTATCTTTCAGCGACAGACCCTTTCTGATTTCTATATTCACGCCATCGCTTAAGCCGGTGGTTACCTGTTTGCGGTCGTATGTCTTCTTCTCGCCGCTGCCCTTTACGATATAGACAAAGGTGCTGTCGCCGCTGAACTCGATAGCACTCTCGGGCACGGTAATCACGTGGTTAGCCTTTGCCAATACTATCTCGGCATTGGCACTATAGCCGGAACGAATCTTTCCACCCTTCACAGAACGGACGGCTGCCTTCACCTCAAACTGGTTGGCTCCATTGTTTTCAACAGCCTTTGGAGAGATGTATTCCAAATCTGCATCAAACTTGAGATCCTGCAGGGCACCAATGGTGATCTTCATCGGCATTCCCACTACGAGATTGCCCACCTCCGTCTCGTCAATATTGCCACGGAAAATCAGGTCGTTCATGTTTGCCACGCTGGCGATGGTGGTTCCGTCATTAAAGGTGTTGGCAAGAATCACGGAGTTACCTA
>OLGI01000543.1_pt1 | contig 38698 bp, 35 predicted proteins | sample 1605221 | NCBI WGS metagenome assembly OLGI01 (sample SAMEA3888915, study PRJEB22519) | human gut metagenome | biome: human gut; feature: human-associated habitat; material: faeces | place: Denmark | collected 2010 | reverse complement strand
TGTCCCGGAGACTACTCAGGGCCATATTGGTCAGAGGCGCGCCGACCTCCCGGCCGCTGATATAATTATTGGCGATGGCGATGATGGAACGGTCCTTCCGGGTCAGATCGTGGAGGGCCACTTCATAGTCGGGACCCAGCGCTTTCCCCAAAAATTCGGTTAGCTTGATGTAATGCTGAAGAATCAGGTTGGAAGAGGACGTCATAAGATTCCCTCGTTTCATTTTGCATATTTTCAGGCTATGAAAATATTATATATGAGAAAGTCATATTGTCAAAGTAAAAAATAATGAGAAAAAATTATTATCCGTCCATCGAGGAAACGTGCAAAATATATAAATTTAAACAGCTAAACAGCGTAAAAAATATTGAAGATATGCAAAAAAATCGCAATAAAAGTTGACGACCCTTAAAAAACATGATAAAATAATCGCACAACAGGAAAGGGGCGGAGACAGGATCCCTGCTTGGCGTTCTATTCAGGCAGCCTGAAACGAGCCGCTCCACGATTCTTTTGTATCGGATACTGTCCGCCAGGCGCAGAGCGGGAAATGGGAAGCCCGCTCTTCGACGACCGGGGTATCTCCAAAAAAACAGGCGAAAAACGCCAAATTATGGAGGTAAACAAAATGGACAAGAATGCGAAGCACTATCCCTTGAACGTGACGATGCCTCAGCACTGCGCATATGTGGTGCGCGATCTTCCTCAGGCTACCGTTGAACAGCGCGAGCGCGCTCTGAACGCTACGCACTGGAATGAGTTTGCGTTCCCCTCCGGCATGCTGACTGTGGATATGCTGTCTGACTCCGGTACCACCGCTATGACCAACCAGCAGTGGGCGACCCTGTTCCTGGGTGACGAGGCCTACGGCCGCAACACCGGCTACTATGTGCTGCTGGATACCTTCCGCGACATTTTCGAGCGCGGCGGCGAGAAGAACTGGAAGAAGGTCATCGACCTGGTCCGCACCGATTGTCGTGACATCGAGAAGATGATGGACGAGGTCTATCTCTGCGAGTACGAGGGCGGCCTGTTCAACGGCGGCGCTGCTCAGATGGAGCGCCCCAATGCCTTCATCATTCAGCAGGGCCGTGCCGCTGAGTCCGTCCTGATGGAGATCGTGAAGAAGATCCTGGCCCAGCGTCATCCCGGCAAGGTCTTCACCATCCCCTCCAACGGCCACTTCGACACCACCGAGGGCAACATCAAGCAGATGGGCTCCATCCCCCGCAACCTGTACAACAAGGAGCTGCTGTATGAGATCCCCGAGGGCGGCTCTTACGAGAAGAACCCGTTCAAGGGCAACATGGACATCGAGAAGCTGGAGCAGCTGATCCAGGGCGTGGGTCCCGAGAACGTGCCTCTGGTGTTCACCTGCATCACCAACAACCCCATCTGCGGTCAGCCCGTCTCCATGGCCAACATCCGGGAAATCAACCGCGTGGCGCATAAGTATGACATTCCTCTGGTGTTCGACGTTGCCCGCTGGGCCGAGAACTGCTACTTCATCAAGATGAACGAGGAAGGCTACGCCGACAAGTCCATCGCCGAGATCGCCAGCGAGATGTTCTCCTACTGCGACGCCTTCACCATGTCCGCCAAGAAGGACGGCCACGCCAACATGGGCGGTATGCTGGCCTTCCGCGACCGCGGCCTGTTCTGGCAGAAGTTCTCCGATTTCAACGAGGACGGTACCGTGAAGACCGACGTGGGCGTGCTCATCAAGGTCAAGCAGATCTCCTGCTACGGCAACGACTCCTACGGCGGCATGTCCGGCCGTGACATCATGGCTCTGGCCTGCGGTCTCTATGAGAGTTGCGACTTCGGCTACATGCATGACCGTGTGCAGCAGTGCGAGTACCTGGCACAGGGCTTCTACAAGGCCGGCGTCAAGGGCGTCGTTCTCCCCGCCGGCGGCCACGCTGTGTACATCAACATGGATGAGTTCTTCGACGGCAAGCGCGATCATACCACCTTCGCCGGCACTGGCTTCTCTCTGGAGCTGATCCGCCGCTACGGTATCCGCGTGTCCGAGCTGGGCGACTTCTCCATGGAATATGACCTGAAGACTCCCGAGCAGCAGGCTGAGCTGGCCAACGTGGTGCGTTTCGCCATCGACCGCAGCCGTCTGACCCAGGAGCACCTGGACTACGTCATCGCCGCTGTCAAGGCGCTGTATGAGGACCGCGAGTCCATCCCCAACATGCGGATCGTCTGGGGCCACAAGCTGCCCATGCGTCATTTCCACGCCTTCCTGGAGCCCTACGCCAACGAGGAGAAGTAAGACCTTCTTCATGCTATGGGATCTCCCCGGCTTCGGTACCGTGTAAGCCAAGCCGGGGAGCTATAAAAGAGCACAGCGGACGAGCTGTGTGAAAAATGATCAGGCATCTTTGTACAGTCTGCGCCGGTAACGCAGCGAATGACCGCCTGCCTGCCAAGACAAAAGCAAAGTGGCTGTCGAATCCACCCACCCCCGCGTACAACGCTATCTGTGTACTATATGGAGGTTATTTTATGTCAGGAAAAAATACTACTACACTTGCAAAGCAGGATGGGTTCAAATCTCAATGGGGCTTTATCATGGCTGCAGTCGGCTCCTGTGTCGGCATGGCAAACGTTTGGCGGTTTCCCATGCTGGTCTCCCGGTACGGCGGCCTGACGTTCCTGATCCCTTATTTCATCTTTGTATTTGTCATCAGCCAATCCGGCATGATGGAAGAATTCTCTCTGGGCCGCTGGGCAGGCTACGGACCGGTAGGCTCTTTCGGCAAAGCCATGGAAGATGGCGGTAAATCCAAGAAGGTCGGCGAACTCATTGGTGGTGTCCCTGTGTTTGCGTCCCTCTGCCTCGGCATCGGCTACTCCGTCATCATGGGCTGGGTATTCTACTATGCAAAAATGGCATTGACCGGCGAGCTGGTCGCTATGGGCAACGATATGAGTGTCATCGGCGGGACCTTTGGCGCTGTCGCACCGGAAGCAAGCAGCCTGCCGGAGGCCATTAAGATGACCTTTGAAACAGGCGGCGCCAACAATTTCTGGATCATTCTGGCGATTGCCGCGTCCTTCCTTATCATGATTTTAGGTGTTGCGGGCGGCATTGAGAAATCCTGCAAGGTCATGATCCCCGCCCTGTATGTACTGTTCATCGCACTGGCGATCATGATGCCCTTTGTGCCTGGCAGCAGCGAGGGCTATAAGTATATCTTCTCTTTGGATCCCAGAGGTCTGCTGGATGTGAACGTATGGGTGTTTGCCTTTGGTCAGTGCTTCTTCTCTCTGTCTGTGGCTGGTTCCGGTTCCGTTATTTATGGCTCCTATCTCGGCAAGGACGTCAAAATCCGCCAGTCCGCGATTCTCTGCGCACTGTTCGATACCTCTGCGGCACTACTGGCCATGTTCATCGTTATTCCCGCAATGGCCACCACCGGCGCCGACCTTGGCAACGGCGGCCCCGGCCTGATGTTCATTTATCTGATCCCCGTGTTTAACAACATGGGTGGGATCGCTCGGATCATGTTCATCTTCTTCTATGTGGCCGTCCTCTTTGCAGGTGTTTCCTCTATCATCAACTTGTTTGAGACCCCTGTCGCTTTCCTTCAGGAGAAACTGCGATTCAACCGTGTAACGGCCACTGCTGTGATCCACATTGTAGGCGTGGCGGTAGCTTTGACGATCCAGCCCTGGACCTCTCAGTGGATGGACATGGTATCTATTTACCTTTGCCCCTTGGGTGCGCTTACCGCCGGTATCATGTTCTTCTGGATCATGAAGAAGGACACCGCTCTGGCGGCCGTGCAGGAGGGCGATCCGAAGCCCGTCATGAGCTGGTTCCTCCCCTTCGGCAAGTATGTATTTGTACCTCTGTGCGCAGCCTGCTTCATTTTGGGTATTGCCTTCGGTGGCATTGGCTAAGCGCTGCAAGCTCCATAATAAATCGCCGGAATCAGACGATTCCGGCGATTTTTTTGTTCCGCAATTTCCTGAGGTATTTAGAATCGAGGGAACAGTCGATGATGAAAGCAAAACAGAAATATATTCTATTCATCCTCCGCCAGCATCCGGTATCCGACGCCAAGCTCATTGATGATGTAGCGCTTTTCGCCGGGCGTCACGCCCATTTTCTTGCGGATGTTCTTCATATTGACTTGCAGCTTCTTGACGCTGCCATAGTCGGAATACCCCCAGACCGCGCGGATGATGGCGGCATACGTCAGAACCTTTCCGGCGTGAACGGATAGAAACGCCATGATGTTGTACTCCGTCTGAGTCAGGTCGATCTCCTCTTTGCCAACAAAGACCTGCCGTGTATCGTAGTCGATCAGCAGGTCCTGAAGGTGGAATTTTCCGCCGGGGGAGCTTTCTTCCTTTTCACTGTGCCGATGACTGCGGAGAACGGCGCGGATACGGGCCAGCAATTCCTCCGTGCCAAAGGGCTTGGTGATATAATCATTCGCCCCCAGATCCAGGGCTTCCACCTTATCCCGCTCGTTGGAACGGGCGGAGAGCACAATGATGGGCACGGTGTCAGATCCCCGGACTTTCTGAATTAAGTCCAAACCATCCCGATCCGGCAGGCCGAGATCCAGAACGATGAGGTCCGGATGATGGGAAGCGTACATCATCATGCCGAGCGCACAGGTTTCCGCGCAGAGCACCTGATAGTCACTGGTTTCCAGATTGGCTTTGATAAAGCTTCGGATGTTGGCCTCGTCCTCTACGATCAGGATCTTGTACTTGTTATTGCCCATCGTCCTCACACCCTCTTTCCAGCGCAAAGCGGAATACCGCACCGCCGCCCTTTCTGTTTTCTGCGGTAATGTCACTGCCGTGCGCTTTGACGATGGCGGCGCATACAGATAGTCCGATCCCCATATTGCGGCGGGTCCCGTCCACCGGCGCGGCAGACTTTTCATAGCTTCCGGTGAAAATCTTTTGAAGCGCATCCTCCGGGAGGCCGCAGCCGTTGTCAGAAACCTCAAATACCGCCTTGTCTCCCACGAGAGAAACGGAAAGCATCAGCTCCGTCATGCCTTTTGCATGGAATACAGTGTTTTCCAGAAGATTCAGCAGCACCTGCTCAATAAGGAGCGAGTCCATGGGAATGTCCACAAACTCGTCCGGTATCTGTGTGATGACCTTCTGATTCGGATGCTTTTTGGAAAACTTCATGAGAACCGAGTCGATCAGTTCATCCAGAACAATCGGCGTTTTCACGACCTCCACCTTCGCGCCGTCGATCCTTGTGACAGACAGGAGATTCTCAACCATGCGGATGAGCCATTCGCTGTCCTCCTGAATTTCTCCCAACAGCTTGAGCTGCTGCTCCTTCGGCAGCGCATCATACTTGGAGATCAGCGTGGAGGATGACCCGTATATGGAGGTGAGGGGCGTGCGCAGATCATGGGAGATCGCCCGCAGCAGATTACCGCGCATTCTTTCTTTTTCGTTTTCTGAGCGCAGCTTCTCCTGATCGCGGATGCGAATGTTCAGTGTACTGGTGGAAACGGCGACGACCAGCATGATGACGGCGGACAGGATACTTTCCTCCACAAAAAAGTCGAAGGCATAATAGGGATAGGTGAAGGCGAAATTCACCGCAAACACGCTGACGATAGCCGAAATGATACCATAGCAATACCCATGCGTTTTCAGCGAGATCAGAAACACGCCGAACACAAAGATCATGGGCACCAGCGTCTGCGTGGTAAAGAGCTTCTGAATCAGCAAATTGACGGCAAAGGCACTGCCAAAAATAAGGATTGAAAATAAAATATCCTTTTGTCGTTGACGGTTCTTCATCATGTTTCTCCTGTACGATACTGCGACATTATTATACCGCAGAAACGGAAACGCTTCAAGATTTCTCACAGGGGGATATTGTGCCGCACTTGTTTCTTTACCGAATCTACACCGGAGAAATGCTATGATATAAGCACACAGCAAAAAGGAGGAAGAAATCCGTGGAAAATGACAGTAGCGACGATAACGGTAACTGCTCTTATATGGTCTGTTCGTATGTGGCATGTCTACGCCCTTTGCTGCGGTATCGGGTATAGGTGTGTCTTTTTTGCATGAAATGATCGTATGAACAGAACATAAAGGAGTTTGAAATGAATTATTTTGGAAGCATTTTCGCAATGGTGGCCTGCATCGTCATGTCCGCCTATTTCAGCGCCACAGAAACGGCATTCTCGTCTCTGAATAAGACCCGCCTCAAGGTGTTGGCGGACAACGGAAACAAGCGGGCAGCGCTGGCGCTCAAGCTGTCCGAAGATTATGACAAGCTGATTTCCACCATCCTGATCGGCAACAATATCGTCAATATCATGGTGGCGTCCATCGGCACACTTCTGTTCGTCGGACTTTACGGCGACATCGGCGCGACGGTTTCTACGGTTGTCGTAACGATCGTTGTTTTGATTTTTGGTGAGATCACCCCCAAGAGTGTTGCAAAGGACGCCCCTGAACGCTTTGCTTTGTTCAGCGCGCCCTTTATCCGCCTTTGGATTTGGGTGCTGACACCGTTGAATTTTCTCTTTTCCCAGTGGAAAAAGCTGGTTTCCCGCTTCTTCAAGACAGATGACGATGCAAAAATGTCCCACGAGGAGTTGCTTCTTTTTATGGAGGACGTGGAGTAGGACGGCGGGATTGACGAAAACGAGGGCGAGCTGCTGCGCAATGCTCTTGAGTTCCGCGACCTGACGGCGGCGGAAATTCTGACGCATCGCATCGACTTGGAGGCCGTGGACATTGGCGAAAGCCATGAGGAAATTGCCAGAGCCTTTACACAGTCCCGCTTTTCCCGCCTGCTGGTCTACCGGGATACCATCGATCAGATCGTCGGTGTTCTTCATCAGAAGGACTTCTATATCAATGGCAAGATGACGGATCAGCCCATTGCGGAGATCATGACGGAGCCGCAGTTCGTCTACCAGCACACGAAGATCCGGGATATTTTGAAAATGCTCCAGCATCAGAAGTCCCACGTCGCCGTTGTCGTGGATGATTTCGGCGGAACGCTCGGCATTGTTACGATGGAGGATATTCTGGAAGAACTGGTCGGTGAAATTTGGGACGAACACGACGAGGTGGAAGAAGATTTTGAAAAGCTGGACGAGAATACCTACCGCGTGGACTGCTCCGTCAGCTTGGAGGATTTTATGGAATTCTTTGACGTCAAGCTGGAATCGGACAGTGTTTCCGTTGGCGGCTGGGTCATGGAGCAGCTCAATAGAGTCCCCATCAAAGGCGATTCCTTTACCGCTCAGAATTTGGAGATCACGGTCTCCGATCTAAGTGCGTACAGGGTATCCTTCATCACAGTCAGGCAATGCGGCGTGTGTTTGGCCTGCGCACAATAAATCTATCGTGCAATTCACAAGGAGTGAGGATGATGTCAGAAGAAATGGTTTGCAGAAAGCGTCGTCTTTCGTCTTTTCAAATCATCATATTGGGCTTTGCAGGGGTAATCCTGCTGGGCGCGCTGCTGCTGATGTTGCCAATTTCTGCGACAGCTCGGTGTGTAACGCCGTTTCATGAGGCACTGTTTACCGCGACCTCCGCTGTTTGTGTGACGGGTCTTGTGGTGCAGGATACCGGCAGCTATTGGTCGGTCTTTGGGCAGGCTGTGATCCTGACGCTGATTCAGATAGGCGGGCTTGGTGTTGTCACCGTGGTGGCATCGTTTGCGCTGCTGTCCGGGCGAAGGATCTCCTTGATGCAGCGCAGCACCATGCAGGACGCCATCTCAGCGCCGAAAGTGGGGGGAATCGTCCGGCTGACACGGTTCATCCTGCGGGGAACATTTCTGATCGAACTGATCGGTGCGCTTGCCATGCTGCCGGTGTTTTGCCGCGACTACGGATGGTGCGGGATCTGGATGGCAGTATTTCACTCCATCTCCGCCTTTTGCAACGCAGGGTTTGACATTTTGGGAACGAACGACAACTTGTATCCGTCCCTTACCGGTTACGTCCAAAATCCGGTGATCAATATCACGATCATGCTCCTGATCATAACCGGCGGCATCGGTTTCTTGACGTGGGATGACATTTGCGAAAACAAGCTGCACTTCCACCGTTATCGAATGCAGAGCAAGGTGATTCTTGTCACGACACTTGCACTAATCGTCCTTCCGACGCTGTTTTTCTTCTTTGTGGACTTTGATGCCCTCCCCCTCGGAAAACGGGTTCAGGCAGCCCTGTTCCAGTCAGTCACGCCGAGAACAGCGGGCTTCAACACGGTCGATCTACCCGCCATGTCCGGCGCATCGCTGGGCGTGATGATCCTTCTGATGCTCATTGGCGGCTCTCCGGGGTCTACGGCAGGCGGCATGAAAACCACCACGCTGGCAGTTCTGCTTGCCAATGCTGCCGCAACCTTCCGTCAGCGGGACAGCGCCCAATTCTTTGGGCGCAGAGTCGATTGCGGTGCCGTCAAAACCGCTGCGACCATTCTGACGATGTACCTTGCGCTGTTCTTTGGCGGAGGCGTTTTTATCAGCGTATATGAGAATCTTCCGCTATCCTCCTGCCTGTATGAAGCAGCGTCGGCGGTAGGCACGGTTGGTCTGACATTGGGTATTACGCCGCAGCTGCATATTCCCTCGCAAATGGTATTGATCGCGCTGATGTATCTTGGCAGGGTCGGCGGGCTGACGCTCATTTATGCGGCGGTGTCCAGCAAGAAAACCGGCAGCGCAAAGCTGCCGCAGGAAAGCATCACGATTGGATAAGCAAAGGAGCATCTATCCCATGAAAAATGTTTTATTGATCGGAGCAGGCCGCTTCGGGCGGCATATCGCCATGCAGCTCTCTCAACTGGGGCATCAGGTCATGGCAGTCGATACCAATGAGGAACGAATCAACGATGTTCTTCCGTTTGTCACCAACGCACAGATCGGCGACAGCACCAATGCGGAGTTTCTGCGTTCGCTCGGTATCGGAAATTTTGATGTTTGTTTTGTGACCATCAGCGGCAACTTCCAGAACTCGCTGGAGACCACCTCGCTGCTGAAAGAGCTGGGTGCCAAATGCGTGGTATCCCGCGCCGAACGCGATGTGCAGGCGAAGTTTCTGCTCCGCAACGGCGCAGATAACGTGGTCTACCCTGAAAAGCAGATGGCAAAATGGGCGGCGATCCGATTCACTGCCGACCATATTTTCGACTACATAGAGATCGACGAGCAGCACGCCATCTTTGAAGTGCAGGTGCCGGAGGCGTGGATTGGGAAAAGCGTTGGTGAGCTGAACGTCCGCAGAAAGTTTGGCATCACCATTCTTGGCATCAAACGCGCCGGGAAAACGGATGTTTCCGTTACGCCGGACACCATATTGTCCGATGACATTACGATCCTGGCATTGGGTGAGTATAAAGCCCTGCAAAAGTGCTTTCGGATTTGAATGGGCCTGTGCACAATAGTGGAAAGGAAGAAACATGGCGAAGAAACCGCAAAACACAGCCGGTAACAGAAATGAGGATTCCGCGCCGCAGGGAAGCAAGTGGCCGGGCAAGACGATCATTCGCTATATTACCCGCGCACTGGTGCTGCTGATCATATTCGCATGGGCACTGGTAAATCTTGACGTTGTTTTGCGGTTTCTCGGCAAGGTGCTTGCGCTGTTCACTCCGTTTTTGATCGGCGGCGCGATTGCTTTTTTGATCAACGTAGTCCTTCGACCGTTGGAATGCTGCTGGAACAAGGTGTGCCGAAGGGCTCCTGAAAAGCTGGCCCGCCCTGTGTGCCTGACAGCAAGCACCGTACTTGTCCTTGGAATTCTGTTTGCCGTGGTGTTTATGATGATCCCCAGCCTGCGGGAATCCGGCGAAGAGTTTGTCCAAAACATTCCGCTCTATGTGGAGGAAATCGGGCGGTGGTGGGCAGGCATTGTCCGGTTTGCCGCAAAATATAACATTGTCCTGCCCGAATACACCATAGACTCTGACCTGTTGATCGAGAAGCTCACCGCCTTGATCAGCGACGAGGGAAGCGGCATCCTCACCGTGACGTGGGGCGCGGCAACCTCTGTCCTGTCGGTTTTGGTGGACGTTCTCTTGGGACTTGTCTTTGCGCTGTATCTGCTTGCAAAGAAGGAAGTCGTCGCGGCACATTTGAAAAAACTCATTGTGACAGTCCTTCCGCAAAAGAAGGCGCAGCGGCTTCTGAGTATTGCCTCTCTGACCAACCAGACCTTCACAAACTTTGTCAGCGGGCAGCTTACCGAAGCGGTCATCATCGGCGTTCTGTGCTTCTTTGGAATGCTGATCCTTGGGATCCCGTATGCCGGTGCGGTCTCGGCGTTTGTGGCTGTTACTGCGCTGGTGCCGATTTTCGGCGCATGGATCGGCGGCGGTCTTGGTGCGTTTTTGATCCTGCTGGCAGAACCCGGCAAGGCTCTGTGGTTCATTCTCTTTTTGCTCGTTTTACAGCAGGTGGAGGGCAATCTGATTTATCCCAAGGTGGTCGGCAAGTCCGTTGGGCTTCCCGGACTGCTTGTGCTGATGGTTGTTACAATCGGCGGCGAAGCATTCGGCGTCTTAGGGATGCTGTTCAGCGTACCCGTCTGCGCCGTGCTGTTCAGCCTCTATCTGGAGTTCATGAAGAAAGCCACGCAAAAAAATGATGACAAACACACCGGTCTATAAATTAGATGTTTCTTCTTGTGTTCAATACAATGGTTTTATATTGAAGGAAATCGCAACACTATGAGGTGGGTGTGAATTGATTGCCGCTATGTCCAAGATCGGCGGATTCTCTAAAAAAGGCTGTGGTGCTACTTTAGCACCATTCACCGCGATAATTATCCACCGATTTTTTAAGATTGGCCAAGCAACGCTGCCATGTTGTTTTGAGAGCAAAAAGATAGCTTTAGAACGCGATGATTAGAATTTAATAGACCCTCGATTATCAGGGCGTTCAAGAATTATCACCTGTTTGGCTTTACCGGCACATCGATTTTCGCCGCTAATACAGGAAAAGGTAAGCACATGGAATTGCTGACCACGTCGCAAACCTTTGGCGATCAGTCCTACACCATTATGGATGCAATCAAACTTGTATAAAGTGGAGAAGGTCACATCTTCGGAATAGGCGTGGTATCTGAGTGAAAAGTATCTTTACACGAAAAGAGAGAGCTGATTTGATTGATTTTACGAATCTCCCTACAGTCGAGAAAGGAGCGCATCCTCGACTTTTCAATGGAGAAGCTGTTGGAGCGGGAAAAGGAACAGCAGCGGTGCACGCGGTAATTGAATACGGTGATTTTTGCAACAGGGTATCAGCTTGATGCCCTGTTTTTTGCGCCCTGTTTTGGCCTATAAAAAATTTTTTCAAAGTTTTCAAAAAAATAAGTTCGCTTTCGGGCCTTGAATGTTGTAGTAGGGGTGTGAGAGGGTCACCCGCCCCTCCATGCACCTTGAAAACCAAATACCCATTCATCAAGTACATCAGTTCCGATGCGCGAAAGCGCGAGCCACAGTAGCAGGGTACGCCATGACCCCCGGTTTACCGGGCCGAGCGAGAACCCCCTCTGCGAGTATCGGGTTGCCCCCGGTATGGCGATGACAGTCGGAATGACAATGGTACTCCCGTCCAGCCACAGTCTCAAGCAATGGGGGCGGCTCTGTCAGAACGGCAGCTGGGGTGAAACTCCCGTGAGGCGGTGCAGCAAACCGCCGCTTGATGATTTCCCAGGCTTCGGCCTGCACACGGGGCGTCGAGGACAAATAGTGTGCGATACATACCTGACCGTCAACGCGGAGATGGCTAATCGTCAGAAACCAACTGCAAGCAGAATTTTCCGGATGGATCGGCGATCAGGTGTGTATTGCACACTTCTTGGGAAAACAATGGGTATTTGGCTGCAAGGGCATATCACATAAGAATGAGGTATCCTAATGAAAAGAGAACAGCCAGATAAGGTGCTTCGCGGCCAGATGTATTACGCAAATTTAGACCCGGTGATCGGCTCTGAACAGGGCGGAACGCGGCCCGTCCTTGTGATTCAAAACGATGTGGGAAATTGCTTCAGCCCCACGCTCATCGTTGCTCCCATTACCACCAGAGTAAAGAAAGCCAACCAACCGACCCACATCGGTATCCCGCCGCTTTACGGCCTACCGCAAAGTTCTATGGTCATGCTGGAGCAGATCAAAACGATTGACCGGAGCAGGATGGGGAATTATGTGGGGTGCTTGGACGATGATATGATGGGCGATGTTGATGAGGCTTTGGAGGTCAGCGTCGGTTTGCAAGGCCGCATGGAAAAAGCGCGGCGAGACTCATCCGGTGAGCCGGAGGAAATGGTGCTGACCCTTTGCGGTAACTGCCTCAGACAGTTCATTTGTTCGCCGGAGCATATCGTCAAACGGATCAACCACGATCAGCGCAAGGAACCGTGTATGTACACCGACAACGCCGGGTCGAAGCGCCAGAAATGGGAGACCTGCGGCTCCTATGCGGAAGCCAAAAAGCGCAAGGCCGAAATTGAGTATCAGATCGACACCGGCGTATTTATCCCACCCAACGCCAGTACCTTGTCTGATTTTTTGGATGAATATGTGTCCCTTTATGGCGTAAGCACATGGGCACCCTCCACCTTTGATGGGCATAAGGCGTTGATTGAAAACTACATCAAACCCATCATCGGAGATGTAAAACTCGATGACATCAACCCCCGGATGATCACCAAATTTTATAAGGATCTTCAAACCGTGCAAGCCGTTCCTCGCTATGGACATCCTGCCGGTGAACTGATCTCTCCGCGCACAATACGGGAGATACACAAGCTGCTACGAAATGCTTTTAATCAGGCAGTAAAATGGGAGATCATGGCGAGAAATCCGGCGCAGAACGCCACAGTGCCCAAAGTCGAAAAGCATGAGCGGGATATTTGGGACGCACAGACGCTTATGACGGCACTTTCTCTTTGCAAAGATCCTTTTTTGTCCTTGGCGATCAACCTGGCCTTTGCCTGCTCCCTGCGTATGGGAGAACTGCTGGGTCTCACATGGAATTGTGTGGATATCAGTCAGGACAGTATCGACCATGACCGTGCGTACATCTACATCGACAAGGAGCTTCAGCGGGTCTCCAGAGAATCGCTGACACAAACGGGAGAAAAGGGCATCATGTTCAAATTTCCAACGATACGGGGATGCAACTCTACCGTGCTGGTGCTGAAGGAACCAAAAACCAAGACGAGTGTGCGAAAGGTGTTCCTTCCTAAAGCAGTGGCTGAAATGCTTGTGGAACGCAAGAAAATGGTTGATGAGTTGAAAGAACTGTTGGGGGATGAATATAGAGACTATGATCTTGTGTTCGCCAGCACACAGGGAACGCCTACGGAAGCGAATTTTATTGACCGGGCTTTCACCAAACTCATTGCGGACAACCATCTTCCGAAGGTGGTTTTTCACAGCCTTCGGCACACCAGCACGACCTATAAGCTCAAACTCAGCGGCGGTGACATTAAGGCCGTGCAGGGCGATACCGGTCATGCGCAGGCTACAATGGTCACAGAGCGGTATGCTCACATTCTGGACGATGACCGCCGGGTCAACGCCACAAGATTCCAGAAGGAGTTTTATGGCGGCGCTGAACCGGAGACGGCGGCAGGCGAGGCATCCGAAGCACGGCAGGCTCCCACCGATCCGCTGCAAAGTCTTGACGCAGCGGCCAAACAGCAGTTGCTTTTGAAACTTCTTGCGGAATCTCCGGATATAGCAACGCTGCTGACGGCCCTAACCGGAAAGGGCGCATGAATCAAACCTCTGACGAAGTACCTAAGGGTGCTTTGCCAGAGGTTTTGATTTAGACAACCAAAGAGTAGATTTGACCAGTTAAAAGGATATGACAGGCTTATTGATACGCGCTTTTCCACAACACCTACTGCGGCGAAATTTGCTTCTCTTATAGAAATAAAAATATTTTCATGTTAAAATTAAAATAAATCTCTAAGGAGGTTGAAGCACATGGACGAGAATCATTCCATCCAGCTTTTTGAAGATAGAAGAATCCGCACCGCATGGGACGAAGAACAGGAAGAATGGTATTTCTCTGTTGTGGATGTTATTGCTGTCCTGACAGATAGCTCTAATCCAACAGACTACCTCAAAAAAATGCGTAAGCGTGATGAGCAGCTTGCAAGCTACCTGGGGACAAATTGTCCCCAGATAGCAATGATGGGCGCAACCGGTAAAAAGCGTAAAGTGTTGGCGGCAACGGCTGAACAGATTTTACGCATTATTCAGTCCATTCCATCGCCTAAAGCTGAACCGTTCAAACTTTGGCTCGCACAGGTTGGCCGTGAACGCATTGAGGAAACCATCGACCCGGAACAGGCAATCGACCGTGCATTAGAGACCTATCAAAAAAAGGGATATGATACAGACTGGATTCATCAGCGGCTTCTTTCTATCCGCGTCCGTAATGAGCTTACAGCGGAATGGCAGGAGCGCGGCGTACAGCAGGGCAAAGAGTATGCCATTCTCACCGATGAGATCACGAAAGCATGGTCCGGCATGACTACTCGGCAATATAAGAAGCTGAAAGGTTTGAAAAAAGAAAACCTTCGTGATAACATGAGCACGATGGAAATTGTTCTGAATATGCTGGCAGAGGCAACAACCACAGAACTGTCAAAAGCACATCAGCCGGAAGGGTTTTCTGAAAGTCAGAAGATTGCCCGTCGTGGCGGCAGCTATGCCGGTCAGGTTCGACAGGATATTGAAAAGGATACCGGGCGACCGGTCATTACATCGCAGAACGCAGCACAGCTTAATGCCGTAGTCGTTGGCATGATAGAAAGCGTAGTGGAAACGGAAAAGCCTGATACCGACGAAACCAAATAAAAAGCGTGAGCACAGCCAATCGGACAAACCGAAAAGCCGTACTTCCGTTTCACAATACATAGAAAAGCGTTAGGCGAATATTGCCCAATGCGGATCTCTATGGAAAGGCGTTACCTTATATTCCGGACCGGAAACAGGAGAGGGCGATAAAGGATCGGCTGAACCGGCCAAAAGTCAGTTTTTGAGGGCATACCCAAAGGAAAATGAACCCCAAACCACCGAACGCGTTTCCGGCCCAGTGCTAATTGTCTGCTAACTATGCGCTCAAAAAGCGATGAAAATTAGCAAAAAAAGACGGCGAATGTGGAGTGGTGAGAAAACGGGAAAACCAGTGATATCAATGGCTTTCGGGCGGCGTTGGCAATCGAAAAAAGGCAAGCGGAATCTACTCCTAAGCGTTAGGCCGCTGGTTCGACTCCAGTCCGGGGTGCCAGAGGAAAGCAGAACATCCGATCGGATGTTCTGCTTTCCTCTGGATTTTGCGCCTTTTCGAAAAAATCTCCGGAAAAATCCAAGCCGGGAAGGAGATGGCCTTGCATTTTTGGGAAAGGCATAGTAAAATACTACCAAATAGAGGCAGAGTAGAAGCACGCGTGTCGGCCAACAGGCCACAGTGCCGGAGGAACGGGGAGTTGTCCGCCGGACGAAAGGAGATTTCCGCAGTGTGTGCTTCGCATCCCGCTGCCGCATACCGGAACCGGCGGGCGGTGCCTGCCCGGCCTCCTCTGTGCGGCGTAACTGCCCACAGAAGGAGGAATTTTTTTATGTATCCCCATCCCTTTTCCGTCGGCTATTGGCGCACAGCCGCCAATGAGCTGAAAGACGTCCGGAAGTTGACCTTTGCGGCGCTGTGCATCGCTTTGTGCATGGCGCTGGCCGCCATTCCGTCGGTGCCCCTGTGGGGCGGTGCCAAAATCACCTGGGGCTTCCTGGCCCGGGCGGTGTGCGCATGGGTCTGCGGACCTGTACTGGGCGTTGTGTTTGCCGTGGCGGAGGATCTGCTGAGCTTTTTCATCACCGGTGGCGGCGGCTATCCTTTCTTTCCCGGCTATACCCTGACCACCATGCTGGGCGTTTTTGTATACTCCCTGTTTTTCTACAAGTCGAAAATTACGTTTGGTAGAGTCTTTTGGGCGAAATTGCTGACCAATATCCAGAATGTGATCCTGGGCGCACTCTGGATGGCTATTCTCAGCGGCAAGGCGTGGTACGTCACCGCCAGCGGCAGCGCCATTAAAAACCTGATCTGTCTGCCCTTTCAGGCAATTCTGCTCTATACCCTGTTTACCACCCTTCGGCCGTTTTTAGTGAAAGCGCGGCTGATTGAGTGACAGGGAAAACCTCTTTTCGGTGATACGTGCGCCCCGGCTTCGGCCGGGGCACTTTTCGTATGAAAACCGGCGGGAAAGGGGGAAGTTCATCATTTGCTTTCCCTTTGTTCACAAATTGTTTACCTGCCCCCATTGACTTTAGATAGCAGGGGTGGTAAACTGCGTTTAGCACTCAGGGAGAAAGAGTGCTAAACATGATTTGAGGTGCTTTTTGTGGACTTGACTGACCGGAAAAAGCAAATATTGAAAGTGGTGGTTGAGGATTACATCCGTACCGCCGAGCCGGTAGGCTCCAAAGCCATTGCCGCGGAAATGGGCGGCAGCGTTTCTTCTGCCACCATCCGCAATGAGCTTTCCGACCTGGTGGAGCTTGGTTATCTGGAACAGCCCCACACCTCGGCCGGCCGTGTTCCGTCCCCCAAGGGCTACCGGCTGTACGTCAACGAGCTGATGGAGCGCCAGCGGCTCTCCTTAGCGGAGACCGAAAAGATTAACCAGTCCCTCCAGATGAAAATGGAGGAGTTGGACCGGGTGATCTCTCAGGCGGGCCGGGCCGTCAGCAGCTTTGTGAATTACCCCGCCTATGTGGCGACTGCCGGAAAGGGCAGCATCACCGCCAGCCGCTTTGATCTGCTGCCAGTGGATGAGAAAAGCTGCATCGTGGTCATGATGATGGGCGACAACCGGGTGAAATCCCAACTGCTGCGGATGCAGCTGAAGGTGGACCGGGACCAGATGGCCGCATTGGTGGAGCTTTTGAACCGGCATTTCACAGGGATCTCCATCAAGGAGATGAACCAGAAGCTGATGGCTATTTCGCAGGGCATTACCCCGCAACTGTTTCTGCTGCTGAGCCAGACAGTGAATTACGCTGTGGACGTTCTGGAGGAATCCAACCATCGGGAGTTCATCATGGCGGGCACCAATCAGCTCTTGAAGCTGCCGGAGTTCCGGGACGCCGACAAAGCCCATGAATTGATGAGCTTTCTGGCGGACGATAAGGAAAAGCTGCCGGTGCCGGACGAGGGGCCTATTAAAATTTTGATTGGCCCGGAAAATGTGAACGATGCCTTAAAGGACACCAGCGTGGTGGTGGCCAGTTACGATATTGGCGATGATATGCGGGGGTTGATCGGCGTGGTCGGTCCTACCCGGATGGATTACGCCACTGTGGCCGCCCGGCTGACGGGCTTTGCCGATGGGTTGACCAGACTGTTCGGCAAACAGGAAAAACAAGAACTACCCCCGAAGGAGGATACAGATACATGAGCGAAGAAACCAAAGAGCCTTTAGAGGAGACTCCCGTGACCGCGGAAACGGCGGAGACGGAGCAGGAAAAGACTCCGGAGAATCAGGAGCCGGAAAAGAAGGCCAAGAAGAAAGAAAAGAAGGAAAAGGGCATCACCTTTACCCGGGAGCAGGTAGAGAAGATGGAGCTGGCTGCCAAGCAGTTGGAATCCGTGAAGGATCAATTCACCCGCCTCACTGCCGAGTATGACAACTACCGCAAGCGCACCACCAAGGAAAAGGATGGCATCTATCAGGATGCCAAGGGCGACACCATCAAGACCTTCCTGGCGGTGTATGACAATCTGGAACGGGCCGCAGCCGCCGAGGGCGGCGAGGACGATCCCCACAAAAAGGGATTGGAGATGATCTTCCACCAGTTCAAGGAGCTGCTTGCCAAGGAGGGCGTCAAGGAGATCGAGGCCAATGGCAAGGAATTTGACCCGGAGCTGATGAACGCCGTCATGCACATTGAGGACGAGAATCTGGGCGAGAACGTTGTAGCCCAGGTGTTCCAGGCGGGTTTTGAACTCAACGGCAAGGTCCTGCGCCACGCCATCGTACAGGTGGCCAACTAAAAGGAGATTTATATGGATAAGAAGCTGTACCGTGATCCCCAGAACGGGATGATCGCCGGTGTGTGCGCCGGTGTTGCCGAGTATTTCGGCTGGGACCCCACCTGGGTCCGGCTTGGCTGGGCGCTGTTCACACTGCTGGGCGGCAGCGGACTGATTCTGTATCTGATCGCGGCGATCATCATGCCGCGGCTGGACCGTATGTGATCCGAGCGCCGGTGAAAGCCGGAGTATGCAAATAGTTATCAATAAAAATTCAGATAAATTTGGAGGAATTCATTATGTCTAAGGTTATCGGTATCGACTTAGGTACAACAAATAGCTGCGTGGCTGTCATGGAGGGCGGCGAAGCCGTTGTCATCCCCAACGCCGAGGGCAATCGCACCACCCCGTCTGTGGTGGCATTCAGCAAGACCGGCGAGCGTATGGTGGGCCAGGTGGCAAAGCGTCAGGCCATTACCAACCCCGACCGCACCATTTCTTCCATCAAGCGTGAAATGGGCAGCGATTACAAGGTGAACGTGGACGGCAAGGCCTACACCCCTCAGGAGATCAGCGCCATGATCCTGCAGAAGCTCAAGAGCGACGCTGAGGCCTATCTGGGCCAGACCGTTTCCGAGGCTGTCATCACCGTTCCCGCTTACTTTACCGACGCCCAGCGTCAGGCCACCAAGGACGCCGGCAAGATCGCCGGTCTGGACGTGAAGCGTATCATCAACGAGCCTACCGCAGCCGCTCTTGCCTACGGCGTGGATAAGGAGCAGTCCCAGAAGATCATGGTCTATGACCTGGGCGGCGGTACCTTCGACGTGTCCATTCTGGACATTGATGACGGCGTTATCGAGGTTCTGGCCACCGCAGGCAACAACCGTCTGGGCGGCGATGACTTCGATGAGTGCATTATGAAGTGGATGGTCAGCGAGTTCAAGCGCACCGACAATGTGGACCTCTCCGGCGACAAGGTTGCCATGCAGCGTCTGAAGGAGGCTGCTGAGAAGGCCAAGATCGAGCTGTCCGGCGTGACCACCTCCAACATCAACCTGCCCTATATCACTGCGGACGCCACCGGCCCCAAGCATCTGGACCTGACCCTGACCCGGGCTAAGTTCAACGAGCTGACCGCTCATCTGGTGGAGGCTACCGCCGGCCCCGTCCGTCAGGCTCTGGGCGACGCTGGCCTCACCGGTAATGACATCCACAAGGTCCTGATGGTGGGCGGTTCCAGCCGTATCCCTGCCGTGCAGGACATGGTCAAGAAGCTCACCGGCAAGGAAGGCTTCAAGGGCATCAACCCCGACGAGTGCGTGGCTATGGGCGCAGCCCTGCAGGGCGGCGTGCTCACCGGCGACGTGAAGGGCCTGCTGCTGCTGGATGTCACCCCCCTGTCCTTGGGCATTGAGACCATGGGCGGCGTGTGCACCAAGCTGATCGACCGCAACACCACCATCCCTGTGAAGAAGAGCCAGATCTTCTCCACTGCTGCGGATAACCAGACCTCTGTGGAGGTCAACGTCCTTCAGGGCGAGCGTGAAATGGCTGCTGCCAACAAGTCCCTGGGCCGCTTCCATCTGGACGGCATCGCTCCCGCCCGCCGTGGCGTGCCTCAGATCGAGGTCACCTTCGATATCGACGCCAACGGCATCGTGAATGTCTCCGCAAAGGATCTGGGCACCGGTACCGAGCAGCATATCACCATCACCTCCTCCTCCAACATGAGCAAGGATGATATTGAGAAGGCTGTCAAGGAAGCCGAGCAGTATGCCGCTCAGGACAAGAAGATGAAAGAGGACGTGGAGACCCGCAACCAGGCCGATCAGATGGTCTATCAGAGCGAAAAGACCCTGAATGAGATGGGCGACAAGATCCCCGCCGAGGATAAGAGCAAGGTCCAGGCCGGCATCGACAAGCTGAAGGAGGCCCTGAAGGGCACCGACACCGCCGCCATCAAGACCGCTACCGATGAGCTGACTCAGGACTTCTACGCTGTCAGCGAGAAGCTCTATCAGCAGGCCAACCCCCAGGGCGCTCAGGGCGGTGCCCAGGCCGGTTCCGACATGGGCGGCCAGCAGGCCGGCGGCGCGCAGGACGGTCAGTATTATGACGCCGACTACAAGGTCGTGGATGATGACGACCAGAACAAGAAGTAAAAAACCTATACGGATCGGAACCGATGGGACGGGGATCATTCCCCGCCCCATTGGGGCCGTTTTGGAGCAAACTTAGAGATGAGGAATCCGGAACGGGGAAGCCGGTTCCTGATTCCTGATCCTTAAGTGATTCCTGAGAGGAGCAGCAAGTATGGCAGCAGAAAAACGTGATTATTACGAGGTCCTGGGCGTTGACAAGAGCGCATCCGAGGACGAGATCAAGCGCGCATATAAGAAGATGGCCCGGAAGTATCACCCGGACCTGAATCCTGACAATAAAGAGGCGGAGGAGAAGTTCAAGGAGGTCAACGAGGCATATGAGGTTCTCTCTGACTCTGATAAAAAAGCCCGTTATGACCAGTTCGGCTTTGCGAGTGTGGACTCTAACTACGGAGCGGGGGCCGGCGGCGGTGCTTACGGTGCCGGCGGCTTCGATTTTGGCGATCTGGGGGATATTTTCGGCAGCTTCTTTGGCGGCGGCTTCGGCTCCGCCCAGCGCCGGAACCCCAACGCTCCCCAGCGGGGCGAGAGCATCCGCCTGAGTGTGACCATCAGCTTTGAGGAGGCGGCCTTCGGCTGCGAGAAGGAAGTCAGCGTGGACCGCTATGAGACCTGCGTGGTCTGTCACGGCTCCGGCTGTGCCGACGGCACCTCGCCCGAGGTCTGCCCGGACTGCCACGGCTCCGGTCAGGTGCAGGTGCGGCGGCAGACGCCCATGGGTGTGTTCGCCACAACCTCTCCCTGCGGCCGCTGCGGCGGCAAGGGCCGCATCATCAAGACCCCCTGTACCGCTTGCCGGGGCAGCGGCTTAGAGCGCAAGCGCCGCACCATTCAGGCCAAGATCCCCGCAGGTATCGACAATGGCCAGACCATCTCCATCCGGGGGCAGGGCCACGCCGGAAAGAACGGCGGCCCGTCCGGTGATCTGCTCATCACCATTACGGTCCGCCCCCACGAGCTGTTCCGCCGGGAGGGTACCTCCGTCCTCTGTGAGGCACCCATCACCTTTGCGCAGGCTGTTCTGGGCGCGGAGCTGGAGATCCCCACCATTGACGGCAAGGTAAAATATGACCTGCCGGAGGGGACCCAGTCCGGCACCACCTTCCGCCTGAAGGGCAAGGGCATCCCGGAACTCAACGGCCGGGGCCGGGGCGACCAGTACGTTACCGTTTACATCGAGACCCCCCGGAACCTGAACCGGGAGCAGAAGGAAGCTTTGAAGAAGTTCGCGGAATCCGTAGGTGATAACAACTACGAGGAACGGAAGAAGTTCTTCAAGAAGTTTAAGAAGTGAGGCAAGGTATGTATCTGGCAGATTACCATACCCATACGCAGTTTTCTCCCGATGCTCATGATCCCATGACGGTGATGGCTCAGGCCGCACTGGATGCCGGAATGGACGAGATCTGCTTTACGGATCATGTGGAGCCCCTGACCTGGGGGTCCAATGAACTGCGCCCGCCCTATGACTGGTCGGGGCTGACAGCGGATTTCGCCAACGTTCAGGCCGCGCTGGGGGACCGCATCCATCTGCGGCTGGGCATGGAGATGGGCGACGCGCAGAAGGCCCCGGCCCACATGAAAAAGCTGTTGGAGGACGCGCCGCAGTTTGATTTCATCATCGGCTCGGTGCACCTGCTGTCGGAGCGCTTCGGAAGCGAGGATCTGTATCTCTACACGCCCAAGGATCAGGCGGAGGCTCAGACCGCATTGGGAGATTATCTGGAAGAGGTTTTAGCGCTGGCAAAGCTGGGCGGCTTTACGGTTCTGGGCCATTTGACTCTGCCCCTGCGGTATTTCAATGAGATGCGGGGGCTTCATACCAGCTTTGATCCCTATGAGGCTGAGATCCGGGAAATTTTGAAAACTCTGATCGAAAACGGGCGAGGCATCGAGCTGAACGTCAACCGGGGCAATACGCCTTTACCGGACGCCAAGTGGCTGCGGATCTACCGGGAACTGGGCGGTGAACTCATCACCCTGGGCACCGATGCCCATAGCCCGGAGCATGTGGGCCGCTTCATCCGGGAGCGGCAGACTTTGCTGAAAGAGTGCGGCTTTACCCGGTTCTGCACCTTTGAAAAGCAGATGCCTGTCTGGCACGCACTGTAATAAAGAATTGATTTTTGTCGGAGGGCGGTGTATACTGACCCTGCATCATCCGAAAAAACGATTATTTGGAGGAAATGACTATGAAAATCGCATTGGGCTGTGATCACGGCGGTTATGAGCTGAAGCAGTTTATCATGCAGACCCTGGAAAAGCTGGGCTATGAGTATGAGGATTTTGGCTGCTACTCTCTGGAGAGCTGCGATTATCCCGATTTCGGCGCTGCCGCTGCCCGTGCCGTGGCTGAGGGCAAGTGCGACCGCGGTATCGTGATCTGCACCACCGGTATCGGCATTTCCATCGCTGCCAACAAGATCAAGGGCATCCGCTGCGCCCACTGCGCCGACTGCCTGGAGGCGGAGATGACCCGCCGCCACAACGACGCCAACATGATGGCCATCGGCGCGGGCTTTACCGGCAAGAATATGGCAGAGCGCATGGTGGAGGTGTTCCTGACCACCGAGTTTGAGGGCGGCCGCCATGAGCGCCGGGTCAACAAGATGATGGCCCTGGAACAGGAATAACAGACCGAAAAGCAGAAACGGGGTGAGGCGGCATGGCATCAGGCACCAGAGGATACAGCAGCTATCGCGGGAGAGGCCGGAAGGGAAAAATTTTCCTGGCCATCCTGCTGATCCTCATTATTCTGGGTTCTGTGGGCTTTATTATGGCCCGGGAGCACATGCGCTATGACGCCGACGGTAATCTCCACTTTGACCTGCCTTGGGACAAAGGGACTTCTGACCCTGTCGAAGCCCCCGGAGACCCGGATGTGGTGATCCGGGAACCGGAGCAGACCGCTGTCAAAACACCGGTCCGGGGGACGCTGCTGGCGGCAAAGCCGCTGACAATGGAAGATCAGGAGACCGCTGAGACGCCGCTTTCCGAAGCCGCCGTAACGGCGGTGACGCTGAAGGACAGCGCCGGCCGGGTATATTTTGACAGCAGCGCTGCCGTGACCGGCGCAGTCAGCGTGAAACCGGACACCGGGGAGGCGCTGAATGACCTGACGGCCCGGACAGACGTGACCGCTGTGGCCCGGATCGCCTGCTTCCACGATCCCAAGGCCGCCAACGCCGACGTGGAGGGCATGGGCCTGAAAAACACCGGCGGTTATATCTTCTATGACGGCAACAACAGCCAATGGCTGGACCCCGGCCATGAAAAGGCCCGGACGTATCTGCTGAATATCATCCGGGAAGCTGCGGAGCAGGGGTTCCGAGAGATCATTTTGACGGATGTCAGCTATCCCACCGCAGGCAAGCTGGACAAGATCGACTTTTCCAACGCCATGACCGCCGGGGACACGGCAGAGGCGGGACGGCAGGCACAGATCGAGGGCTTCCTCCGGGAGGTGCGGGATGCACTGCCGAAGAATGTGATCCTTTCACTGGAGCTGCCTGCGGAGACCGTTCTCGCCGGGACGAACAGTGACGCCGGGCAGGAACTCAGCGCCTTGGCACCGCTGGTGGACCGCATCTATGCGGAGACCACCGAGGCGGAGGCCTCTGCATTGGAGACTGCTGTTAAGGCGGCGTCCGCTACCTGTGGCTTTGTGCCGGAGCTGACGGAGCAGCCTGCCGAAGGTACGGAAAACTGGCTGCTGATCCAAAAGTAAATGAGCAAATGAAAAGGAACCCGCATTGTGAAAACAATGCGGGTTCCTTTTGCTTACAGCTCGCCGAGAAATTCCTCGTCCCGGTGGATTTTTACGGTGATGGGGGCAAACTGAGGGTACGCGGACAAAAATTCGTCGGTAAAGGCGAAGTCCTCCCACTGGTGCATGGGCAGGAACCGGCGAACCTCCATCAGATTCAAAAAATAGTTAGGCCCCAGATAGCCGCCCGTTTTCAGCCGGGAATCCAAGGGAAGCATGGCCAAATCGACGCGGCGGCCACGGAGAGGTTCTGTGTACCGCTTGAAATTGGCCTCCATATTACGGTTCCAAGCCAAGTCCTCTTCCGCCCAGTGCCACCAGTTCAGGTCTCCGGCGTGGAAGATGGATTGTCCCTCGACCGTTACCATCCACGCCACGCCCTCGTCGGTGGAGGGGAAGGTCTCCACGGTGACGCCGGGGAGAGGGGCAAAGGTGTCATGCTTGCCGCAGCGGCGGCATTTGGCGGCGGTCTCCGGGGAAAGCTGCCACTTTGTCAAATTGTGGGGCGTCAGGCGAAAGTCACTGCCTAACAGAAATTGAATGTCCGCCTTGCGGTCCGCCAGTGTGAACACCGCCGGATTGAAGTGGTCCTCGTGGCGGTGGCTGACGAACACCAGCAGCGGCTTGTCCGACAGGGGCGGGAGAACGCCCTTCCACCAGTCGAACAGCAGGCAGACCTGATCCAGTTCGATGAAAAAACCGTCGTGGGCCAAAAATGTGACACGCATGTAAATTTTCTCCTTGATTCGCAAAAAGGGGGTGGGAAGCCGTCTCACCTTGTGGTAAGATTATAACATGAAACAAACAGATTCGACAACTGAAAATCTATTGCGGACGCTGCCGGAGCCGCTGTTGGGCTGGTACCGGGAAAACGCCCGGGACCTGCCTTGGCGGCACACGGAGGACCCTTACCGCATCTGGGTGTCGGAGATCATGCTCCAGCAGACCCGCGTGGCGGCGGTCTTAGGCTATTATGCCCGTTTTTTGGCGGTGTTCCCCACAGTGGAGGCGCTGGCGGAGGCAGACGAGGAGCGGCTCATGAAGCTGTGGGAAGGCCTTGGTTATTACAGCCGGGCCAGAAACCTGCAAAAGGCGGCAAAGGAGATCACGGCACTGGGCGGCTTTCCGGACACCTATGACGGCCTGCTGGCCCTGCCGGGCATCGGAGACTACACCGCCTCCGCCATTGCCGCCGCAGCCTTCGGACGGCGGGAACCGGCGGTGGACGGCAATGTGCTCCGGGTCATGACCCGGCTGACAGACTGCCATGATGACATTTCTGATCCGAAAACCAAGCGGGCTGTCCGGGCAGCGCTGGCGGAGGTCATGCCGGAGGAACCGGCGGACATCCGCATTTTCAATCAGGCTATGATGGAACTGGGGGCCACAGTCTGTGGGCCCAATACCGCTCCCCGGTGCGATGACTGCCCCGTAAGCGGCCTGTGTCTGGGCCGACAGCGGGGAACGGCAGAGACCCTGCCGGTGAAAAAGGCGAAAAAGGAGCGGCGGGTGGAGGAAAAAACCGTGCTCCTGCTGAAACGAGACGGAAAGATCGCCCTGCGGAAGCGGCCTAAAACCGGCCTGCTGGCAGGACTTTGGGAGTTTCCCAATGTGGAGGGCGCTCTGGATGAAACAGCCGCCGGCGCGGCGGTGGAGGCCATGGGCCTGTCGGTGATTGACTGGCAGAGCCGCCTGACGGCCAAGCACATCTTCACCCATGTGGAGTGGCGCATGACCGGCTACGCGCTGACCGTCCGGGGCGACGGCCCTGCGGAACTGGAATGGGTGGATGCGGCAGGCCTTGCGGCGCGCTCTGTGCCGTCGGCGTTTGCCCGGTATTATGAAGAAGCAAAGCGTGAATTGGAGATGAAGTAAAATGGGATTCTTGCTGGGACTGCCTTTGAAGCTGTTGGCGCTGGTCTTTGGCCTGCTCCGGGTGTTGATCCCTGTCTTGCTGCTGATTTTGGTCATTCGTTGGCTGTGGCAGAAATACGGCGGCCACAGGCGCTCGGAATCAGCAAAAAAAGACGAACCCCACTTCAAGGGACCGGTGTATACCGTGGATTACAAGGAAGTTAAGGACGATGACAGGCACAAGGAATGATCCTGCTTGCCGCCCTGATGTTATAAGGAGAAATCATGCTGAAGGTTTTTAATGTCGTCGGCGTTATTGTGCTGCTTTTGCTGCTGCGGAAGCTGATCTGGTGTCTGCGGTGGCTGTGGTGCTGGAAACATGACCGGGAGACCCCGCCGTCCATCGGCTGGCTGCCCAGCCGGGACGGTGGCCGGTTTGACGCCCATGTGCAAAAGCGTGACGGGGAGGGCTGACAATGGCTTTCTGGAAAAAGAGCGAGGACCCTTGGGACATCGACCCCGACGAGCGCAGGCTGGCTTCAGAACCGGCGGAAAAAGCCCCCGGTCTGTTGGATACCCTCCGGGGGGATTGGGACGCTATGCGGGCGGAATGGCAGGAGAAACGGGAAAAGCTGCGACTGCCGCCGGAGAAGTGCCCCTGGTGCGGCAAGGACATGGAGCAGGGCTTCCTTATGAGCGGCAGGGGTGTTTTCTGGTACCGGGGCATCCCCACCGGAAAGGCGCGGTGGCTCAGTCCCGGAGGTGGAAATATCATGCGGGTGGACACAGAAGGCTTTTTGACTACCTACCACACGGCCTGGTACTGCCCGGACTGTAAAAAGATGACCATTGACGCAGCTGACCTGCAAACGGAGGTAGAGAGAAACCAGGCGGCATTCCCCGTGGGAGCGGAGGAGACAGCATCGCAGAGCGATGAAGCAAAAGAGGGAGAATAAAAAAGATGGCACAGCTTTATTTCAAATACGGGGCCATGGGCTCCAGCAAAACGGCCAACGCTTTGATGGCCCGGTTCAACTATGAGGAGCGGGGCCAAAAGACCCTGCTGGTGAAGCCCCGGATGGACCAGCGGGACGGAGACCACATGGTCCATTCCCGTATCGGTCTGGAATACCCCTGCGTCTACTTCGACGAAATGCGGGCGCTGTCCGAGGATGCGTTGAAAGAAAACGCCTGTATCATTGTGGACGAGGCCCAATTCCTCTCCAAGGAGGAAGTAGACTATCTGGTGCATGTGGTGGACGATCTGGGGGTCCCCGTGATCTGCTACGGACTGCGGGCGGACTTCAAGGGAGAGCTGTTCCCCGGCAGCTACGAGCTGCTGGTGATGGCCGACAAGCTGGAGGAGGTCAAGACCATCTGCTGGTGCGGCAAAAAGGCCATGTTCAACGCCCGGTTCGACGAAAACGGCAAGGTTTTGAAGGAGGGCGCTCAGGTGGTCTTGGGGGCCAATGACAAATACATCGGCCTGTGCCGCCGCCACTGGCGGGCCGGGGATCTGGGCCCGGACTTCAACGGAAAGGGTACGGGAGACTGATGATCTGTAATCTCTGCCCCCGCCGCTGCGGTGTGGAGCGAACGCCGGACAAGGCGGCGGGTGTGTGCGCCATGCCCGCTTGGCCGGTGGCGGCACGGGCCATGCTGCACCAGTGGGAGGAGCCGTGTTTAGTGGGAGAGCGGGGCGCGGGCGCCGTGTTTTTCTCCGGGTGCAATCTCCGGTGCAAATTCTGTCAGAACGGCGTGATCTCTCAGGAAGGCTACGGCAAGCCCATCACCCCCCGGCGGCTCCGGGAGATTTTTGAGGAACTGGTGGAGCAGGGCGCGGCCTGCTTGGATTTAGTGACGCCCACTCACTTCACGGACGCGGTGCTGGAAGCCTTGGGGGACGGGCCCTGGCCGGTGCCGGTGGTTTGGAACTGCGGCGGGTATGAATCCGTGGAGACCCTGAAACGCTTGGAGAACCGGGTACAGGTGTACCTGCCGGACCTGAAATATGCCCTGACGGAGCCGGCCAAAGCGTATTCCGGTGCGGCGGATTACCCGGAGACGGCGAAAGCGGCCATTTTAGAGATGTTCCGCCAGACCGGGCCGTACAGAATGGAAAACGGCCAGCTGAGAAGCGGTGTTCTCATCCGGCATCTGGTACTGCCGGGAGAACTGGAAAACACGAAGGCCGTCATCGACTGGGTGGCGGAGACCTTCCGCCCCGGCGAAGTGCTGTTTTCCCTCATGAGCCAGTACACGCCCCAGCCGGGGGCCGAGGGCAAGCTGGCCCGGAGGGTGACAAAGGCGGAGTACCGGGCGGCGGAACGGTACATGGCGGACTGCGGCATTGCCGACGGCTTCACTCAGGAGCGAACCTCCGCCAAGGAGGAGTATACCCCGGATTTCCATTTGCAGGGGATTTGAGAAGATAGGACGGACGGGCCAAAATTTAGGGGGCCATAATATGAAGGTAAAAAAGCTGATCATTGTCCTTGCGCCAATAGGGATTCTGTTCGTTGTAATATGTGCGGTAGTATCTTTGACAAGACCATATTTTCCACCAAGACCAAAGAATACAACTCTGGAATTTTGGATATGTGACGATGTGTCATCCGTTGACTGGAACGGACATGATGAAATAACCGGCTGGATGGGTGCGCGGGAGTTTTTGGGAAAAGATTACCACATGAGCACGCAGGGGGGGAAACCCAATGTGCGGGTGTCCTATCTTCTGACCGCTTGGCCGGACTATGCCGATGATGGACAATATGTTACAACAATAGAAATAACCGACCCGGCTGTATTTGTATATGGACTAACAGTAGAATCGGAGCCTACAGAATTTGAGCGGGTGATGATGTCTATGGGATATAAAGTCGAATTGGCAGATAATAGCATTCAAAGAGCCGTTAGGGATGGGTTTACCTTTTCCATTTGTCATGGCGATACTCCGAAGCTTGTTATTTCCGCAGAGGTAAGTAACCGCGAAGAGATTTGCTTTTGACTGAAAACGTCCAGCTTGCTGGATTCCACATAAAGAGCGCCCCTGTATGATTTTTCATACAGGGGCGTTTGTATACACTTTTCAGATACCCAGCAGGAAAGAGGCGAAGCGGAAGTAGATCAGCAGGGAGAGGGCATCCACGATGGTGGTGATGAAGGGAGAGGCCATCACCGCCGGGTCAAAGCCGATCTTTTTAGCCAGCAGCGGCAGCATACAGCCTACGATCTTGGCGGCGAACACGGTGCACACCAGCGTCAGGCAGATGACGGCGGCTACGGTGACGGTAATGGGATTGTGGAATACCATCCGGTCCAGCAGCATCAGCTTGGCGAAGTTGGCGCCGGCCAGAACGGTGCCGCACAGCAGTGCCACCCGGCACTCCTTCCAGACCACCTGGATCAGGTCGGAAAATTCGATCTCGCCCAGAGACAGGCCGCGGATCACCGTGACGCTGGCCTGAGAGCCGCAGTTGCCGCCGGTGTCCATCAGCATGGGGATATAGGCGGTGAGGATGGTGAAAGCACTGAGGGCGTCCTCAAAGCTGGAGATGATCTGGCCGGTAAAGGTGGCGGAGACCATCAATAGCAGCAGCCACGGAATACGGGATTTGAAGGTGTCAAAGGCACTGGTGCGGAGGTAGGGCTTGTCCGTCGGCAGCATAGCCGCCATCTTTTCCATATCCTCCGTGGTCTCTTCCTGCAAAACGTCGATGGCGTCATCGACGGTGACGATACCCACCAGGCGATTTTCCGTGTCCACCACGGGGAGGGCCAGAAAGTCATACTTGCCTAAAGCACGGGCGGTCTCCTCCTGATCATCCAGAGTCTGGACGCAGATGTAGTTCCGCTCCATGATGTCCCCGATGATGTCATCCTCCTCCGCCAGCAGCAGAGTACGGATGGAGAGGACGCCGATGAGGTGCCGCCAGTCATCAATGACGTAGCAGACGTTGATGGTCTCCTTGTCCGGTCCGGTCCGGCGGATGCGCTTCAGGGCGTCCTCCACCGTCATGGTCTCCTTCAGATCCACAAACTCCGTGGTCATAATGGAGCCGGTGGAGTCCTCCGGATATTTCAGAATTTCGTTGATGCTTTTGCGCATATCCGGGTCGGAGTGCTTCAAGATCCGCTTGACCACGTTGGCGGGCATTTCCTCCACGATGTCAACGGTATCGTCCAGATACAGCTCGTCCAGCACTTCCTTCAGCTCCGTGTTGGAAAAGCCGCGGATCAGCAGCTCCTGCTGGTCGCTTTCCAGCTCTACGAACACCTCTGCCGCCTGCTCCTTAGGCAGCAGACGGAACAGCAGGGGCAGGGTCTTTTCATCGTCCAGATCGTCCGCTAAAATGGCGATGTCCGCAGGCTCCAGCGGCAATAGGAGGTCCCGCAATTCTGTATATCGTTTTCGGTTCACCAGATCCTCAATTTTTTCGATCAGTTCCCCACGGTTTTCCATTTCAAACATAGCGTGACCTCCTTTCCGGGCCTTCCACCCGGTATTTCTGCATGGCGCGGAGCAAAATAAAAGACCTCGCCGCGTCCCATTCCGGTGCGGTGAAGTCCTGCTTCCAGGAGCGTCTCAGAGGACAGCATCCCTACCGTTCAAGCTTTAGCTTCACAGGGCGGTGAAATCGCGTTAGATGATACCTTGTTGTTCGATATCGCCTGTTCAAACCCTCTCATGATGTCTCCATCACTCCGCGGCAGCGATCCATATCCCTGTGGTAGCCTTACCTACCGGAACTCTATGCGGTTGTCATTTGATAACACATTTATAGTATGCCAAAAAACAGGCGCTGTCAACCCGGACGGACGAAAAAATTTCACAGAACCAGGAGAGCGGCCATCTGGCCGGTCTCCCGGATTCAGTTCAGACTGTTTTCGCTCTGCTGAAACAGCTTTCGCACCCGTTCCGCCGTGGCGGGGTGGTGTGTCAGCGCTGGGTCCTCTGCCAGCAGCCCGTCGGCGGCGGACTGCGCCTCCGCCAGCAGCCGGGTGTCGCAGCCGAGATCCGCCACCCGCAATCCCGGCAGACCATGCTGCCGGAGACCGAAGAAGTCACCGGGGCCCCGGAGCCGGAGGTCCTCCTCGGCGATCTTGAAGCCGTCGGCGGTTTTCGTCATGGCCTTCAGCCGCTGGCGGGTCTCGTCATTTTTATTGTCGGACACCAGTACGCAGTAGGACTGGTGCGCTCCCCGGCCCACCCGTCCCCGAAGCTGGTGCAGCTGGCTGAGGCCGAAGCGCTCCGCGTTCTCCACCACCATCAGATTGGCGTTGGGCACATCCACGCCCACCTCGATCACGGTGGTGGACACCAGAATGTCCGCTTTCCCGGCGGCGAAGGCAGACATGACGGCGTCCTTCTCCCTGGCCTTCATCTTGCCGTGGACGAAGGCCACCTTCAAGTCAGGGAAGATCTCCGTTTGCAGCTTTTGGGCGTATTCCGTCACGGCCTTCCGCTCGTCGGGCAGCTCGTCATTTTCGCTGACCATGGGGCAGACGATGTACACCTGACGCCCTGCCTCCACCTGCTTGCGGATAAAGGCGTACAGCCGGGGGTGATAGGCGGAGGTGACGGCATAGGTTTCAATAGGCTTTCGTCCCGGTGGGAGCTGGTCGATGACGGACACATCCAGATCGCCGTACAGAATCAGGGCCAGCGTCCGGGGGATGGGCGTGGCGGACATGACTAAGGTGTGGGGATGCTCTCCCTTTTCTGCCAGCGCCGTCCGCTGGGCCACGCCAAAGCGGTGCTGTTCATCCGTCACCACCAACCCCAGGTCAGCGTAGGCCACGCCGCCGGAGATCAGGGCATGGGTGCCGATGGCGAAGTCAATCTCGCCGGTGGCCAGTTGGGCGGTGACGGAGCGCTTTGTTTTGGCGGTGGTGGAGCCGGTGAGCAGGGCGCAGCGGATATTCAGCCGTTCCAGCAGCAGGGCAAGACCCCGGTAGTGCTGTTCTGCCAGCAGCTCCGTGGGGGCCATCAACGCCGCCTGACGGCCGTTTTTGACGCAGAAATACACGCAGGCGGCGGCCACCATCGTTTTGCCGGAGCCGACATCCCCCTGACAGAGACGGTTCATGGGCTTGCCGCTTTGCATATCGGCAATGGCTTCCTCTACACAGCGGCGCTGGGCGTCGGTGAGGGTAAAGGGGAGGGCGTTGTAAAACGGGGCCATATCCACCGGTTGAAACGGTTTCACGGAGACGGTCTCCCGCCGGGAGCGCAGCAGCTTCAATCCAATGGCGAAGAAAAATAGCTCCTCGAAAGCCAGTCGCCTCCGGGCAATGTCCAGCGCCTCCGGGGCCTCCGGGAAGTGGATGTTCTCGTAGGCATAATTCACCCGGCACAGCTGATGCGCCTGACGGACGCCGTCCGGCAGGCAGTCCGGCAGAATATCGGCGCAGCTGTCCAAACCCTGCCGGATGGCCCGGGACAACAGCAGCTGGCTGATCCCGGCAGTAAGGGGATAGATGGGCACGATGCGGCCGGTGTGCTCCCGCCGTCCCTCTGGCTCTACAATGGGACTTGCCATACTTTTCCGCAGGAGACTTCCCTCCGCCCTGCCGTAAAAGGTATAGGTCTCGCCTACCCGCAGTTGATTTTTCAGCCAGGACTGGTTGAAAAAGGTAACATCCAGCGCACCGGTGTCGTCCACGGCCCGGACCTTCACCAGATCCATGCCCTTGCGGATGTGGGACAGCTTTGGCTCCGAGGCAATCATGGCGGAGACGCAGGCCGGTTCGCCGGGGATGAGCTGGCTGATGGGCTTTATTTCCCGGCGGTCCTCATAGCGCCGGGGGAACCAGTTGATGAGGTCGCCCAGCGTGGCGATGCCCAGCTTGCCCAGAGTTTTTGCCTTGGCCTCGCCAATGCCCTTGATGTACCGCACATCGGTGTTCAGATCCGCCATGCGCCCGCCTCCTTTCCGCAGTTTTCATAAGGCTATTATAAACGGCGGCGGCGGTTTTGAAAAGAGGGCAGAGAAAAGAACAGGGCTCCGCCGAGAAAACGGCGGAGCCTTGGCTTACAACAGCGCGGTATTCACATAGTCCACAAAGCGGTAGGTCAGGCCATTTTCCGTGACGGCCTCGCCGGTCCGCTCAATTTTCCAATTAGGGAGGGCGTCCAGATCGGGAAAAAAGGTGTCGGCATCCGATACGGTGCTGTCCACTCGGGTGACGGAGGCCCGCCGACAGCGGCCCAGCAGCGCGGCGTAAATGCTGCCGCCACCGATGAGCCAGACGTTTTCTTCATCTCCGGCCAGCGCCAGCGCGTCCTCCGGTGTGTGGACGATCTCACAGCCCTCCCGGGAAAAGGCCGGGTCACGGGTGATGACGATGTTTCGCCGCTTGGGCAACGGTCTGCCGCCGGGGAAGGAATCCAGGGTCTTGCGGCCCATGATGACGGTGCCGCCGGTGGTCAGCGTGCGGAAGTGCTTCATGTCCCCCGGCAGGGAGAACAGCAGATCACCGCTCCGGCCAATGGCCCACTGTTTATCTGTGACAACGATGGCGTTCATGGCACGGCTCCTTAAATGGCAATGGGGATTTTATCCTCGAAGGGGGCGGGGGTGTAGCCCTCCATCGTAAAGCTGTTCCGGGTGAAGGCATAGAAATCCGTTACGGAGGGGTCTATGGCGAACTTCGGCGCGGGGGCGGGGGTCTGGGTCAGCATCTTCTCCACGATGGGCACATGGCGGTCGTAAATATGGGCGTCGGCGATGACGTGGACCAGTTCGCCGGGCACAAGGCCGCTGACCTGAGCCATCATGTACACCAGCACGGCGTACTGCACCACGTTCCAGTTGTTGGCGGCCAGCATATCCTGACTCCGCTGGTTCAAAATGGCGTTGAGTACGTTGCCGGAGACGTTGAAGGTCATGGAATAAGCGCAGGGGTACAGGTGCATCTCAGAGAGGTCGGCAAAGTTGTAGATGTTGGTCAAGATCCGGCGGCTGGCGGGGTTATGCTTCAAATCGTAGAGCACCCGGTCCACCTGATCCATGTCTCCCTCGGGATAGTGGTGTTTGACGGCCAGCTGATAGCCGTAAGCCTTGCCGATGGAGCCGGTTTCATCCGCCCACTGATCCCAGATCCGGGCGTTGAGGTCATGGACGTTGTTGGACTTTTTCTGCCAGATCCACAGCAGCTCGTCCACAGCTGTTTTCCAGTAGGTCCGGCGGAGGGTCAGGATGGGAAACTCCTTTTGCAGATCGTAGCGGTTGACGATGCCGAATTTTTTGATGGTGTGGGCGGGCGTGCCGTCCTCCCAGTGGGGACGGACGTTCTGATCGGTGTCCCAGACGCCGTGGTCAAGGATCTCCCGAATGTTTTGCATAAAGACCTGATCGGCGTAGCTCATGACACGTTCCTCCCAAATTCTCATTAACTCTACACAGTATAGCAAAGAATGAAGAGGAAAACAAGATGCCCCCACAGAGAATGTTGTATAGAAAAAATCGGAAAATCAATCACAGCTTTTCTGCTGAAATAACGTTCATTCCTTGAAAAGCAGCAAAAAGTGCTGTAAAATAGGATCATAAACGAAAGAGGTGACAGTATGCTGGATCGCAGTGAGGTGGGCAAGCGGGGGTATCTGGACCGGGACTTCCGCCTGGTGCATCTGAAGGATTCTCTGGCCCAGAAAATCGACTACCATTACCATGAATTTGATAAGCTGGTGATCTTCCTCGGCGGAAAGGTGACCTACGTGGTGGAGGGCGTCACCTATTTCCTCAAGCCGTGGGACATCGTGCTGATCCAGCATAACCTGATCCACCGGCCCATCATCCACGCCGAGGAGCCTTACGAGCGGGCGGTGATGTGGCTGGGGCGGGACTGGATCGCCCAGCGCAGCGATCCCGGCGAGCCGCTGGACGCCTGTCTGGACAAGAGCCGGGAGCAGGGGTTCCACCTTCTGCGGACCGGGGAGGAGGGGCGTCTTGGCTACGCCCGGTCCATCCAGCAGTTAGAGGAGGCCCTGCGGTCCGAGGAGTTTGGCGCCCACCGCATGGCGGATACTTTGTGCCAACAGATTTTGATTCAGGTAAACCGGGACTTCCTCCGGGCCAATACCGCTCCGGCAGAGACAGACAGCTACCATCTGGACCCCAAAATGGAGGAGATCCTCCGCTATATCGCCGCCAATCTGGAGGGAGACCTCTCCGTGGACGCGCTGGCGGCCCGTTTTTACATGAGCCGGTACTACCTGATGCACCGGTTCAAGGAGATTACCGGCTACACCGTCCACCAGTACACCGTGCAGAAGCGGCTGCTGCGGGCGGGAGAGCTGATCCGGGAGGGCGTTCCGGTGATGAAGGCGGCGGAGCAGGCGGGCTTTCCGGAGTATTCCACCTTCCTCCGGGCCTTTCAGAACACCTTCCATACCAGTCCGAAGAATTTCCGATAAGCGCGCCGTCTGTCTGCGTATACCGAAAGAGGATAATTGCCAACAAAATCAACGCCCCGCCATCCGGCGGGGCGTTGATCGTATATTGAATCGGAAGTTTAGGCCAGGAAGCCCTTCAGGATGCACTCCTCAGCTTCCTCGGGGGACAGACCCAGGGTCTCCAGCTTCAAAAGCTGGTCCCCGGCGATCTTGCCGATGGCGGCTTCGTGGATCAGCTGAGCCTCCGTGCTGTTGGCAACGATGGCGGGAATGGACTCAATGTGGGCATCATCCATGATGATGGAGTCACACTGCACATGGCCGAAGCAAGCGGCATTGCCCACCATCTTGGGATAGAACACCTGACGGGAGGTGCCCTTGGCCACGGACCGGGAAATCACCCGGCCACGGGCACCGTCCCCATCCAGAGAGATCTCCATGTCGCTTTCTGCCACCTGATCACCGTGGGTCATGAGCCGCTCGGTGACCACGGCCTCAGCATCCTTGCCGCAGACGATCTTAGTCTCCCGCTTGGTGGAGTCGATGCCCCGGATCTGGACGGCCTCCATCTGGATGGTGGCGCCCTCTTCCAGATAGACAACGGTCTGGGGGTTCATGATGCGGCCACCGGTGCCGTCGCCGTCACCGTAGTGCTTTTCCGTGTATTTCACATGGGAGTGCTTACCTACATAGAAGGTGTGGATACCGTCATGACGGCTGTCCTCTCCGCCGCAGTTGTGGATGCCGCAGCCCGCCACAATGTCCACATCACAGTTTTCACCGATGTAGAAGTCATTGTAAACCAACTCCTGAATACCGGGCTTGGTGATGATGACGGGAATGTGGCACTGTTCGCCCTTGGTCCCATCCTTGATGCGGATGTCAATGCCGGATTTGCCGTCGGTCTTGCCGGTGATCTGGATGTTCTCCGTGGACTGCCGGCCGTCGCAGCCGGTGTCCTTGCGGATGTTGAAGGCGCCTACCGGCTTGCCGATCAGGTCCGCGATTTTTTCCAGCAGCTCCCGATCTACCTGAGATTCCATCATAAGGCGTGTACCTCCTTGTTCAGTACCGGGCAGCCGCCCAGCGTGTCGGTCAGGATCCGGGGCAGGATCTCCTTCGGAGTGCCCCGGTGGCGGAGGGTGCCGTCACCCACCACGATGACTTCATCCGCCAAGGAAATAATACGCTCCTGATGGGAAATGATGATCATGGTGGCGCTGCCCTGACTGTGGATCTGCTCGAAGGTCTCCGTCAGCCGGGCGAAGGACCACAGGTCGATGCCCGCCTCCGGCTCGTCGAAGATCATCATGTCGGCGTTCCGGGCCAGAATGGAGGCGATCTCAATGCGCTTGACCTCGCCGCCGGAAAGGGACACATCCACTTCACGGTCCAGATAGTCATTGGCGCAGAGCCCCACCTTGGTGAGGTACTGGCAGCACTTGTCCTTGGAAAGCTTTTCGTCGCCGGAGGCGATGGTCAGCAGGTCGCGGACAGTGATGCCCTTGAAGCGGGGGGGCTGCTGGAAGCCGTAGCTGATGCCCAGCTTGGCCCGCTCCGTAATGGTCATATGGGTGACGTCCTGCCCGTTCCAGAGGATCTGACCCTCAGTGGGCGTCACCAGACCCATGATGATCTTGGCCAGCGTGGTCTTGCCGCCGCCGTTGGGACCGGTAAAGACCACCAGCTTGTGATCGTCCACGGTCAGGGAAATGTCCTTCAGGATGCCCAGAGTCTCATCGGCTTCCCGAACGGAATAGCTGATATGTTTTAATTCCAGCATGGAAGGTCCTCCTTTATGGGGAAAGGAAAAATTTCCTGTCTTTCTCATGTAGTATACCAAAAACACGGGGAAATATTGGTTGCAAAAGCAACAGAAATCGGTCGGAAGCGGCCGAAATCCGCATACTGTTATACCCTAACATATTTTACCCTACCTGTCAAAGGGTAAGGGGGGATTTTTCGGTAAAACCGGCACTTTTTTTCCGGGTCCGCATAGACTGGAGGGAAAAGGAGGGGGAGCCCATGGAACGAAATCTCCACGAGCCGGAGATCTACGATTTCCGGCAGCATGACCGGCTCTGGCAGCGGGTGGGCCCCGGGCTGGAGCCCTATCCGGAAACCACGGCGGAAGCAATGCCGCGAAGGGAGGAACTGCCGCCGGCGCAAGAGAGCCAGCTTCCCGGCGCGGAGCCGAACCCCTGCTGCATGGGCAGCGAGGCAATGGAGCTTCTGGCGGTGCTGGAGGGATACATCGAGGAGGAACTGGAGGACCGGCGGCGCTATCTGGCGCTGTCCCGGCAGGCACCCTCGTGGGCGAGGCAGACCCTGCGGGACATGGCGGAGGAGGAGAACGGCCACGCCCGACGGCTCATGGCGGCCCGGTATCTCATCACCGGCCAGCCCTACCGGCCCAATCTGGTGTGCGGCGTGTTCTGCCCGGGCCGTTGGGCGGAGGAACTGCGGCGAAGCTACCATGAGGAGGCGTGCGGCGGCCTGAACTATGCCCGGACGGCAGACGGCACCACGGATGTCTGCCTTGTCAAGCTGCTCAATGAACTGAGCGAGGACGAATACCGCCATGCGGAGCGGCTCATGGCACTGCTGGAGCGGAGCCTTGGGCGGCAGGGCAACTGTTGAACAGGAATGGGAAAGCGCCCCGGAGCCGGGAAAACGGCTTCGGGGCATTGCTTTTGCCCGGCGGCTTGTGCTATACTATCCTATTAGAATTGATCAGGATCGGAGGACCTTGTATGTATGATGAATTGACGGCAGTGGACATTCAGAAAATGCAGGAGGAGATCAACTACCGGGTCCGGGAGCTGCGTCCCCAGCTCATCGAGGAGGTCCAGACCGCCCGCGCCTTCGGGGATCTCAGCGAGAACTATGAATATAAATGCGCCAAGCAGGCGAAAAACCGCAATGACAGCCGCATCCGCTATCTGGAACGGATGATCCGCACCGCCAAGGTCATCGAGGTAAAGGAGACGGCGGACGCCGTGGGACTGTTCGACACCGTGACGGTCTATAACGAGATGATGAAGAAGGAAATGATAGTCCGCATCGTCACCACCCTGCGGCAGGACGCCTTAAAGGGACTCATCAGCAAGGAATCCCCTGTGGGACAGGCTCTCATGGGCCGTCGGACCGGGGAGCGGGTGGAGGTCGCCGTCAGTCCGGAGATGAAATATACTCTGGAGATCCGAAAGATCGAAAAGGGTTCGGATGACGAGAGCCTGGACATCAGCAGCTACTGAGCCGAGTCCGGGCCGACAGGATGCTGAACCGGAGGATTTCCAACGGTTTTGCGGAAAAACTATTGAAATACCGGACTTCTTGCCGTAAAATAGGGAGAAAGACAGAATCAGAGACTGTCAATAAAGTGGTAAATTCTCCGCAACGGTAAGGTAGGGCAGCCGTTAGCGGCTCCGCCGCTTTACGGATGCTGCATACCCCTTGCGGGTGAAGGGTGTGCGCGGGAAACC
>OLGI01000524.1_pt1 | contig 39581 bp, 54 predicted proteins | sample 1605221 | NCBI WGS metagenome assembly OLGI01 (sample SAMEA3888915, study PRJEB22519) | human gut metagenome | biome: human gut; feature: human-associated habitat; material: faeces | place: Denmark | collected 2010 | reverse complement strand
AACGTTGATTTTACGGCATTCTTTGGCTAAAAGTTCAAGTCCCATCTTCCGCATTCTTTTATTAGAGAACGTGTGTATCAAAAAAGCCTCGAAGCCCTTGATTTTACTGGGTTTCGGGGCTTTTTACTGTCTCATTCTGTATCAAAAAAATCACTCATTTTTGCCCCACGTTTGCCCCATTTTTGCCCCACGATTATTGGGCTGCTTTTAGGTAAGAATGTTTTATATTATCCAAGTTATTTCTATAATATCCTCTGGTCGTATTTATTGACGTGTGCCCGGCCAACTCCTGCACATCTTGTAAAGGCATCCCTCTGTCAACTAAGTGCGTTATCCGGCTGACGCGGAACCTATGTGGATGCATCCTGCTTTTTGGAAATGTTGGTGTTCGCAGAGTCCATCTTTAAGTTTAATAATGAAAAAGAGAGGACCGAAGCCCTCTCCTGTATCTTACACAAAACACAAATACACTCCATCAATAGGTTTGCCATAGGTTCCGGCATAACCATCTTGTTTCTTTCCCTCTGGGGAAATGCCTGTTTCATTGTCGTACTGCCACGAATAAAAGTTTTTATTTCCATCTACAGATACCTTGTATTTTGCTTTACGATAGCCGCCAATAGCATTTTTCAGTCCCTCTGGTGTTACATAATAGATCATTATTTTATCAATCTCATTTACCAAATCCCCAGCGAAACCATTCTTTTTATCATTCTCATTGTATCCTGTAACAACGGAATACCATCCTTTTCCTTTGACGTGCGCTTGTACGCGCACTTCACCCTGAGATGCTTTTGCCATAAATCCCACGATTTTCTTTCTTTCATTCAGTCCTGCATAATCTTCCAGATTCTTAACCTCAGGCAGCCATGTTGCTTTTCCCGTTTTCTCATCCTTTACAGCCACCTTGTAGAAAGCATCTACTGATGTATTTGTTACTGGTAACACTTCCGGTGGTTGTGCCGGTGCAACTGATGGCACTTCAAAATAACACTCGTTAACATCTACTGAGCCGGCTACTCCCGGAATACTTCCACGGCTGGAATACTGCCACATATCTACCTTTTCCAAGGCTGGTTGATCATGCGCCGTTCCATCGTTTACTCCGTACTTTGCTGCCCAGATCAGATAGCCTTTCACCATATCATAATGAAGTCTTGTTTTAAACCAACTTTCAGACGCATAAACTCCAGCCTGCAATCCATGTGAACGCACCTGTTCACAAAATGCTCTTACGACTGCTGTTCTCTGATCCTGTGATAATCCATCTGCGCGTACATCCCTTGCAGTACCATCACCATCCTCTGAATCAATAAAAATAGGAAGTGTTGCTCCATATGCTGTTGCCATACTTACTGCATAATCAGCTTCCTCTCTCGCTTCATCTTCCGTAATTGCCTGTGACATGAAGTACACGCCAAACGGAACTCCTGCAGCCTTACTCTGTTCTGCATGCATGCGGTACTTGTTGTCCTCTGAAATCACACCGACCACATACCCTCTGTAGCCGCATCTGATAATGGCACCTGATACGTTCTGCGCCACAGCGCTCCAATCTGTTACGGTGTTGTATTTTGATAAATCAATTACCATTTGTTTTTTCCTCCTATTCTTCTGTTACCTCTGGAATACCTGTAATGCTTGTTAATACGCTTGCAAGCCCTGCCACTAGTGTAGTCTGAATGGCGAGCGACCATGCTGTTTCATTAAATGCACCAATAACTAACATAGAGCCTGCGACCTGTGCCATTGTTTTGACAGCTCTAATGCCTGCAGCTTTAATCCACTTTTTTGTATTTACTGATGCCTTAAATACACAATTCTTCATAAAATCATCTCCTTTCCTAAACGTTCAATCCTATGTATGCCAACAATGCTCCAGCTACTGCGGTTAGCACGTAATGAAGGACCGTTGAAACAGTATCTTCCCAGTGCTTAGCTTTATCTCTAGCCGGTGCCTGTTCTAACTCAATGAGCTTGTCCGCTATCTGATCTTGTTTCGCTCGATAATCAATCTGCTCCTTAGCCATCTGCTCTACCGACATGGCTAACTTTTGAACCGACAGCGTAAGATTTTCAATGCGGTCCGTCTTTTCTTCCAAATCATCGATACGATGATTGGAGACTTTGACTTTTTCTTCGAGCACAGACACTCTTGTTGCAATTTCTTCTGTCATATGTGTTCTCCTTTCTTAAAATCTTATCTATCAGTTCAAACCTATTAATATTAGGTAGTAATTTTTTCATATCTCCACTTTTGTTCCGTTACTAAACTTAAAGATGGATGTAGTCAAATATTCAACTGTTCAGAGTGCTAATTTAGAATATATTTCTAGTGTCGGTGGCTATATTTGTAAGCAAGGAAATGTATGCTATATGGGAGTTACTTTTACAATCCTAAAAACAAGAAGTATTGGTTCTTTATTTAAATTTCCCGATTACTTAGCACCAAAAGACGCCAGTGTTATTGGACACATCTATAACAATAACGTTGAAGCCGTGTGTGGATTTTTATTTCCCACAAAGGCTCATGCCAATTACAATAATGGATTTATAAGAAATCAAGCGAGTTTAAGTCCAGGTGCTTATATATTACGTGCCACATGGATTGATGTATAAAAATGTTTAGGTTCAATGCGTATTTAAACCGACGGGAAGTTTCCATAAAATAATAGACATTCAACATGTAGTACATTATTAGTTGATTTGTTTTTAATTGTCATAACATTAGCACTTGCTTTGTATTCTATGCTCGTACCTTGTTGTGTTATAGTTGCTCCAACAAATCCATTAGAAAATGCACAGTATTGATACATTGAAAATAATGAGGCTAATGCTCCATTAAAGATAATGAGTCCTGCTGAATTATACGGAAAAGTTATCTTGGTTGATGAATTTGGCTTGATTGTAACTATTTGTTTATATCCTAGTTTGTTACCCATCTTTAAGTTTAGTGAATTAACATCCTGCTCATGCTTTGCCACAGCACCTTTGATTGTTCCGTCAGATATGCTAGCTATACTTGCCGTTCCTATGTCTGAACTAATTGAATCAATCTGTTCTTGCAAGTGTGCCGCCTCTGTTTGATTAATTGCTCTTTGAATCAATTCTATGTTGGCATCTACCTGCCCTTGTAATTGGTCAAACAATGCTGTTGTATCAAACTCCTGCACCGGCATAGCATAGCCACAACGCGCTGTTACTAAGCGTGTATCGGTGATACGTTCTGTTGTAATTGTTGATGAATTTGCAGAGACATAGAGATTGGCAAGACCTATTTCGTAAATTCCACCTGTTCTAGTCAATTGCGGCGGCTCTGTAGAAGAGTTACCTTTAACGACATACAAGTCGATATCACGAAAATCAATATTGTCATTTAAGCGAAGTACAACACTATCTATTCTGTCCGTAGAACCTGCAGCTTGAACAACCATCGTTCTACTCTCTGTTTCATAGCCTGTTGCGCCTTCAATAAGGCATGCACCAGGTTTAACGACAACCTGCATACCCTCGTCTGCTACCACTTGAAAATTTGTGGATGGGTTTGGAAATACCCCATTAGAATAATAATTCTTGAATAAATTTCTAAGGATATCGGAATCAACTGCTCTGTCGTATTCCGGATATCCCGATTCGTCATATGTTACCTGTGATGTAAATGGAAATGATTGCCTTGTCGTGTACCTCCTTATATTTTTCTATATACTCTTGGCACCTTTGTGCCAAATGTAAGCGATACAGTATGTTGTCCTTTTTTAAAGACCTCGTTTACTTCTATAATTCTCGTTACTAGGTTTGTATTCAGTGGTTCTACCACTATTTCCACCTTATCCCCCAGATCATAATCCAAAAGGTATTTGATACCTCTATCAACTGTATTAACGTTTATATTAACGACCTGTGAATATGATTTCTGCATTTCTTCTAATCCGGCCAGAGTCAATGACATCTTGTAATCTTCTAGGGTTTGCTTATCTTCCTCATATCTCATTGATGTTTTATCAATGTAAACCTTTTGCTTATACCCACCATTAGATTTGTCAATAATGACCTCTATTTGCTTACCATCCTCATACTGTCCATTGCCGATTACCACAGCATAATTTTTCACTGCCGAATCATCAATTACAATTTTCTCATTTGCTATGTTTCTTAATTGACCGGAAAAGATTGCAAATGGATTTTCAGACTGCTGCATGGTCCGATCTAATCCCTGCCATACCTCAAAACACATTTTGTTATCTTCATATGCATATCTTGTACGGAACGACATTTCCTGCGTTTGCAGCATTTCATACAACTGCGCCGCAAGATTTTTCCCTGTTGATTGGATGGCTATAGCTTCTCCGCGCTTTTTACTTGCTCCAATCTGAAGTAACGGAATATCTTCACAGAACTTTGCAGCCATATCAACGGCTACATCCTCTATTACTCCGCTTTTTATATATCTAGGATAAATAATCTTATCGTTTATCTTATATTCAAAGAAATACCCCGATACTTGCATATATGCACCTTGATAGTCTTCCTGATACTCTGACTTCTGAACAATCCCGACCTCTGGGCGCTCATTTGTATAAACATAAGCCATGTCAGGCATATACATTTGTATTGGTATCTGTACTGAAAACTCGCCGGGCTCGTAGTAGCGCCTAATCCATTGCAAATTGGTATATCCAAAATACCCAACCGGGTTAAAGTTCGCATCCAATCCTAATAATTGCATCCTATACCCCCAAATATAATTTATTAAAATAAATCGTAACGGACATGTTTGCATCTCCTGTGTCTGCGGCAAATCCTATATTTGACGTGCCGACATCCAATTGCATTGATGTAAAGGTCGAACCTCTGTCTATTTTTTGAATAATGTTTACACCATTCTTCCGGATTGTTGCATTTGCAAAATCGATTTCCAAAAAATCACCCGAAGTAAATGTATCACACACCCTTACAAAATAATCATCTTTCACAATCTTTGGATTAGTTGTTTGTCCACTAAACAAAATGCGCGCCATACAATATGTTTCGACATCACCATCATTTGTAATCTTAACCAGCTTTGCAAAGTTAAAAGCAGATGGCACTGTATTTATCTTTGCTGTTTGAATATATGGGAATCCAAACATCCTTTGGCTTGATGCTATGTCTTTTCCAAAATTGTCCTCTGATCTAAAATACGGATCAGAACAATAAAAGCGAACTTTCATAATCATATTTTGATATACGTTTCCAGATGGTACAGAAAGCCCTTCTAATTCACCAGAAATCCATCTTGTTATTCCCTGGTACGTCACATGCAATCTATATGTATATTTAGGATTGAAAAATGCTAATGCTCTTGCTCTTAATTCCTCGTTCTTATGTGGGAATCTCGACTTAGCTTCTACATATACGTCTCGGTCATCTACGCGCTTGCCTGATAGCAAAGCCCCATCACCGATTGCATTCTTATCTGTAAACAGGGAGAAGTTAGGGGAATCAACTCCCTCTAACTTTGTAATCTTCCAATCAGATAATCCTATAGTAAATTCTTTTGCGTCGCTCCGGACACATCTTACTAATGTAGGTTTCATGCTATCCCCCCTGCCAATCCAAATGTCATAGTATTTTCAAAAGTTCGCCGGATTGCATCCGGACTCGTTTGTGTGTCATAGAAATTAAATGTCTGGCTGTTTCCTTGTCCGCGAGCACCACCGCCGCTTACATTTGCCTTTAACGTATTGAGGCTTGCTTGTGCTGTCTTTACAACTGAATCTCCAAATCCATCCATACCATCGTCCATACCTGCCACGCACATCTTACCAATGTACTTAAATTCCCTTGATGGCGAATGAATGCCAAAGACACCTTTGACCTTATCCAATAGACCACTGGCTAAATTCTTTACATTTCTTGTAAGTCCAGACCATGCATTTTGAATTCCATTCCACAATCCTGCTACCAGATTAGTTCCTATAGTTCCTACTGCTTGGAATCCTGCGGTAAATGCATCAAATAATGCTTTTACTATCGACGGAACACTCTTAATTAACGTAGGAATACACTTTACAAGTCCAACTGCCAACATAACTATCAGCTGTCCTGCTGCATATGCTAGACTTCCTGCATTATCTATGAGCGCCTGCACTAATTTTGATATTAAAATCGGTCCTTTTTCAATCAAAATTGGCAATGCAGTAATTAATCCTTCAGCCAATCCCATGATTAATTGGATTGCTGCATCAATTAACATGTCAATATTATTTAGCAGTGTTTCTACAATTGTAATTATTACCTGCACAATCTGAGGTATTAATTCTGGTAGTGCTTGTGCAATTCCAAGTGCCAAAGAAATGATAATTTGTAGCGCCGCTTCAATAATCAGTGGTAGGTTATCAATCAAACAATTCACAAGTTCAAGAACAACCTGTACCGCGACTGGAATTAATGCAGGCAATGCACTAATGATACCTGTTATTAACCCCTGCACCAGATCAGATGCAGCCTTCAACAAGTTTGGCAGCACCTCACTAATAATTCCTGGTAATTTATCCGCTATAATCGGCGCTAAATCTGCTATCAAATCGCCGATACCGGCAATCGATTTCTCAACAACCGGCAAGAGATTTGTTAACATTGTCTCTGCAGAGTCCACAAAATTACCGATGAGTCCATCTAAATCAGCATTCTTATCGCCTAATCCTGTTACCAGATTCTCCCACGCAGCCTTGGTCATATTAATAGAGCCTTCGACTGTTGTCGATGCTTCTTTAGCTGTAGTACCAGTTATATCCAACTCGGTCTGGATAACATGGATTGCATCTGTTATATCAGCAAAAGATGAAATGTCATAATGAATACCAGATATTTTCTCGGCATCGGTAAGAAGCCTTTCCATCTCTTCCTTAGTACCACCATACCCAAGCTTGAGGTTATCAAGCATGGTGTAATTTTGCTTGGCAAATCCCTGATAAGCATTTTGGATGGATTCCATTGATGTTCCCATCTTGTTAGCATTATCAGACATATCCGTGATTGCACCATTTGCTTTTTCTGCCGCTGCTGCTGTGTCTCCATCTAACGATGCTATAAGGGATGCGCTAAATGAAGTAACAGTGTCCATGTATGCGTTTGCAGATAATCCAGCTGTTTTGTATGCATTGTCCGCATACTGCATGACTTGGTCATATGCCTTGTCAAATAGTGTATCTACGCCACCTGTCAACTGCTCATAAGCAGAATAAGCACTAACAGCCTGTTTCGTTAACACACCCAAGCCTGTTGCCGCCGCACCTGCTGCAACACCTACCGCTGCCATACCTGTTGTAGCAATACTACCAATCTTTTTTAAGCCGGTAGTGACTTCGTCTGTATTTAATTTTGCAATAAATAATAATGATCCATCAGCCCTTCTCTTTACCCTCCGAAGGTCTTACTAAACTCATCTAATTCTTCTTGTTCCTCTTCCGTAAGTGGTGGTATGATTTCCCAGGTTCTTTTCAACTCCTCATAAACATCAATATCTTTCCTGTCGTCCTTTTTATAGGACCGGTACTGCATGATATCTCTTAATTGAATTGTCAGCCCTCTCATAAGTGCCAGAAATACGTGCCAATGCAAGTATTCTATACTCGTTAAGTCAATCTGATAGTGTTCCCAGAAACCTGCGACAATAAAATCTGAATCTATCTTATAGTCCAAAATAATTTCGTCTGATCCGCTACCTCTTGGCACCTCATAATGAGGCGATGCAAATTCCATAAGTGATGCGACATCGCATCGACTTGGCATATCATTCTTAAACAGATATGACACGTCAACCAACTGTCCACCTCTCATCGTTTTTGCATCCTCTAAAAACCTCAGCCACATCCGGAAGTCTGTGTGTATGGAATAAGCCCTGCCATTCACTGTAACTGTGTTTGGCAGGGTCTTTCTTGTTAAATCAATCATCGGCTAAATGGGGTAACATTGCCCTGCGCAATGCCACTTCTAGCAATGCTGTCAAGTGCATGTGTAATTCCTGCCATTTGTTCAACTGGAATGCGTCGCATCTGATCTTCCATCTGCTGTGCCTGATACTCTTCGAGAGGCTTGTCATAGGCATCCATAATCTTTTTGAAAGTCAATGTTACCTCGCACAAATCTACCTCATCAATGTTATCTGAACCAAGAATTTCATTAGCATTCTCTGTCCCAACAAGACCAACGATAAATCCATACAATTTCTTGTACTTTTCTCGGATGCTCAATCCTTTCTGCTCGTCAATCTTTGACACCCTTTCCATTTCTTCAACAACTTTTAATGTCTTACTCGGCAAATCATACGACCGATCATTGATAATAACTGTATAAACCATCGCTTACTCCTTTTTTGCAAACACCGGTGTCCCTTCTGACACGGTACATGTTCCTCTCTCGATTTCGTAGATACTGAATTTGAAATAAATCTTTTCTGCAACAGAATCAAAATGATCCAAAATCAATGTAGATTTTGTATTCCATGCATTGAATTTCTCGACATCTGTTGTTCCAACATTGCCGGCAAACACAATCAAAAGATTTTTCTTTACATCTTCGCCTGTTGGCAAATTCATAAACATATCATACAAATAGTCAAATGCAGCATCGCCTTTGTTACACTGTAATTCCTGCGCCAATTCTGGTTTGTAGTACTGCACATCTGTTGTAGGCATTTCATTTTCAATAAAATCATTTTCCTCTGTCTGTGCATTCAAAACCAAATCAAAAATGGTTGATTTTCCAATTCTTGCATACTCTGGAGCAACATCTGTTGCTGTATTTAAGAATGGAATTGTCTTATACTTCTTTAATCTCTCTAAAGCCCTTGTCTTATACCTCTCTTTCTCGTTCATAAGTGACAGATAATGATAACTGATATAACGTGTCCTTTGAATCTGTTTCCATCGGATATGGATTGCCTGTGATAGCTATCCGAAGAATACGTCTGTTTCCATCAATACTCGGAAATGCATATGTAGTACCCAAATCATCAGCCCAATAGGTCAACTCTTCCAGAAACTCATCCACTTCCATGCGCTCTGATTTCGATGTTGTTGATTGCCTTACGAAAATCTGATAGCCTTCTGTGATCTCATAAGAGCCATCATTATTTTCTTGCACATCCCTATTTGGACTACGAAACAGACCATATTTGTCTGAACCATCTGCCACATGGTTGATGTCTATCTGCATCTTGCCATATTCTTTGAGCAGATCTACGATATACTTTGCTATTGTCACGCTTTTCCCTCCGCTAACTTTTGTGCTCCTGCAAGAATCTGTTTTTTATACTGCTTCTTCATTCTCTCAAACCAATAATTGCCTCTTTCTGGTGCTTGATGAAAATTAGCCGGCATATAATACCAACGTCTCGCATATGGTGTACGATATCTTAACTCGCCACTACCAATCACTGTTTCTATACGACCTGACTGAATCAAAATATCGTTTCTTTCTGGTACCTTTGGTTCACACAGTCTCAAACACTCTGAGTCTATATACTGTTGTACCTTGCCACCATCCTCTAGACCACGTTTTTTCAAAATATCTTTTGGATTATAATCAATTGATTTCAAGCGAAATAAGTCTGCCCTAAAAAAGCACCACCTTTACATTTTGCAAAAATCTACGATTAGAATTGTCATTGACACTCTTAATTGCTCCGCTTCTTGAAAATTGCTTTCTCAAATCAGAAATACGACTACCCTTAACATCCTGCACATCAAAGGCTATCTCGCCATATACAATACAATCCTCTTCGTTAGATGCATCTAGTACAATATCTTCATACGTCCCCTTTGGAAATGTAATAGTTACAGTTCGTGCCACATTTACAACTCCGTTGGAATCTACCGTCTTTTCCGTATGTTCAGACCATTGCACACTATGAATAACTGTCCTTTTCCATTCGGTGTCTGACACCTTATGGAACAACGTGATTACATCTTCAAACATCAATACGCACCTACTAACCCTGTCCCAGACAGCCACGAACATATCGACCCTCGCAACTCTTCTCTTAGCTGCTCTGCCGTCTGAATCACATAACTCTCTGAATATCCATCATTACTAACGGATGCCAAGCCTTGCCCTTTAACACTCTTGGCATCCTCTGCCATCTTATCAATAACATTGCATATGCAATCTTTGAGTTGTTCAAAGTAAAATGCCTCGGTATCAAGATGATTCCATCTATATGGTCCGATTACCAATTTAACCTCTTTTTCGGCTAATGCACATGCATCCTCAAACTGCGTTTCGCTTACAATATGATGAAGGGAGCTGTAATACTCCCATGTTACTATGTTCATACTTCAGCCCCCTTCTTATCTTATGCCTTAATTTCCGATGCCTTTACGGTATGGTAGCCAACCTTAACAACCTTGCCGTCAGAATCGAGATCTGCAACCTCAATTACCTGTCCTACTGTGACAGCAATCTTTGTCGTACCACTTGTAAGAGCAGTGCCTTTGTATGCATCGCCAAGCTTTGCAGGTTCTGCTGGTGCTACAGTGTACTTGAATGAGCCTGTGGCAGATTCAACGATTGTAAGCACTGTCTTTCCTGCTTCTGATGCCGGAGCTGCACTTACAGATAAAGAACCTGGCGCATATACCGCTCTAATAGCAATGCTACGAAGAACCTTATGTGCATATACGTTTCTACCCTGTACAGCAGATGCTCCGATGTACTGACCTGATCCACTTAAATCCTGAATGTGTACTGGTACAGAAAACTCTTTTGCACGAGTTGCAAATCTTGGATGCCCTGCAACCATAGCAAGGTTTGCTGTTGAATCATTCCATTCAATCACAAGGAATCCTGCAATCTTACCTACTGCACCTGTCTGAACAACAGCATCACCTAAATCACTTGCTTTAACAAAATGGTCCTTATCTTTAAGAATAAGTGCCATTGTATCTGGAAGCACAAGCAAATATCTCTTACCATCGTTAGGGATGTTTGCCTTATCCATATCTGTTTTGATATCAACGATCTTGTCGTAAATGTTCTCTGGTGTAAGTGTAGCTTCATTTTTCACTGTTGCACCAGCAACAAGAATAAGTCCGCCGTCTGTATCGATCTGCTTTGCCAATGAATAACCTGCTGAGTCTAATCTGTCAGCTACAAGATTATCTGGTACGGATTTTGCATCATAACCATCAATAATCTCATTAACAGCCTTATCTTTATCGATAGGCATAATCTCATAGGTTGTACCGCTAGTACCTGCCTTGATACCATTTGCCTTGTCATAGTCTGACACAGGTACTTCTGTATCACGAACTGGGATCTTAACGGCTCCTGAAGATGGTGAGCCTTCATAATCGTTGTTGAATACAACACCATCCTTTAATACTGTTTCTTTTCTGATTTTCGCTAATACCATGCTGGAATAGCGTTCTTGTAATTCATGTGCCCTTGTCTTATCCTCCTTATTCTGGTTTTAATTCTGGGTTTCTCTTGTAGAACTCTGCTTCTACACCAGACAATCCGCCGCCTGGCTTTGTTACTGTTCCAATAGGTGAACCGGAACTAATTACCTCTTCCTGTTCACCAAACAACATTTTACTGTCTTCTGCTTCTGCCAACTTCTTAAGTGCATCTGCAATATCATCCTTTTGGTTTTTTGATGTTTTAAGATTTTCAACATCAAGAAGCGCTGTAATTGCTTTTGCATTTTTTCCATTAGCACCAGCGATGCTTTCTCTCAGAAGGTCATTAAAATCTCGATCTGCAAGTTTGTCCTGCAATTCCTTGTCCTTGTTTTCCAAATCTGCCTTTAACGTAGTAATTGTGTCCTTCAATTCATCCACGTTCACATCTTTGAACTTGTCGAGGTTCTCTGTTAAGGTCGTCACCTTTCCTTCTGCTGTCTTCAGCTTTTCTGCCTGTGTTTCATAATCAGACACTGTCTTGTAATTGTCGAGCACCAACTTTTCAAAGTCTTTCTTTTTGTCCTCGGCAACCTCAAGGCCATACTCTTTCATGATTTCAAAAATATTCTTCATGTTACCCTCCTAAAATGATTTGTGAATCGCACTCTCTGCGATATGGGAAATTGCAGGGGGCGGACTCGAACCGCCGATCTCCAGCGTAGGAGGCTGGTAAGTTTCCATCTACTCTACCCTGCCATGTGCTGGACTTTCATCCAGCAAGTCTTTTGGGGAAATAAAAAAGCACCAAATAACAAATTCTTTTTTAAGAATTCACTATTCGGCGCTTAGGCACTATTGTTATTAAACTTTCGCCCTTACAGTGCTTACATTTACACGGTAAGTTCTTTACTTCGGTATACTGATTGATTGCCAAAAGATGACTTCCACACTTCGGGCAAGGATACCAGATAAATTTACTAGGTTTCAATTCATCACCCCTAGTGGTATTATATGATATTTTTTGCATATTAGCAATATAAAATAAACATATGTTTGGCTTATAATTTATTATCTCTATTGCCTTTTACACTCAATACCAAGAAACCATCTCTTCTTTTGGAAAATCACCTTTTTCACAAAAACTGATAATTTTAGATACTGCATGATGCATGTACCGCTTATGCAAGTCATTATCTGCTATCTGAACATCAATAATTTCTCCTGTTATCTTATTAATTTTTACAGTTCCAAAGTATTCTTTCTTTTCAGGGAAGTAGCTGTACACTACTTCTGAATCTGATTCTTCCAACAACTTTAAAAGCAGCATTTAACCACCTATCCTTTCCAGAAATTCATCTAATTCTTTTTTATAGTTATATTTTTGTTCAGCCAGAGAATGCGCATCCTCATACACCATATTGTACTTCTTCATAAGATTTAATTCAAGATTTTCATGTCTCAACATTGTGATATCATGTGGTTTTATATTTTTTCCTTCTAAAATTCTTCGAAATGACTCTGACATATCATAATCCGGATCAAATTGTCTTTCTGTACCATCTGCAAATATATGTTTTTCCACAAATACATGTTCATATATATTCTTTGCAGCTTTTTCAGAAACCCCACCATTTTTAGATATCCGTTTTATTACATAATCACTTCTTCGATTTCTTATTTCTTCATAATAACTTATTGCATGTTTTTCCCTTTTTCTACCAAACGGATCTGTTTTATTTGAAAGTGCCCCGGCATTTTTCATATTAACAGCATTCTGATATGCCTTTGTAAATTTCAGATCACTGCTTCCACTTTCCACTCTCAACCGATTATCACGAACTTTAAGCCCTGCCGCCTCAGAAAACTGTCTGTATTCTGATGACTTTACACGAAGTTTGCTTCGCAATTCTGCAGTATCTCCACCAATAGCACTCTGTGCCTCAATTTCTCGCTTAGTCGCTCTGATCTGCCGCTCCATCTGACGCTGTTTCTGCGTGGATTCATAATAAGTATAAGTCTTTCCACCGATTGTCCTTGGATCAGGTTCTTTTATATCCTCTGGGATTATAGATGCACCTTCCCAGTACGGATAAAAATCATGCGTGCAGTTTGCCCCTTTTAGTCCTGTTACTGTCCCATATCCAGTTCCTTTGACAAAATCGGGATATTTCTTACTCTTTCCAGAATACGAAAACACCTTATTTTGCCACACGGCATGTTCTGGTCTACTTCCCATGTGCTGCGTTGTGATTACAAGATCATGACCTGATTCTTTCAGATTCTCTTCTGTAATCTTTCCTGATAACTGGCTCATGCCTGTTCTAATTGACATCCTTACGGCTGTGTCTAATTGATATGACCTACCATTTGCATAGTCAATAGACCTCAACCCACTCTGTGCCAGCCTATGTACACAGTCATTTACTGCCTGATCGTATGAAAACGCACCTGTCGTCACCTTAATTAGTGCCAAGTCCATCTCTCTTTGGTACATATTCATTACACCGGTATTCCCAAAGGCAGTGTTTTTGAAGCCCATAGTCTTTGTCAGATTTTTAAGTGCCCCGACAGTTTGAGCAGAAGATGCTTTGATAAAATTATCAACACTATTGGGCTTGGTTAAATCTTCGCCATGCTTTTCCCACATAGACAAGTCATTATTCCAAGCCATATCTCCTGCTTCTGCTACTAGTTCATCACCAAGAGCCTTTGCCTTTGCCACTGTCTTATCTATGACATCCTGCACTTCTTGCTTGTATGCCTTGGTATTCTCTGCAACGGCCATCTGGTAATCCTTATCAGCGCGTAACACTTTCATTACCTCGGCACGTATTTTTTCTGCTGAGAACCCTTGTTCCACCATAGATTTTGCCATAAGTTCAGCAGTTTCCGTATATCTGCCTGTCTTTTTCACTCTTCGGGCAATATCTCCAATAACTTCATCCTCTAACTGTTGATATAACCCCATGATGTATTTGTCTGCCAATACATCCATCTGCTCTTCTGATAATGCCCTCTAAATCACCGCCTTAATCGTTCAGATCATCTTCTACTGTTTCTTGAATGTATTTGATAGCTTCATCCCTCTCACAATTCAAGCGCAGCATAATATAGCGAATCTTGAATTCAACTACTTCCGGAAAGCTAATGGCATCAGCCCTCATGCTTTCTATTTCTGTCTGCTTGTCTGTAATATAGGAGTCGTCAAACTGAACACATATTTCTTCATCCAATTTCCAACTAGTTCCATGGAACGTGTTAGAGAACCATATAATCGCTTGGCAAATTGAAGTAATGTATTGCGAAGCCTCATATCTCTGCTTGTTCAACTCCTGCATTGCATCCTGTCTCTCTCCGATGTATTCCGTCGCAGTCTTAATCTGCCCGCTCTCAAAAGTATATTTTTTTGTTCCATAGCCGAATGTCATAGAAAGCAACGACAAGCACGTCTCAAAAATCTTTTTTACATCATCAATACGAATCTCCGGATTGTATTCATGAATTAGCGACTTATCGTCTGAATGCTTCTCGCCATATTGAACAAAGTATTTCTTCTGTTCTGGAGTAAAATGTGGCAATCCATTGTTGTCAAATTTGCATAGTAGCTCATTGACAAGCATTATTTTTTCGCCTTTGTCCAAATCACTAAACAGAATGTTGTATGCCAAATCCAACACCTCAAGAACGGCTATTGTGCTGTATAACTTTGGATAGCCATACCCTTCCATATCATCCAAGTTATTCACTTCTGCAACTCGCATGATAAAGAATGGCTTTACCTCTCCCAACTGGATAGATACATCTTTCTCCGGCACGTTCTTATCGTTCTCAAAGAAGTATGTATTAGCGCTGTACTTTCCATTTTCCTTTTTGAATATTACAAGGGTGCCTACTTTTTTTCCTCTTGTGATATTCTCTCCGGCAAAAGCGCACTCTACTACTTCACCATTCACTACAGTTAATGGGATAATGCTGTCAGCCTCTGCATAATTGATGCAAATCTCTCCGCCCTTAACCTTACCATTAGACAAGTAATTAGCATTGTCCAAGCGTATGTAACCACCAACAGTACCAGATGCAGCCATTTTTTCTAATTGCTTTCGGTACTGTGTATCAAACTGGTTTCTTTTGAGAATATCCAAAACACCTTTGAACTTCTCTGTTGTTTTTCCTGCATTGATATCCACAACTTCACACAAATTTGCATCATCTGCACATACTCTCTTTGCGAAATTTAATGACCGCATATCGTATGATACTTCATTGATGGTCTTACGCTGGTGGAAAGTAGTAGTCTTATTGGTGTACCAATCATCACATTCCTTAATGATATTCTGTGCAGTGCTGTTGTAGGAATATCCTAGTTTTTCTAAAAATTCAATAATTGCTCCGTTCCTTGTTCTCTCCTATCTCCCATATCGGGTTTTCTCATAAAAATAATCCATGTATCTACTCCAACTGTAAAAATCGGCATCGTAAGTATCTACGTCAGTAGTGTAATCGTCCAAAAGCGAATCTTCATCTTCATCCGCATACACCATGGTAGACAACGCATCCTCTAATCCTGGGCACAAATCTGATACGATTTTCACTTTATCTGTATTAAAGATAAAATTATATGCAAGTGTTCTCTCGCTAAATTTCACTTTTTTACAATCATCAATTCTTGCTCCATAGCCTTTTTGCCTGCTGAATGAACGTAAACCGTTTTCTATCATTTGTGCTTCATTATCCACATATACGTTTGTGATGTTAAAAGCAGGGTAGTATTGCTTGAATTCTTTTTGGAATTCATCATATGCAGCATATAGTCTGTTTGGATCTACCGTTCCCTTGCTGTGTTTCAATGTTTTTGACATCAACCTCACTTGCATCTGGTAATTGCCGACTATACCTGTAGCCACAAACGTACTATGCGACTTTGTGCCGCCAATATCCAGCCCCATAAACACCTTCCATATTGGCATATTCTTTGCCTCTTCTATGGTCACTCTCCAACGTGACGGATTGGATGCAAATTGAGGAAATAAAAGCCCTTCTGCTCGCGTCCAATCGCCATTGATATATCTGTCATAGTAAATTGTGCCAGAATATTCTTTTTTCAGTTCCTCTACAAACTTCTGTGGAAGAAATGGATTGTCGTCAATCGTATATTTTTGTTGATAGATATCTGCATCAGAATCTAAAAACTTTTTAAAGAAATGATTTGGTCCATCAGGGTTGCACGTTCCATCAAACATACTGTTTTCACATCTTAAACGTGACTTAAGCATTTCAAACACTTCTCTATTCCAGGTAGTGACCTCGTCTCCGTATGCGTACTCTATGGTAGCACCCTGTATTTTACTTACCTGGTTGACCTTATCTGCTCCCAAACAATATGTTTTTCTTCCAAAGAGATATGCCACGTTCTCGTTATTTATTGAGCCCACAGCATAATCGCCATATATTTCACGCATTGGGTCTAATATATTTCGCTCCAACGTTGTCTTTGTGTTTCCAAGAAGAACTATAAGCCCCTTGCCGGTACAAGTTCTTATTCTCTTTGGTAACAAGTAGAAATCAAGGTAAGTCTTTCCTGATCCGGTGGCTCCTGTCTTTATGTTCCATCTATGCGTCGAATTATTCCAATAGTCTTTCTGCATTACTGACAAATCAAATCCACTCATGATTTCGCCACCTTATCAATTTCTTCTATCAGCTTATCCACCTTAGAGAATTCCGCATCGATATCAACCTGTGCTCTATCTCTCCAAATAGACGGCTTACGATTCTTTAACCAGAATATCTGTGCTGTCGTATCTGGCTGCACTTCTTTTTCAACAACCTTTGTAATCACCAGTTCACTATACCCTGTATCTTTGTCAGTTACGAGCTCCTTCGTTGTTTCTTTATATCTGTATCCTAACGCTCTTTTCAGCAGCGCATTTTCTACTTGCCTATCAACTACTTCCTTACCTCGTTTTAAGGTGTCCGATATGTCCGAATGTTTTTTCTTCCATTCGCTCAATGTACTACGAGATATTCCCATATTGGCAGCTATCTGCTCCTCAGTGAGTCCATCACGCGCCCAGCCCTCAATCAATATTAACTTTTCCGGTTCAAGCCATTCTTGATATTTGCCCTTTGCCCTTTAAATCCACCTCACTTTAATCAAAAAGCCGAACATACGAAACTCTGATAAAGTCTCATATATTCGGCTCTTAGGCGCTAATGTTATAGGTAAATTATAACATGCCTGCACTTTTATATCAATCTCACACGGCCGTATAAAGTGCAGCATATACCTTTACTTATCTTCCTTCTTTTTCTTCCAGAACGGACAGTTTTCCTCTGGCACTTCATTTAATGCAATGCATCTACCTTTCCTTATGGCAAAACACCCTTCACACATCATCTTTGCCCTGGGCATTATATTTTTTGTTTCTTCGTTTATTTCTCTCATGTCACACCTCCGGTGGCTCTGGCATTTTTCTCCACCATATTTCTTTTGCGTCTGTGTTCTCAAAATAGTCGGCATCATCCGACCATCTGTCCTCGTGAACACCGAGACCATCCCAGGTAAGTACTTCCTGTCTGTCTTCTGGTTTTTTGTCTTTGAGATTATGCCATTCGTTGTCTTGTGGCTTTTCAACATCCTCTGCAATCTTTGCGTATTTCCAAGGCATAGGGGTGGAATCTCCCGCGCTCCATAATGTCGATCCGTCCGCCCATGCATAAACAACTCCATTATCATATTTCGCAAAATATCTTTTTAACCATGTTTGGTATTCATCATCTCTCACCAAAATTTTCATATTGACTGGAACTTGACTCCAATCCACCTCTGGTTCAACGTACTCACTATTAAGCCATTTTCGACGTTTTTCTGTGCACCCTACATCCGTGGAAAATATACATCTACTACAGTCACAGCAGGACATTATTTTATTATTTTTCTTATCAAATGCAAGAACGTTTCCATTTACCAAAATCTGTTCCAATTCATCTTTATACTTTTCTTTATTCAGCATGCTTTTCACCTCTCAATTTCTTTTTCCGCTTATTTTTCATCTAAAATCGCAGTTTTTAATGTTCTCTGTCATATGATACATATCTTCATCGCCTTCGTTCGCAAACTCTGCTCGATAGCATATCTCGCAATTCGCAGAGGAACACTCATAACAATCTTTGCATTGACACCCATCGCAATCCATTGCCCTAAAATTCTTAGTATTTTTCGTGCCAATACCTCTCTTTCTGACTTTTCCTTTGAAATCTGTTTTGCCATAAAGTTCATTTTAAATGCTTAACGAAATCTGCCTGACTTCCAGCTCATAATTCATCCAGAGTATTTCTTTCCTCGCACGTCCTCCCTCTGCTCTGGTATCCTTATATTCCTTGTGCCATTTCGAAAGCATATCATTATACATATCGTTATCATATCCTGATAGAAGGACTTTCCCCGGATGATTAACAAGAGTCTTTAATAATTCCTCATGATCAGCATCCTGCATTTCAAACTTATAGAGATAATTCTTCCTGGTTCCATGCAAATATGGCGGATCAGCATAGATAAATACATCTTCTGTGTTGTACCTTTCTATCAGTTCTATGGCCGGTAAATTCTCAATCTGAACTTCCTTTAACCTTTCAGCAGCCATCTTCATTGTTTCAGGAAGTTCGTTCCATGCTCTAGCTGGATTTGGAGAATTTGTCTGCTGACCTGATTTAAAACCATTCTGATACAAATTCCCACACCCAAATCCCATCCAACATTTAACTGCAAAGCGTCTCGCTCTCTCTAAATCATCATAAGATGGTTCATAAGCTGCCTTGTACTCCGACCGGGAAAATGGTGTAAATTCTATCGCGTGTTCCAGTTCATCACTCCGATCTCTCAACATGCGAAAGAAATTTACTATTTCTTCATCGATATCATTAACTGTCTCAATATGACTACGTTGCTTATTAAAAAGCACCGCCAAGCTCCCTGCAAAAGGTTCTAAGTAAACATTATGTTTCGGTATGTATTCACATATCCAAGGTGCAAGACGATTTTTTGCTCCTGGATACTTCAATATACTTTTCACACTTTCACCTTCCTTTTCTAATTTCTAATTTCAAAATTATTTTGCTTCATTCTCTGTCATACTATCTCTCACTTTCTTCAATGCAAAAATCCTGTAACCCACTCTCCGTTACAAGTTTTTGCCTTGAATAAATATCTATCTTCCATAGTTAATCCTTTCATTCTTTCGGTTTTTCACACTGCTCAAACTCGATCACCCAAATGTAAGGGTTCGCATCCCATCCGTACTGAGCTAGGTTGGATTTCTTGATGGTGCTATCCCACAACCACGCAAATTGTTCCTTTGCAATCCCATACTCTGGATCTACTTCTGTTCCATAATTTTTTTCACTGTACCCTATATCTTCGTAGAAAAGATTTCCAACACCTTCATTTTTAGCGTCCTTTGGAGTCATATCCTGCAACCGTTCTATTCTTACATTTGTAACCCTAAGCCAAATACGCGCTGCTTCTTTTGGCATGTGGATGGATGGTCGCCACGGCGCATGATGATCGTGTGTCACTCCATTTTCATCAACATATGTATCGAATGGGATTGTATCAGTTGCTGCATAATAATATTTCCCCGTATCTTCAATGACCTGTTCGTTTCCATCCAATTCATATAGATACTGCCATGTTTCCCGGACATACAGGATATCACCTGATTGATACGGTGCTTTTCTGATACACGGCTCATTTTTTCCGTTATACAACATCAGTCCATCTTTAATATATCCAGTCCATCGTGGATTTTCTCCTGACGAGAATTTTACAAGCCGTCTGGTACAGCTCTTCCGTCCGTCTAGAATTGCCCGAACCATTTCTGTATTGAATAAAATTGGTTTTACCATCATGTTATCTCCTATTCCGCTTCTGATTGAAGCTCTTTTATCCACCCATCATAATCCCATGAACTTCCACATATAACATCACTTGTTACAGTTGCTAGATTCATCTGACATATTTCTGATTCTGTCAGCATTAGTCATTTTCTCCACCTCTCAATTCCTGTTAATTAACTCTTCGACTTCGCACTCATCGCTTTCGCTGTTATAAGGACACGCTTCACAGCCACAAGGAGTGTCTGAAACTGCGTCGCATAATATTCTTATTATCTCAATTAAATTTTCTTTGCTATCTTCCATTTCTATTCACCTCTCAATTCTTCCAACCTTGCTTCTGCTTCGGATTTTGTGAGGAATACTGTTTTGCCAAATTCCCATTCAACATAATTTCTGAACTCGTCATCGTTTTGACATTTTGCATTGATTATCCTAATACCTTTCATGCAAAATATTGAAAACTCAACTACTGTAAGGGTAATAACTTTCCCCATTGATATTCCATAAACTGTATCTCCCACCTTACAAGGTAACTTGATAAGTCTGCCCTGTTCCTCTGAGTCCTCATAATCTTTCAACTTTTCTCTTAAATCAGCCATAGCCCATAAATTTCGATAAAATAAAGCCAACAATCCTATTTGACTATCCATTTCAACCGACTGCATTTCAGCCATATACTCGTCGAATTCTTCATCTGACATATTAGATAAATCTTCATCACACATATCTTCAACAAGGTCTTTTACAAGCTCCCTACTGTCGATATCTAATTCATAATCCCTGTATCTTGCCTTGCGCTCTTTATCTACATAACAGCTGTTATATGCCAATTCAAGCATACTCATATCAGGTATTGGCTTGTTGCTTGTTAATCTCTCCATTACTGCTCCTCTCTATAAACCTTAACCCTGCCTTTGTACTTCATTCCCATCCATTGACCATAAGTCATGCCATGCTCTCTTGCCTCTATTGCTGCGTTTGTCAGTCCTTCCATGTTGTTTTTCTCATGCTTAACTCTTTCCTCGCCATGTGCTTTCTTTCTGCCGGCACATTGGGCTCCTGCACAGGAATGACAGAAGCGAGTCTGCTTCATCTTCGCTGTAAAGGTCTTGCCGCACCGCTGGCACACCTTCGTATATGTTTTACCTTCCATTTCCTTCATGCTCCTTAATCTCTATGCAAATTTTAGTTGACCTGTTTCTTCGTATTGAATACTCATATTTGGTGTACGCTCTGCTACACACAACTCCGGCAAGTTCGCTTTGACCAATGCTGCAGGAATCGGCGGACATACCGCATTGCCGCATCTGCGCACCTGTTCACTTCTTGGATATGTTTTTCCGGTATAATCATGGTCAATTATGTAATCGTCTGGAAATCCTTGGCATCCATACAACTCTCTTGGTTCCAACATTCTCAGCCCTATATCCACTATTTGATAGTCCACACCATTGATTGTCACCAATCCAAATCTGTCCTGTGCTGTGACTGTATCTAGTGGAGCTTTTATGTCTTGTCCTGTTCCTTGACCATAATATTTTATGAGAAAGGCTCGTACTTCTCCGAAATGTCCGTCGCCAGCAGTAATAGTGGGAATAGGTTCTCGCATATCTCTTCCATCACAGTGATTGTTCATTTGAATTAAATTTGCCGTAACCACACTGTTATGATCCCAGGCAGTTACTGTCGGCAATGGATTTTTCATATTTTCTCCTGCACCTGTATAACCACCATCGTAGTATTTGTGCAAAAAAGATGTGACTAGTCCGTACCGATTAGATCCATCTACTGTCATTATTGGGGCTTCTATAGTCTGTCCTCTTACTCCATCTTTTGAAGTTTCTGAATGGTACTGAATCAATGTAGGACTAATAAGACAATGCTCATTCTTGCTCACAATCGTTGCGAGCGGCTCCCTAACATCCTTGCTTCGGTCTTTTGTAAATCCAGTCTGCCCAATCTGCACCATATATGGCTCTACAATCCCATATCCGTGCTTTCCAGTGATAGTCGGCATCGGCTCCCGGATATCGTTCGGTCTACGCTCACCACCGTGATTGCACTGGATAATAAAAGGTTCCGGATTTTCCAGTACAAATTTTTTTAATCCTCGGGCAATACGCTCCATTGTTTTAGGTGCTAATGGACGTACCGCTCGGATGCCGTACTTTTCTTTGATTTCCTCTGATGTGTCAAAAATACTTGGACACGGGCGACTAAAATCAATTTGTGTGTACGCTCCCACATATGGTTTCAGCAGTCCTGCCTTTACCTCTTCACTGTCTGCTGGTCCGTGTGTCGGCTCCGGCCATACAATCGGCTTGCCGTCACACCGGGCAATCATAAAAAATCTCTTTCGCATGGTTGGTGCTCCATAATCTGCCGCTACCAACTCCTTGAACTGCACCTCATATCCTAGATCAGTAAGTTGTTGTACAAACCTTTCAAATGTCTTGCCCTGCTTGCTCTTGATCGGATGATGTCGCCTGTTCAATGGTCCCCATGTTTTGAATTCTTCCACATTCTCCAACATGATTACTCTCGGTCTTACAAGTCCAGCCCACCTTAAAGCTACCCATGCAAGGCCTCTGATATTTTTATCCTTTGGTTTTCCACCTTTTGCTTTACTGAAATGCTTACAGTCCGGTGAGAACCAGGCAAGCCCGACCAGATGTCCGTTGCATACTTTGATTGGGTCAACCGCCCATACATTTTCGCAAAAATGCTTTGTATATGGATGATTTGCCTTATGCATTTTAATTGCTTCTGGGTCATGGTTAATTGCTATGTCCACACTGTAGCCAGTTGCCAGTTCAATCCCGGTGGATGCACCGCCACCACCGGCAAAATTATCTACAATTAATTCTCCGTTAATCATCTGCTACCTCCGGCATGATCTCTGGAAAATCCTCAAATGACATTTGACCCTCAATATTGTCGCCTATTGTTTCCGGATTCCATCCAACCCCTATATAGTCAAGCACCTTCGCCCATCCGTAATCATTGCCTTGTGCATCCTTACACATATGGAACATCAGATAATCCCACTCTTTCGGATTACTCTCATACAGTAAATCAAATCTATGCGGTCGTTTCTCCATGTGGATTCCAAAACCACACATGCTGCACCCGGTACGCTGTGCCTTTGTGGTATAAAGCGTTCCGTCTGGCTTTTTTTCAATGGTTCCGTAGATCTCCGGGATAATACTGTCTGGCATTTCATAACTTTCAGATAATTTTCCTTCTTTCAAAAGTTTCTCATGATATTTTTCTTTCAGTCCGCTTTTCCACATCTCATCCATTTCCAATGCAAGTTTTAAAATGTCCTGCCTGCCAAAAATAGCAAATGGCGCTGATCTGATTGTGGATGCACCGAAATAATTACATCCATTCATTCGCAAGCTCTTAGCACGTCTGCCGCCCTCGGATGCCATCAATCCAAGATAAGGTACACTGTTATGTTCCTTCCCCCAATTATCACAGTTCTTTTCTTTGAGGTAATAACAGCATTTTGCTGATACCAAGAAATCTGGTTTTCCGAAGTCGCATCCTTCGGTTTCATTTTCATATCCACCGAACAACTTCAACCATCGCTGATTAAGCTGCATCTTTGAGTTTTTCTGCCATCCTCCATATTCTCCGGTCTCTCCTGTTATGATGGCGTGTCTGACTGTCTTGTTTTTCTCTGTTGGATTTTGCAGCAATTCAATTTTTCCTGCGATTTCCTTGGAAATAACAGGAAATCCAAATTCCTGTATAACCTTTGGTTTTGTCCAATATGTGCCATCATCTCTTTTCAGTGGCGGTACATTTATTATTCCAAGAGCCTTATGTACTCTCTGTATACTCTTATCTTCCAGTGATGATGCGCTAACACCTGGTGCATCAATCCTACATACTTCATGCAAAAATAAATACAACACGATACTATCAAGACCACCAACAGACACATGATAGTTTAGTAATCTACCATCACATTCATTTGCAAACTCTTCTGCTCTAATCTGTGCATATTTTCTTTTAAATTCATATGGCTGTTTTTCTTTTTGCATAAACGATGCTATTTTTTCATAAGCACCTATTCTCTCCATTCGCTGCTGTACTGTTTCCATGTTCTTCTCCTACTTTTTCAACAGAGCCTGTTCCAGATCGTCGTAGTAATCATCGCTATGCTCTCGCTCATCAAAGTTGCGAAATCGATTACCAACAGGCTTGTCTTTTTCTTTCACTGCCTTGCGATTCCATCCACGAAGTAGTCCTTGCCAATCACGGATGGGTTCATTCCCTTTCATCCAATCCGGATCATATGCCCTGAAAAACTCTTCTGGATTAACAACAAGGTTATTTTCCCTGCAATAACTCTTGACATCCTCAAGTGTTGGTGGTATCACGCGCGCGCCCGCGCCTTGCGCTAATATATATATATTCTTTTCTTTCTTTCCCTTCTTGTGTTGTGCACATTCATCTGTACATCCACCTGTGCAATTATCTGTACATTCATCTGTACCGCTAGTCGTCAAAATGCTTTCGCCTGTATCTTGATAAACGCTGTAATTTAGCACCTTTACGATGGTTTTTTTACTGTGCAAAATGTGTACAATCATCTGTGCATCTTGTAACAAATCTAAGTACTTTTTTACTGTACGTCTGTCTGCGTTCCACCTTTTAGCCAACTGTGATTGACTGGTTATAAATGAACCTCGCTCTAATTCGATTAGCTCATTTCCAACAAGCACTTTTTTGTTCTTGTAAGATGCCATCATAAGAATATCTAGCCACCACTTTAGGTATCTGGGTTCATCCCACACCCAATTCTCACGGATGTCTCTGCTTATTTTTATCCAACCACTCACTAGATCTCCTTAATTTGTATGTGATGGACATACAACATTAATTTTCTTTTAATGATGTATTCCTTTGTTCTGAAGCCTTTTGTATCTTCTACAATCACTTTTCCGTCCTTGTAGTAGACGAAATCAGCCACATAGGTGCATTCCCTCTCTAATAGCTTTCCGGGCTTGTTCTTGCCCTTATTTTCGCCCCTGGTATAAACTTCCTCACTTACCTCTCTTTGCGACGGAATAAGCACATATCTGACCTGTGTACGAAGTCCAGATATCTCCCCTGCCTTTTGCAGCAGGGAAAGTTCCTTGTATCTGTTAGCCTCTTTTTTGGAATCAAAGGTCATACCATCAACATTGATTTTTTGGTTCTTATATTTTCTGTATCTCATGCTATCTCCTAGTTAAATGGCAACTCTTCATCAATGCCTTCTGGAATATGCATCCATCCACCTTCTGCTTCTGCGTTAGGCATTGGTTGTGGATTGTCCTGTGCTCCCTGTGAGCTCTTGCTCTCGGCAAATTCAATGTTTCTTGTGACGATTTCCATACCATATACCATCTGTCCGTCTTTGTTCTTGTAATTGTTATTGTGTAATTCTCCCTCAATAACAATCTTGGTACCTTTGTGCAGATACTTCTCAACAAACTCTCCTGCCTTTCCAAAGGACACCACGTTAAAGAAGTCTGCCTCTGGTTGTCCTTCCTGCTTAAATCGTCTATCTACTGCAAGGGAATATCTTGCGATTGCTGTGTTATTTGTTGCACCGTATCGAATCTCTGGATCACGTGTAAGTCTTCCCATCAAAATAACTGTGTTCATGTTCTACCTCCAATTCTTTCCAAACTCTTCCATGAACTTTTCATGGCCATATCTTTTTTCAAATTCTTCCTGCGCCATCACCTTTAGTCGTTTGTCTAAGGATGGATTGAAATGCACCCCATTCGGTCCGGTGTGGCAGTTATAACAAAGCCACACTTTCAACCCATACTTCTCTGACTTCTTCCGATTCGCTGTGCCAAAGAAAACATGATGGCTTGCTAGGTTGTTCTTTCTTCTACACACCCAGCACTCTTTCTCACTCTGCAATATGCTTTTCATTCTTTGCCTCTTTCTTTTCAAGTTGCTCCATCATCCGTGCTAGTTCTTCTGGTGGCAGAGTCTCAATGCCTAAGTCCTTTGCCTCGTTTACAGTGCCATCAATAAGGATGCTCATTTCCTTGCTATCGTAGGTATGGCTGCCACGTACAACGGCATAATGCGTAAACTCTTTACCGCCAACATTTCCATAGCCAATTGCTACCGTATGTATGTCTTCACGCTCCATCATGTCTACTTCTGATACGACTGAGATCACAACCGGTTTGTCATCCTGCATTTCTCTCTGACCATATCTCCCAAGAAGTATGTTCTTGCATAATGCTTTGGAGATTTTTCTGTTATCCGCTATCTTCCCAACCAACACATGGAAATAAGCATTGGCATCCAAACTTCTCTTTTGCGTCCATTTGACGATTTTTATCTTCAATTTTTCTAATGTTTTGAGATTGTCAAATTGACTTTCAAGTACAGATGCCTCGTTTACCTCAAGGGTCAACAAAAATTTACCGCTGACCCAATCTTTTGACAGGGCTGTTATCTTTCCTGTTACTTCCAATTAACCAACCTCTTTCGACTTTTTGTACCAGTATTCCACCTGCTCAATTATCTTATCTGCCATCAATGTTGAAATATCGCCGGTACTCTTGAAGTGGTACATTTCCTTTAATTTATCCCATACATCAGATTCCTTAACGTTCTCACACATGTCAGCATAAGCGCTCACAAACTCACTCATTTTGTGTAACTGTTCTGCAGTTGCTGGTGTAAAAGATGGTGCAGCGGATGGAACGATTGGATCGGGTGTTTCTGCATCAGGATCTTGCATTTCTTCTGTAGGAATGCAAAACACTTGAAAGCACGCATACTTGAATGCGATAGACATTGCCTTATTCGTTGCCTTATCTCCACTATCCATTCCCTCACCAACTGTGATTGCTTCAATATGCGAGCCATCTTCTGCAAAAAATGAGAATTTTATCTTGCAGATTGAGTAAAACAGAGTGCCGCCTTTATTTGTCTGTCTCTCTGTTCTTTGCTGTTCCAATACCTCCGGAACTACAAACACATGATTCTTTACCAGAGCGGGATTAATTGCATTCATAACGGCATCAATACCGCGGTACATAAATCCTTGTGTCTTGTTTTTATCGTTCTTTCCAACTGCTCCTATATCTTCCATACACTTTGATATAGCTTCATAGATATTCATCATCTTCTTTGCTTCTGCCATTACTGAATCCTCCTAAATGCGATTCCATAATCACGCATTGCTGCTTCAATCTGTGCAATCTGGAATGCATCCGCTTTCATCTCATACATAACAGTAGGTTCAATCTTTTTCTCTTGTGTGACTTCCTCTACGACCGGCTCTTTAACGACTGACTCGCAATTCTCTTCTTTTACTTCTTGTACCTGTTCTTCTGTTTTTTGCTTTGCTTCCTCTTCCGCTTTTTGCTTTGCTTCCTCTTCTGCCTTTCGCTGTTCTTCCTGTCTGCGCAAAATCTCTTGTTTCTGCTTTTCATATTGATTCATCATATAAATAGCATCTGATAACTCTAAGCATCTCTCATATGCCTCAATACCTTTATCTTCAAATTCAGATTGCATATCTTTAATCGCTGCCAGATCCTTTTCAACGTGCGTTACGTTTTCCAAAATAGCTTCATTGATAGCTTTCTTCGTCGTGGTTGCATTTTCCCATTTTGTGTCATAGATTCGCTCCAATGGAATAAATCTCTTCACCTCTTCATGTTTCTGCAAGATACCATCATATAATTCACGGATTAAAGCCTTGCGCTCTTCAACACGTTTTCTCTCGAATTCCTTAATCTGTTCATCAATATAGTTGATAGGTTCATCAATAAGGCTCATCAGTTCCTTTGCCTGCGTTTCAAATTCTTCATATGGTGCCATGTAATGTTTTTTAACTTCGATTTTCTTGGCATTAACATCCTTTTTTAACTTACGAAGGCTTGCCACTGTATCTTTAGCTTCCTTTTTCGATTCCTCTGTGAAAACCATATGCTTGTACTCTTCAAGACCTGTAGCAAGGTTCTTCTTGATACCTTCCATGTTTGTTACAATACTTCCATTTTCTGTTGATACTAATAATTCAAATTCCTGCATCTCATTACCTCTACTTTCATGGTTAACTGACCGAACCTATCACTCTCCATCAGTTCTGCCAGTTTGTTTTCTTTTTTCTTTTTCTCCTCCTGGCAATCACATTTTTCGCCAGGATCTAACGTGCATCCGCACCATCTACATTCTCTGTAGTACATTTACTTCACGTACCCTTCCTTGGTCATGCGATGTCGCATACCATCCACTATTTCTTGAATGGATGTCTTTCCGTCTGCTCCGATGTAGGAACTCATGCTGTCCACATTGACATCCTTTTTAAATTTGCCATCACAGATGGTGGTAAAAATACTAGCCGCGCCATCTGCAGAGCAGAATATGTTGATTGAGGTATCATCCCCCTTTTCGCTTGCATCAATGGCAAGGTCTAAAATTCTGTGTAATTTATATCTCGCTGCTTCAGTCATTTCCTGTCCTTTCCAAAAAATCCTCTCTTATGTCCTTCCATGCGTCTGACTCACACTCCCAACAATACCACTGGTCGTTATAGTAGACGGCTTTATCTTCCCATATGACACCACCACACCTGTCACAGTGGCACACGGCTTTTTCCTTGCGCTCATTCTCTAAATCGTGCGCTTCCTGTAATTCCCAAGGTTCTTGCATAATTCTGATTTGTCCTTTATAATTTGATTGATTGATTTTAAAGTTGCACCGCTTCGTCGGTGCTTCTTTTTATGCCTCTGACTCATCAAGAGTCTCAATGTATCGAAGAAACTCGATATCTCGTGCCTGTTCAACGTTCATGTCCTCTATTGTCTCAATGGCATTCCCGACACCGTCTATCATGTCTTGCGGCGCATTCTTCGTTACATCAACGAACCATATGCATCCCCAGAACACTACCGCCATCGCCAGAGATAGCAGAACGTCTTTTATCGTCATTGTTTCGCCCCTTTCTTTAATCGATACTCGGTAAAAGTAGTCTTTTTGCCATACCTGTTTCGTCCCTCACGAGTTATCTTCTCAAACTCGTACCCTTCTTCTTTTAGGTCATGTATACGACTTGCCAGACGATACACTCCTAATTCTTCCATGGCATCTTTTGTTGTGATGCCAACATGATCTTTGAGGTAATCAATGATTTGTTCACACTGCGTCATCGTCTACCTCCTCTTCTGGAACGACCATGTCAAGTGCTTGCCGCAGGTTAAATGCTGGAACATACTTCCGTGCGTTTTTATCCTTGAGCAGCTTTCGATACTTTATGTAGTCAGCAACGACTCCTACGTTTATCTCGTTGTCGATAATCGCGTATGAATTGTATCTTCCCAACTCTATCTGCTCTCTAATGCCTGCTTCAATTCGGTAAACCGATGGTCTGCCGATACCAAACGTCCGGCACAATGCCGATTTGTTTTGGTAAATTGTGATGTTGTTTTTCATGCTCTCTCCTTTCTCCTCTTAAACTTTTTCATTCGGCTTATGCCAGAAAGGAATTGCCAAGGAATAACTATTACTTAATTGGTGGGTCTACAAATTTCCAATTTGTGCTAATGCTTTGTGCTGTAATTACACTTGTGAAAAAAATAAAATAGCACTATTGCTGTTTCAAGCAACTATCAATGTAGACTAACCAGAAACCAGAGGCGGCATTTTTATGTCGCTTCTTTTCTTTCTGACATAAGGCGAATGAAAAAGTCTAAATTGATCTTTCTTCTGTTCTCCTATTCCATTCTTTCGTGAATTAAATTCACTAATTATGGTAAAAAAATATCATCTCGCTCTTTTCGAGTAAGACGAAGAGTCTTTGTGAGTGCTGAAATTTCAGACGCATAAAAGTTGCCATTCTTCATTCTGTTATACAGTGTTTCTCTGCAAATGCCCGATTTATCAGCAATTGCAGTAACAGTCATTCCAGACTCACTTATTTTTTCTTTTAAAAGTTCTATGTTTGCCACTTGTTTTTAACACCCCTTTCCGTGAACTAAATTCACTATATCATCGTCGTGAATTTATGTCAACACTTTTTCATAATTTTGTTGAATTTATTTACACATCATGTTATTATGATGTCACACAAATAATAATTGAAAGGAGTTCTGCTATGCTGCCTTTATATAAAAATATAAAACTCAGACGAACTGAATTAAAGATGTCACAAGATTCTTTAGCAGAATTAACAGGATATAAAGATAGGTCTTCTATTGCTAAGATTGAAAAGGGAGACGTTGACTTATCTGAATCTAAAATAAGAGAATTTGCAAAAGCACTTCGCATTTCTCCACAAGAGCTTATGGGATGGGAAGAACCAGATGATAATAATGAACCACAAACCATTGCAGCACATTTTAATGGGGATGAATTTACAGAGGAAGAACTTGACGAAATTAAGGCATTCGCTGATTTTGTAAAATCTAAAAGAAAATAAACACCTGGGGGAGTAAATATTGAAAACTTATGAGGAATTACAAGAAATAGCTAGACAGCAAGGTGTTGACGTTATTGATAATTACACTTTTACTAGCGAGCGCATTGATGGGCTTTACTGCGATAGCACTGTTGCTATTAGTAAGAAACTTGAAACGGATGTAGAAAAAGCCTGTGTGCTTGCTGAAGAACTCGGACATCATAACACGGCTTGTGGAGATATTACTGAGCAGTCTAATCCTTCTAATAGAAAACAAGAAATTCACGGAAGAATCATTGCATACAACAACATGGTTGGATTGATGGGATTGATTTCTGCTTATAATAATCACTGCCAAAACATATGCGAAACTGCTGATTTTCTTGGTGTTACCGAAAAATTTTTGATGGAGAGCATCAATTATTACAAAAATAAGTATGGCACATGTGCCACGGTTGATAACTACATTATCTTTTTCGATCCTGCTATTGCAGTTCTTGAGTTGATATAACGAACAGATCATGCAGTTCAAAAAATATAATATACAGCAAAAGAAAGGAATTATTTATTATGTGGTTACTTAATATTTTTAAAAAGAATAAACATATGGAGAAATCTGAAAATATAGCCACAGTGCAAAAAAATAATCTTGATTATCCTGTTGCTGATTTTCAACGGGATTTTGTTAGATCAGAAATTGAAAAACTGAATAAGCTATTAAAGACGTTAGATTGTACGAAAAAATTACATATGGATAGTAATGCATTGACATCAGATTGTTACTTTAGATACGAGCCATTCACACCTAAAACTGGCAAGATAAGCAAATATCCTTGTATGCTCCATGCTTGCTCCTCTGTATATATGGGTTATTCTGTGTCGATTTGGTATGATGTTAATGATATTATAGGAAAGGGACATATGCATATATCAACTAAAAATCTCTCCTATACTATAGATTTTAAAACACTAGATAATAACTTAATAATTTCTAAAGTCGTTACAACAGATGATAATTTAAATAACCGTAAACTATATCATATCCAAAAAGATGGTACAGTTTTTATCTCAAAATAAAAAACCGCCCCGATGCTACCAACACCAGATTAGAACATTAATATAACCAATAAAAAAACACCTTGTATGCGAACTGGTGTTTGATTATTGGAGGTACATATGAGTAACAAAACTATTAAGGCACAAAATTTAACTACTTCTTCAACTAAAACTATTTCAAATACGGAATATTTTTCTACTTGCTATTCTTTAATTGAAGATGCACAATATAATTGTATGTTGATAAACACGAACAAAAAAGCAGCTTTTATAGAATGGTTACATACTTTTTCAAAAGAACACATTAAAAGTATTTCACTAAGTCCAAAAAAACGCTATGAAATCACATGCGTAGAATATGAGACTGGAAAATTCTTTTTGAAATTTGCACGTGTTACAAAAAAATCTGTAACTCAAAAAGTTAAGGATGACTTTGTCACAAATCCTATTGCTAATTATCCAAATTGTAAAATTTTTGTCGATGCTCAGAATCAAATTATGATTATAGAAAAGAATTTAGAAGTAGCACCTAATATAACCCAAATAAAAGATATGATTGCAAAAGTTATCAGTAAAGACATTTCCTCATTTGGTTATACGCTATATATAGAACTAGTTACTAAAGCAACTGATTTTTGGTCATATGTAAATGAAAATATTAACAATTTAGAATCCATTGAATTTACATTAGTTTATCCTAATTTTCTTGATGGATATGATACCGCAAAAGATTATGTAACGGCTTTTGGTAAATATAATCCACAAATTGTTACAACAAAAATTGAAAATAAAGAAGGGCACCTAATCGTTCCCGCAAAAAGAGACTTTATAAATGATGCATTGGGTTATGCTTCTTCGGGGGCAGGAAGTTGGAAGGTTACTGCTAGAGGAGTAAAAAAATTAAAATCAAGTGAATCCGTCCCAAATATTAACTTGTTACCCAATGATATATCTCAATTACGTCCAGAACAAAAAAATTATATTAATAATATTTTTAAGTTAATACAAAAAATATCCAACGAAAATAGGACAATAGGTGATAAGAATGAAAATTAAAATTAAAATTTTTGTAATTTTTTTACTATCTCTTATATTATCTTTTATTCCAAGCGATGATAAAACCATAATTACCAAAGACACTCTCATAAATTCTTCATTGCAATTATTCGGAGTAACTTTAGCAATTATCGCTTTACTATTCACCATTCTAGATAGGTATAAAGCTAATTTAGAAAATTCTCAAAAATTAATTTTAGAAAAAAAATCTTTTCCAATTTTAAAAAATATGGGGGATGATGTTCTTGCTACATTACTGTTAGCTGTTATTATATTTTTTTACGATATATTTTATATTCCGTTACAATGGATACAGGATTTTCCTTTTATTTCATACATTCACTTAGATCGATTCATTCTGCTGTCATTGCTTTTATTGGCAATAACTTTAGATATTACAATATCAATAATAACGCTCATAAACGGTCTTATTGAAATCAATAGAACTCATAATGAAAGCATACAGCCTACAGAAAATGAATTACAACTAATTTCAATTGTAAGAAAATTTGATAGTAAACATTTCGAAGAATTATTAGACTACATAAAAACTCTCGTTGTTAAACAAGAACTTGATAAATAAAAACCGCCCCACTCTACCAAAGCAGGACGGTCACGCTTCCGAATGATACGAAAGCCCTAAGCAAGCATATTGTATCATTCGGAGCAGCCAATCGCAAGCGGAACAATTGTTCTTTGCAGGCTGTTATTTTTGTACACTTTTTTAAGGAGGATGATACTATGTGGACTGAAAAAATGAAGAATGGAAAGGTAAGATTTGTAGAACGTTACATAGAGCCTCTGACAGGGCAAACGAAGAAAGTATCGGTCGTGTTCGATAAAAATACCACTGCAACACGAAAACAGGCTACAGAGGTATTACAGGCACGTATCAATGATGCTCTGTCCTCTACTTGTCTGTATGTCAAGCAAGACAACCTTACCTTAGAGGAGTTGGTGGACCTGTATCGTGCTTATCAGAAAAACTCCGTTACCGAATCAACATACAAGCGAAACTACTTCGCTACACAAACCATAAAAAAGATGCTTGGGAAAGACACTTTGGTAGATCAGCTGTCTGCCGGCTATGTAAAGACACAGTTTTTAAAAAATCATCCAAAGCCTAGCACTGTAAACGAGCATATCACACGTTTCAAGGCGCTGATCCGTTGGGGCTATGAAAATGATTACATTGCTGACATCAACTACCTAAACAAAATCAAGGCTATTCCTGATAAAGAAAAAAAGGAGAAGTTAGTTGGAAAGTATTTAGAACGAGAAGAGTTAAACGACTTACTAAAGGCCATGCAAGTTCCTTATTGGAAAAACCTCACCGCTCTCATGGCTCTATCTGGATTACGTGTTGGAGAAGCGCTGGCACTGACAATGAATGACATAGACTTCAAAGAAAAGGTCGTTCATGTAACAAAGACATATGATGTTGTTAATAAAATCGTAACACCACCAAAGACGACCAACTCACAACGCGATGTTTATATGCAACCGGAGTTGGAAAAACTGTTGCGCGACATCCGGAGAGATACCAACAAAAGAAAGATGCTCTATGGGTTCAGAAGTAACCTGCTCTTCTGCGATCAGAACGGAGACTACCTGCATTACTATGCTTTCAACAAATATCTAAAGGAAACATCCGAAAAAACATTCGGGCGACCAGTAACCACTCATGCGCTCCGTCACACACAGGTTTCACTCTTAGCCGAAGCTGGTGTTCCCCTGGAGACCATAACAAGACGAGTAGGACATGGGGACAGCAAAATAACAAAAGAAATATACTTACACATCACGAAAAAAATGAAAGAACACGACAACGAAATCGTGTCAAAGGTCTCACTACTTTGAAAACAATTTGCCCCATTTTTGCCCCATTTTGCCATTTTTCAATTTTTCGAAGTGCTACAAACGTTGATTTTACGGCATTCTTTGGCTAAAAGTTCAAGTCCCATCTTCCGCATTGGTTAATAAAGTAGGAAGCCTGATAAATCAAGGCTTCCTTTTTTGTTTGTAGCCATTTGGGGGTTACAGTTTGATTACAAATTTTTATGGCGGTCATTTTTTGACCGCCATTTTGCATCCTGTCATTCCCCGAAAAGACACCATGTTATTACGGAAAATAACTATTGTTTAATTCAGATTGGCTGTCATTTCTGCAACCATAACCAGATTATCGTTCGTACTCTGATCCATATCTATAACCTGAATATGAATCTGGTTTGTATCTGTCTGCTCAAACTGAAGCTGAATCTCATACATCCCATTTTCTGGATCTGTTGTTGTTCCACCGAATTTTTCCAGCTTGTTTCCATTAGCATCTGTAAGAATCATCTGTACATTTTCGTATTCTTCCGGCACTTCAAGATACAAATAAGTGGATGCCGGTGCTTTCACAATCTTACTTACTGTAAATCCATTGTTTTCTGTATTTACCTCATAAGTATTTAACAGGCTTGTGTCTGTGTCTACGGTAAACTCAAGATTCCACTGACCTGTGATCAGATTTTCACCTTCTACATAAGTTGCCGGTTCCGGTTGATTCTCTACCTTTGCATACAACTCCGTGAACTTAATATCTACAGTGGACTGATCTTTAAATGTGTTGTCCGTCAACCATCCGGCACTGATGTGCCCCAATCCGACAAAGCTTCCGTCTTCTGTTTTCTCTAGGGCTAATTCAGCTGCGGCCTCTTCCCCATTTACATAAACCCGCTGGCTATTCTCAGGCAATAAATAGTCCTTCTGATTTACCTGATCATTATCTGTTGTTGCTGTCATAGTAAAATACATTTCATATCCATCACAATACGCATCTGATACTGTTACTGTCACGCCATTGCTTTCTGCTTCTGATCCCGGATTCTGCACACTTTCTGAATTATCTGCAATTTTTCCATATGCTGTCTTGTCCTTATCCCCGTATGGATTATTCTCCTTGTTTTTCTGCAGTTTTGCAAAGACATCTCCAATCACTGGAATATTTTTCGCCAGCACTGGATTTGCATAAAATACGCTTCCTGATACTGCGATTACTGCTACCGCTGCCGCTGCCGCTATCCATGCTTTTCTCTTCTTCTGATTACCATTGTTTAGTTTCTTCATCGTAACACCCCCCTGTCTGATTTCTTTATATGCATCCTGAATTTTCTGTTCTACAACATCTGGGATTTCCAGGTTTTTTTTCAATTCTTTTTTCATCTTTTCCTCAAATGACATCATCAAAACCTCCTTTTTGCTTACACTTTCCATCAGCTGCATTCTAAAAGCATCCTCTATTCAAATTGAAATTCCGGGTGTTCTTTCAGGTATAGCTTTTTATATACCCCTCGGCCCCTGGAAAGTCTTGTCTTCACTGTGTTTTCATTCATCTGTAGTATTTGACTGATTTCCCGGATGCTCATCTCTTCTACATAATATAAAATCAATACACCCCGATATTGCTGTTCCATCTGGTCTAACAGCTCCAGAAATTCTTCGTTGATTGTCGCTACACCCGGTGGTGCTGCAATCTTTTCTTCTGCTTTCTTTCCTTTTGCATCTTCTGCCCCATAATAGTCCTCAATTCCGACTACTTTCTTCTGTTCTCTAAGCATCTGATTACAATTATTGATCAATATTCTGAGCAGCCATGTCTTAAAATACTGTGCTTTTTTTAATTCTCTCAGCTTTTCATAGCAAGTAAGGATGCTTTCCTGAATTGCATCAGCTGCATCAAAATCGTTTTTTAAAATACTGACCGCCACTTTATACATGGCCTGCTTATTTTCTTCTATCAATTCCACGAACGCCTGATCATCTCCCCTTTGCGCCCGCTTTACAAGAGATTTCATTTTATACGCCACCTTCTTCCAATTGTTTTCAAGCTTCATCTCAACCGATTGATATTTATTAGATGAATTTATGGTATAAAAAGTTTCAAAAAGTTTCTAAAAAAGAGAAAAAGCACCTGTCAAAGAAGTACGTAATATTATGAATATAGGAAATCAGATATTGAGCATACGTAAAGAACATCAATTAACACAAGCAGAGTTTGGTAAATTGATTTATGTTACTCGACAAACAGTTTCAAATTGGGAAAATGGGAAAAGTTATCCTGAATAGCAAATCCTTGTAAGTATAAGCGATCAATTTGACGTTTCTCTTGATACCTTATTAAAGGAGGATTCAAAAATAGTACAATCTATAGATAAAGAAAGAATAATGGGAACAATAAAGCACGAAAAATCTGTTGTAGATTTTTTTTATTGATTTTACTGTATTTTTCAGATTCAGTCCATATAGGGTTACTGTTCACACATCTGCCAGAATAAGAAATAACAGATGATTTTTCTTATAGGCAACCATTCTTTTGAAAAGATTGAAACCTTCCGGAAAGTATTTGTTTGGAGGATGCTGTTCATATTCTTCACTAGCAAGCTTAACAATTATATCGTATTTATTTTCAATCTGAAGAATTCGTTCTGGAGAAAAATCTCGAGTCTGTTTGGCTTCATGAATGACTTCAGAAAAAAGATCTTTCATCTGTTTGTGCCAAGTGAGTTCTGGTTCATTATCAATAGCATCTTGTAGATAACGTTCAACCGGGGTACCAGCAATTCCCTGATGTCCTTTGTGTTCGCCAAAATAATACAGAGTTTCATCAGGATTCGCAAATATGCTGACCTGTACGCATTTTCCATTGACACGAGCAGGTGTGAAGTCTGTATGCATGGAAGGAGCCATAAGAAGCATTACATCACTGTATTGATCTGCATAAAATGTAAATGCATAAAAGTAATCTTTTGTTGAATCAAGTTTCAAGAAATAAGTGTACTGTTCAGTGTCGTTTAAATTATCATGTGAAAAATATTTTTTAGTGCATGTGTCATATTTTTCTGCTGAGCCATATAACTCAAATACTTTGTCTATACTATCTCCAAGCTTGATACCTCTGACTGTACTCTCTGCGTCATCTGTTTCTGTGGTCTCTTCCTGTACGGATTCAACAGTCTCATTAATCGATTCTTTGCCAGCTGTGGTTTCCTGCTTGCCGCAAGCTACAATCGATCATCCCATTATTAAGCTCAAGATTGTTACCAGTAATTTCCTTTTCATAATCTACTCTACTTTTTAATCCTTTGTGAATTCTTCCTGCACATCACTGCGATTCCAATAAAAGAAATAATTGCGAATAGACATCGCAACACATAACACCAACATAGCGATCAGAATAAGAGCGCCTTCCATGGTAGAAAACAGCGTTTTCAACGATGCTGGTCCCGCCAAAAAGACGAGTAACAGCATTCCCAATACTGACGGCCAACATACATGCAGCAACCGCATCCATTTCTTTCTACCCGATTGGTACGCAGCATCTGTTTCCGGCGCATCCTTTCTTGTACATCGAATCACCGCTACCGGAATACCTTGAACAGCCGTGTAATTTCGTTCTGCAGTGTATTCCACCCCATCCATAATGAATTCCGGATACATCCCCTCTTTCGTTATGGTAATCTCCTTATCCATCTCTCTCGCATAAGCATACAATGCATTAGCGAAATCATATAAGTCTTTTATCTCATCATCTGGTGTAAACGTAAAGGTTCTCCGGTGCTCATATTGAACCACATCCTTATAATCCGAAATCCACTTATCAAAATAATTGTCCGGCACCTTTTCCATCTGGTTGAGATACGAATCAACATCAATATCTGCAATTGTTTTATGCGTTTTTCTTAAATTTTCACAGAGATCAATCGCACACTTTGTATTTGCCAATTTTTTCTCTAACGCTTTTTCCTGTTTTCTGAGAAGATTGTCCAACTCATCCGTTTCACATAACATCAACTTGATCTGTTCGATAGGCATATCCAGCATGCGAAACATTTTTACCAGTTTTAGCAAACGGACATCTTCCTCATTATATTCTCGATATCCATTTTCTTCGTTACGTTTTGGATGAATCAATCCACTCTTTTCATAAAATCTAATATTTTGGCTTGAAATCCCTGTAAGTTTTTCTACTTGCTTGATGTTCATCATTTTCCATTCCTCCGTGTTTTGCTTTTTACACCCTGAACTTTAAACCATATACAAACTACAAGGTCAATACTTTTACCATTTTTTCTACTTTTTTAGGATCTACCATCTCATATGCGTCCTTTTTTTCTGCATCGTAAGAAAAATCCACATTCTGATGCGAGGTTGTCCCATCCACGTTCCATTTTCGACAAGATGTATGCACCTGTTCCACTTTCGTGTATTCCATCAAATCCTTTACATTTTCAGCATTTACGCCGCTTCCTGCCAAAAATGTGATTTCTTTCCCATATTCGCTTTGCAGCCATTGCAATTGTTGCCTTCCCGTCCATGCATCCGGCGCACCACCACTGGTAAGAATCCGGTCTGCTCCAAGAGAAATCAATGTTTCCACCGCATGCTCCTGCTGCGTGACACAATCAAATGCCCGATGAAATACTGCTTCCTTTCCTTTTTCATGAACAAGTGCAATCATTTCTTCCGTCCGCGCAACATCCAGTGTATGATCCGTATGCAAAAAGCCAAACGCAATCCCATCTGCCCCATGTTCTAACAGTATGCGCGCATCCAAAAGCATCGTCTGATATTCTTCTTTCGAATAACAAAACCCGCCTCCCCTTGGTCGAACCATAGTCACAACGGGAATATCACATTGCTCTTTTGCACAAATCAAATGAGCGAGTGATGGTGTCAGCCCACCCAAATACAATGCACTATTAAGTTCC
>OLGI01000516.1_pt1 | contig 39732 bp, 37 predicted proteins | sample 1605221 | NCBI WGS metagenome assembly OLGI01 (sample SAMEA3888915, study PRJEB22519) | human gut metagenome | biome: human gut; feature: human-associated habitat; material: faeces | place: Denmark | collected 2010 | reverse complement strand
TGGATAAGACCGATAGATTACGAGACTACGGACTCGCTTTTCTATTGTACGAACAGGGCCTTGGCCTCTGTGGGTACGAACTTATTCGTGAATTATTCATATTTGTAAAATTAATTTTGAACAGTTACTTATATGTGTCGCCTGAGAAACTATTATCAGAGATTCAACATGGTATCTTCTGTAACTCTCATGGAACAGAACCAACTGGTTCTCTCAAAGTTAGTATGTTTGCTATAGATGAAGCTCATTGTATTTCTCAATGGGGACATGATTTTAGACCGGAATACACTCAGCTTGGTAGGCTAAAAGAATTGTTTCCTAATGTACCTGTTGCTGCATTTACTGCAACTGCTGATAAAATTACTAAAGAGGATATAATACAGCAACTCCGTTTAGATAAAGGTGAAACTGGAGAAGTGAAGATTTTTATATCATCTTTCGATCGTCCAAACTTGTCGCTAGATGTTCGTCGTGGCTATTCTGCAAAAGATAAGTTACGCTTTCTGCTTTCGTTGATTGCTCGTCATCATAACGAGAGTGGCATTATATATTGCATGAGCAGGAAAACTACAGAGATGGTGGCTGAGAAACTTCAAGAAAAAGGTATTCGTGCCAAGGCTTATCATGCAGGACTGTCTGCTAAGGAGCGAGATGATGTGCAAGAAGCATTTATTAACGACGGAATAGAAGTGGTGTGCGCAACGGTTGCTTTTGGTATGGGTATTGATAAGAGTAATGTTCGCTTTGTTGTTCATTACAATCTGCCGAAAAGTATAGAGAGCTATTATCAAGAAATAGGACGTGGAGGACGTGACGGTCTTCCTTGCGAGACTATTTTGTTTTATCAAGTAGGTGATATTATAATGCTTAGAAAGTTCGCAGAAGATAGTGGTCAACAGGATATCAATAATGAAAAGTTGGATCGTATGCAGGAGTATGCAGAGAGCCAAGTGTGTCGTCGCAGAATTCTGCTCAATTATTTCGGCGAAACAATGGACCATGATTGCGACAACTGTGATGTTTGCAAAAATCCTCCTCGTAGATTTGACGGAACAATACTTGTACAAAAGGTACTTTCTGCCATCATGCGCACTAAACAACAAGTAGGATTTAAACTGCTAATAGACATTCTTCGTGGTGCTTCCAATCAAGAGGTTTATCAGAAAGGTTATCATTTGATTAAGACTTACGGATGTGGTCGCGATGTTATATTTAAAGATTGGCAAGATTATCTCCTACAAATGCTTCACTTGGGTTATATTGAAATAGATTATAAAGATAATTCTCATATCAAAATTACATCCCAAGGTGAGGATGTTTTGTATAAACGCAAACAGGCTCTGTTGGCAATTATTAACCGTGAAGATTTTACAGTAAAGGGTAGGAAACAAAAAGAACGTCAACAATTACAATTTGAAGAACAGCAAACAGAAATGGCTGAAGATAAAACTCTTTTTGAGAATCTACGTCAGTTGCGCTTGAAGATTGCATCCGCAAGAGGTGTTCCTCCTTATGTTATCTTTAACGATAAAACTTTGCATCAACTTGCTATCGTACAACCAATAACATATATCGCATTTGGTTCTATATCTGGTGTAGGTACTCATAAGCTCGAAAGTCTTGGAACTATATTTGTTAAGGCTATTAGAGAATATAAAGGACTCTCAACGAACGAAACAGAAGAATGGAATGATAGAATTATCAACAAAGACATTGAAATTAAAGATTCGGTCACTACTCCTAAAGCCAAAAAGTCAGTAAGGGACTTTGTTACATTCAATGGAACAGAATATCATATAGGAAGTGAATTAATGGGGTGTATCAAATGGCGTACAACTATAGAAAATGTACGCAAGGATGTATATTATACTCTTTGGCAAGAAAACCGTTACCCTATGATTCGATATATAAGTGAAGATGTACAATGTCGTGATTTGGTTATAAAGCGTTTTGCTGAAATAATATCGGCAGTATATAACGTGGAGGTTTCTCCGGATTATCAAACCGTTATCATTCCTGTTAGAACGGAATATGACGAGAACGGTAAACCGGTACATTCTTTAGAAGGTGTATCTTTCGAGGAGGCTCTTGATAAATTTAGAGAGTTTGTTGAGCAGAATGGCCATCTCCCATTTGCAACATCTGGTGAATATGAATGCTCACTTCGTAGATGGCAGCAAGAAATAAATCATGATATAAGACCTTTAACCCATACTCAATATAAAGAATTTGAAGAACTAATGGCGTCTTATGCCGATGTGCCAAGGACGCGTGTGATATGGGAAAAGAAGAAAGAACAAGAAAATATGTCGTATATTGAGCAACAAAGGTTGAAGCATTCAAAGGCTTATGTTCAATGGACGAAAGAAGAGGACCAAAAATTAATTGAACTGTATTCCAAAGGAGAAACAATAGAAGAATTGTGCAAAATCTTTGCTCGTAATGAAGGTGCCATTAAATCTCGAATTAAAAAATTAAGCCAATAATTGCAGTAGAAGAAGTACTGCTTACTTGGGATGTAAGTAGTACTTCTTTATGCAATATGACACCATATCTGACACTAATGTCTCGAATTGAATACATACTAATAAAAACGACAATAGAGACAAATGGCAACAATCTTATGCGCTATGGCATAGTAGTTATTGTTGACCTTTGTCTCTATTGTCGTTTTTGTATTCTCTTCATCACCTGCCGCCATGCCGAGCGCAGTCCAGGCGATAGATGCTCACAACTTATCATTTCAAGCGTTTGACACAATTCATTAAGAAGTTCGGGCCAATAGCGCATTTGCACGTAGGCAAGCTTAATGCATTGCGCCCTTACGGCATAAGGCGACTTAGTGTCGGCGAGTCGCGTCAGGCAGAAGTCGATGAAATCGGTACGGATGGCTTCTTCGGTATAAGGCTGACGAAGAAGCAGATTAAGCATTAGACGTAGCTTTGTTGTATCCTTCTCTTTCAAGCAACGGTCAATAAGCTGGTCGTGCTTGGCATAAAGCCACTCATTGTCTACAGCAGAGAAATGCGTGAATACCCACAGCGCATTGGTTGCTACACGGCGGTCGGCATCCAATGTCAATTGATATAGTTCCTCTTTAAGATTGTCATTATGCTCGCCTTGGGTAGAGGCGCACAATTGCATGATTTCAGATTGAGAGAGACGGTGAGTGAGGAGGGTTTTCATAAAATGTTAGAAGCTACATTCGTTTGAAAATATAAAATGGCATGATTCTGTATATTAGAGCAAGTATGTGCCATCGTTTGGTGACATAGACCTTAGACTTCTTTTTGCTAATAGCAGCAATGATTTGACTAGCCACTTTCTCTACCGGCATCACCCAGAACAAGCCCTCACCCTTTGCCATAGCTGTATCAACAAGACCTGGTCTGACATCTGTTACGGTTATGCAACCACCATTTCTGAAAGCCTTTTTGCGTATTGCTTCCATATAATTAATTTGGTAAGCTTTTGTTGCGCTATAGGCTGGTGCAGCCGATTCGCCTCGCAATCCTCCAGCAGAAGTTATAGCTACAAGATGACCATAACCTTGTTGTTCAAAAATGCAATACAATCTATCAATAACATATGTCCAACCTACAACATTAGTATCAATGGCAAGACGCTCAATCGCATAGTCAAGCGTGGCATTAATGTCACCAACACCTGCACACATAATAGCAAGGTCAAAGTGACCGAACTCTTTTAGAAGAGTATTTATCGCTTGTTCTATCTCATTTAAGTTTGTGACATCTGCTTTTGAAACAATGGTTTTGGACTGATACTGCTGACTTAATTCATTAAGCAGGTTTGTTCGCCTACCTACAATGCCAATACGATTATCTGCATTGGCATACTTCACAAAAAGAGCTTTACCAATACCAGAGGTAGCTCCGATTATAAGAATATTCATACTGTAATTTTTTGTGCAAAGTTAATGCTTGCCAATTAAAAACAGCACGTATTCTAAATACTATAAAACATTATATGGGCAAACTCTCAAAATGTTTTGAGAGTTTGCTATCCAAAAGTAAATTCCCTACGTATATTGCTTATAGTTGTTGGTGTAACTTTCAGATAAGAGGCTATATCCTTCAAGTTGATGCTTTGAACTAATTCCGGGCAACGAATTAGCAAACGCTTATATCGTTCTCTGGTTGTCATACGATAAGTATCAAGATATTGTGCATAAACCTGAGCAAAAAGACAATCGGATATAGCCTGTTTGAGTCCTTCCATATTTACGGATTCTAATAACGCCTCCAATTCTTTCCCTAATATTTGGAATATCTTACACGTAGTTCCAGCCACAATAGTTAAGTCTGATTTTCTGCCAGTAAGACAATTCGGATAATCAGCCACAAACTCTCCTTCGAAGGCAAAACCAGTACAGTAGTCTTTACCTTCCTCTTCGTTATTCACCATATACTTGAAGCATCCACGCTCCACATATGCCACATATTTTGACGGTTTGCCTACATCCTCAAATATCTCACCACGCTTCAATAAGCGCACTTCTCCATGTTCCATGCAGTAATGACGCAGAAACTCCAAATCAAGTCCATCCTTATACAGATTAAACATCTTCACTTATAATTTCTTTGGGCTATATGATATAATTTCAGCATCCATATCGCCCTCTATTCTTTTGACTAATAAAACAAAAACGACAATAGAAACAATGGTTGGCAATTCTCTTATGATGAGTTGTCAGTCATTGTCTCTATTGTCGTTATGTCGTTTTGAGTTTTGAGTTTTGAATTTTGAGTTGTGCGCTTCGCGCATTTTGAATTTACCAATTACGAATTCCTAATTCAACATTGAACAATTCAAAATCGGCGTAGCCGACAATTCAACATTCAAAACTCAAAATTCAACATTGCCATAGGCAACATTCTACATAGCTGTAGCCGCTACCAGCCATCCGTATACGCAGCTGCATACACCGAAGAGGAGTACGCCTGCTGTGCAGAGGGCGAGAGCTGTGCGTGTAGCGCCATCGCTCTGGAATGTAGCGATTGGAGAATCTGTCTTGTTGATGTACATGCACTTCACAATCTTCAGATAGTAGTAGAGTGACGGTACGGTGTTAACCAATGCCAGGAACACTACTGCGTAGGCAATGTTAGTACCCTGCTGGGCTGCTGCCATGAACACGAAGAACTTACAGAACATACCAGCGAACGGAGGAATACCTGCCAATGAGAAGAGAGCGAGAGTGAGGAGGAACGAGAGCTTCGGGTTGGTGGTGTAGAAACCATCGAACACCGACATCTCTGTGTTGCCCTTGCCACGTGTCTCAACAACATTGATTACTGTGAACACAGCCATGTTGGCTGCAACGTAGATAAGTACGTAGTACATTAAGGCTGTGAGGCCCATTGTCTCGTTGCCAACGGCAGCAAGCATGATGTAACCTGCCTGCGAGATAGAGCTGAATGCCATGAATCGCTTGAGCTCTGTCTGACGAAGTGCGAAGAGGTTGGCGATGGTGATGGTGAGAACGATGACGATATACATCAGAGTCTCGTAGTATTCAACCATCGGACCGAACACCTTCAGCAAGATTGTCATCAAGGCAAAGGCTGCAGCACCCTTAGATACAACGCTCAGATAACCTGTCACTGGTGTAGGAGCACCCTGATAGGTATCAGCTGTCCAGAAGTGGAACGGTACGAGCGAAATCTTGAAGCCGAGTCCACTGAAGAAGAACACAAGACCCATGATTGTCAAAGGTGTTGCGCTAATCTTGGCAGCCATATCATCGAAGTAGAGTGTGCCACAAGCACCGTAGAGGAACGAGATGCCATAGAGCATTACACCGCTTGAGAATGTAGCGGTGAGGATGAACTTGGCAGCACCCTCAGCCGAAACCTTCTTATACTTGTCGAAAGCCACGAGGCAAGCCATAGGTACAGAAGCCATTTCCAGACCAAGGAAGAACATAAGGAAGTGACCTGATGAAATCATCATGTACATACCGAGCAATGTAGAGATAACGAGCTCATAGAACTCACCCTCCTTGCGCAGCACATCCTCACGCTCATTCCACGACTGAGCCATAACAACAACAATGTACGCTCCGACTGTAAGGATGACCTTCATCACCTGAGCAGCTGCTGTGGCTGTATAGAGTCCTGCAAATGCCTCTGCAGGCTGGGCATTGAAGCATAATACCACCTGAGCTACCAACAAAGCACATGTCAGCATGCTCAATGTAGCGTGTTTCTTCTCGCCCTTCAAGAAGAGGTCGGCGAGGAATACTATCACGAGGATTGCCATGAGGCCAGCCTCGGGTATCATATTAAAAAACTGACTATAATCCATTTTTTACTGCTGAACTTGTTATTAAAGTGTTGGAATTACGCTAAGGATAGGAGCTACTGCATTGTTGATGACATGGCTTGCCCATAATGGAGCCGAACCGAGACCTGCAACACAGAAGATGAGGCAGCATACAGCGAAGCGCTCGTCCCATGTAGCGTCAGTGAGTTCCTCGAAGTGCGGATTCTTCACCTTCTCGAAGAGGATGAAGCCTACAGTACGGAGGATGTACACAGCTGTCACAACGATAGATGTGATGGCGATGATGGTGCAGCAACGGTGGAATGTATCGGCATTCTCGAACGAACCGTTGAAGATTGTCATCTCAGCGATGAAGCCTGAGAAGCCCGGAAGACCAAGGTTGGCAAGACCGGCAATCACATAACCTACTGAGAGGAACGGCATAATCTTCATCAAACCTCCAAGCTCACGGATGTCACGTGTGTGTGTACGACCATAAATCATACCGATGAGGGCGAAGAAGAGAGCTGTCATCAAACCGTGAGAGAGCATCTGGAGAATAGCACCTGTGCAAGATACACGAGTCATCATCAACAGAGCGAAGAGCACCAGACCACAGTGTGAAACTGAAGAGTAAGCATTGATGAACTTCAAGTCGGTCTGAACGCAAGCCGAGAATGCACCGTATACTACTGAGATAGTGGTGAGGATAAGGAATATCCAAGCCAAATCATGAGCAGCCTGTGGCAGGAGGAACATGGCGATACGGAAGCAACCGTAACCACCAAGCTTCATGAGCACACCAGCGTGAAGCATTGACACAGATGTAGGGGCACAACCGTGACCGATTGGTGACCATGTGTGGAACGGGAACAGAGCACCAAGTACACCGAAACCGATGAACACAAACGGGAACAACACGTTCTGAACGGCTGCAGGGATGTGGTTGTTGTGGGCAATCTCAAGGATGCTCATTGTAGAGGCACCGTTGAAGAAGTAGATACCTACCAAGCCGAGGATGATGAGGGCTGAACCACCCATAAGCATCAATGTCAGCTTCATAGCTGCATACTCCTTGCGACCTGAACCCCAGAAACCAATCAAGAGGTACATAGGGATGAGTGCAACCTCGTAGAACATGAACATGGTGAAGAGGTCGATCGAAATGAAGAAACCGTAAACACCTGTTGAGAGCAATGTGAACCACATGAAGAACTCCTTGGTAAGCGGCTTAAGCTTCCATGAAGCGAAGGTACCTGTGAACACGATGATGCTCGAAAGCAGAAGCATCACAACGGAGATGCCGTCAACACCCACCTCATAGTTGATGTGGAGCGAAGGGAACCATTCCGTAGTGGCGCGGAGAATCATCTCCTCGGTGTTGCCTGCTGCGCGCTCGCCGATGAAGTGGAGTGTGAGCCATACGCTCAGTGCCAAGAGGCAGGATGAACCGGCAACCATCACACCACGCACCTGATTGACGTTGCGGGCGATCCAAAGACCGAGCAACATCAGGACAGGGATTACTACGAATAAACTTAATATATTCATAATTTAATTATAAGCAAAGTAATAATAATGTTAAAGCTACCGTACCGGTAAGGAACCAAACGGCATACTGGCGAACGTCGCCGCTCTGCCAAGGACGTATGGTCTCGCCTGCCTCATTGGCACCCCAAGCAGAGAAGTCGATAAGACCGTTGATGATCTTCTCGTCAATCCACTGTGCCGTGCGGCTAACGTAGCGGAACAGAATCTTGTGTGTGACGTACTGATAAACCTCATCCATGTAGAAGCGCTTGTAAGCCCAACGATGCAGACGCGGGAATGTAGCGTACATCTTGTCGGCGATAGGCTGCTTCTCACCTTTATATATATAGGTGGCGAGGGCGATAGAGAGGATTGCAATCACGGTTGATGTGGCTGCAACCTGCGGGTCGAAGTGAACTGTGTAGGCTGTGCCTGCTGCGCTCACGATTGAGCCGAAGCTTGCCCAGCTCCAGTCGCAGAAACCTCCAAGTGTGGTGATAACGCCAACGCCGACAGTGACAATGCTCAGGAAGATGAGCGGGAATGTCATTGTAGCAGGAGCCTCGTGCGGAGTGTGATGAGCGTGGAGTTCCTTGTTCTCTGTACCCCAGAAGATGCCGTAGTAGAGACGGAACATATAGAATGCTGTCATGGCGGCAACGCCTGTCATCCACCAACCGCATACTGGAGAATACTCGAAGCAAGCGGTGATAATCTCGTCCTTAGAGCTGAAGCCCGAGAAGAATGGAATACCAGCGATGGCGAGACAAGAGATAAGGAATGTAGCGTGAGTGATAGGCATATACTTGCGCAATCCACCCATTGCCGACATCTCGTTAGAGTGAACAGCGTGGATGATGCAACCTGCTCCGAGGAACAGACAAGCCTTGAACATAGCGTGTGTGAACAAGTGGAACATTGATGCCATGTAACCAAGCTGAGCGTGGTTGTCAAGAACGGCACCGTGATGACCAGGCAGACATACACCGAGGGCTACCATCATAAATGCAATCTGTGAGATTGTAGAGAAGGCAAGCACACGCTTGATGTCGCTCTGTGCACAAGCCACAGCGGCAGCATAGAAAGCGGTGAAAGCACCTACAATCACTACTACCTCAAGAGCCTGAGGAGCGTACTCAATCCATACCGGGAAGAGACGTGCAATCTGGAACACACCAGCAACCACCATGGTGGCAGCGTGGATAAGTGCAGATACTGGAGTAGGACCCTCCATAGCATCTGGCAACCAGATGTGCAACGGGAACATAGCCGACTTACCAGCACCACCGATGAACATCAGCACAAGAGCTGTAGGCAGAATCATACCGCCAGCAGCAAGAGCGCGAGCGTTGTCGGCAACGGTGAAGGCTGTAGCGCATGAACCGTAAGCAATCTCAGTACCGGTGAACGAGAAGTTGTAGCTTCCTGTGTAGTAACCGAAGATGAGAATACCGATAAGGAAGAACATATCGGCAAAACGGGTCACGATAAACGCCTTCTTCGAAGCATGTACGGCAGCCTTCAGAGTGTAGTAGAAGCCAATGAGGAGGTAAGAGCTAACGCCCACAAGCTCCCAGAACATATACATCTGGAAGATGTTGGTGGCGAGCACCAGTCCGAGCATTGACATGGTGAAGAGTGAGAGGAAAGCGTAGTAGCGCTGGAATCCCTTCTCACCGTGCATGTAGCCGAATGAGTAGATGTGAACCATGAGGCTGACCGTAGAGATGACGATGAGCATCATCACTGAGATAGGGTCGAGCAGGATGCCGAGGTCGAAGTGCAGATGGCCCAGTGGCAACCATGTCACGTTGTACGGAACGAAAGTTGCAAAGGTGCCGTCGGCAAGACGGTCGGCTGAGAAATACTTGAACGCTGTGAAGTAGCTCAACACTGTAACCAGTCCGAGCGAACTGGTACCGATGAGTCCGGCTACCTTGTGCGACCAGGCATACTTCTTATTCACGAATTCTGGCAGACCGATAACCAGGAAGCTGATCAGCGGCAACAGAAGAATCCATATTGAATATGTAAAATCCATAATCTAAAATTAATATTTCATGTTTTCAATACTGTTCACCTGATCGCTGTGGAAATTGCGGTAAACGTTGATAATAATCGCGATAGCTACGGCACTCTCGGCAGCGCTCACACCGATAGAGAAGAGGGTCATGAAGAATCCCTCAAACTCGCCCGGGAAGAGCAGGCGGTTGAATGCCGCAAAGTTCAAGTCGACAGCGTTGAGCACGAGCTCTATAGAGACGAGCATTGCTATCAGGTTGCGGCGGGTGATGAAACCGAACACGCCGATGAAGAACAGAAGTGCGCTAAGCACGAAATAACATTCTACTGGTATCATAATTACTTGTCCTCCTTTTCTTTACGTGCTACAACAATTGCACCTATGATACATGCCAGCAGGAATACTGAAATGAACTCGAAGGGCAATACATACTGATACTTCTCCGAACCGAGGAGAGCCTCACCGATAGTCTGCATCGGAACCTCCTCGCCCTCAACAGCGAGAGTCAGGAAGCCGTTCTTGAGCTGGATGCCAGCTACGGTAAGCAAACCTACGATGCAGAGCAATGCACCTGAGAGAGCGCGGCTACCCTTAACGTGCTCAACAAGTCCCTGAAGAGTGCGCTTGCTCACGAGCTGTACGGCGAAGATGTACATCATCACCATACCACCGGCGTAAACGCTGATCTGGGCAGCACCAAGATAGGTGTAGTCGAGCAGGAAGTAGAGACCTGCCACTCCAAGGAGCACGAAAAGCAGGAATGTGATAGAACGCATGATGCGCTTTGTCATCACGCACATGACAGCCGAGCCAAGGATGACCACTGCCAAGATGCAAAACATTACTAAACTTGCCATTGTTTTCTTACTCCTTATTTGGTTTTAGTGTTAAATGTTCCGATTTCGAAGTCAGCACCGCCGTCGATGATGTTAGGCAGTGAGCCTCCCTTGTAGTCCTCCTTGTCGAGGTGAAGCACGAGTGCCTCGCGGTCGAACACTGAGTTCTCGAAATCGTTGACAAACTTGATGGCACCGAAGTTACAAGCATTGACACAAAGCTCGCAGAACATGCAGTCGCCAAGGTCGTACTGGTAGTCGACAAGCTGCTTTTTCTTCTTGCCGGTCTCCGGGTTCTCCACCATCTGCGATACAATCTTGATGGTGCCGTTCGGGCAAGCCTTCTCGCAAAGTGTACAAGCAGTACACTTAACCGCTCCGTTCTCGTCGCGGTTCATCACAAGGCGTCCGCGGTGGCGGGCAGCAACGTGAAGCGTAGTCTTGCGGTTCTCGGGATACTGCTCAGTGCTCTTCGGTGTGAAGTACTCCTTCCAGGTGGTCTTCATACCTACGGCGAGAGTCTTCACAGCAGCTCCGATTTCTCCGAAATATGATTTTTTGTTTTCTTCCATTGTTATTAATAATGTGTTTTTAGAAGTGCCAACCGAATGCCACAACTACTGTCATGAGAATCAAGTTGATGAGACACAAAGGCATGAGGTATTTCCACTCGAGCTTCAGTATCTGGTCGATACGCAGACGTGGGAATGTCCAGCGCACCCACATGAGCAGCCATACAACGGCGAATGTCTTGCCGAGGAACCACACGATGCCAGGGATAAAGTTGAGAATACCGTCAACTGCCTCTACGCCGATGTTGAACGGAGCCCAACCGCCAAGGAATACTGTGGTGGCGATGCCTGAAACTACGAAGAGGTTGAGGTACTCGGCGAGATAGTAGAAGCCGAATCCCATACCCGAATACTCGGTGTGATAACCGGCTGTAAGCTCCGACTCAGCCTCAGCCAAGTCGAACGGGCCACGGTTTGCCTCAGCGTTACCTGCTACGAGGAACACGAGGAAAGCGATGATGGCAGGGATATGTCCCTTGAAGATGAGCCAGCCGAAAGCACCAGTCTGAGCCTCAACGATACCGCTAACCTGCATTGTGCCAGTGAGCACAACGGCTGTGATAAGGCAGAGTGCGAGTGACATCTCGTAAGAGATGAGCTGCACGGCACCACGCATAGCCGAAACTACTGAGTACTTGTTGTTAGAACCCCAACCTGCCATAAAGATACCTACGATGCCGATGCTTGAGATAGCCGACATGAGGAATACACCAACGTTGAAGTCGAGCACCTCGGCACCATTGTTCCAAGGCAGGAACGAGAATGTGCCTACAGAGGCGATAATCACGAGGAACGGAGCAACATAGTAGAGCACCTTGTCGGCGCCGTCGACTGAGAAAATCTCCTTGATGAGCATCTTCAGCACGTCGGCAAACACCTGGAACACGCCCCAAGGACCTACACGCATCGGGCCAAGACGGCACTGGAAGTAGGCGCAGACCTTACGCTCCATGAAGATCAAGATGATTGCAAGGATGGCATAACCTGCGAGAATGCAGACACCAACCAGGATGCACTCGATCAGTATTGTCCAGAAATCTCCGAGTCCGCAGGTCACTGCGAGGAGATTGTGGAACCAATTTGTTACAATACTAAAGTCAAACATTTTTCTTTAAATTTTGATTTGTGAGTTTTGAGTTTTGAATTATTGTGGCAAGCCACAATTTTGAATTATGAGTTGTGAGTTTTGAATTATTGAATTGCGATTTACCCTATCAATTCAAAATTCTTAACTCCTAATCGGCGAAGCCGACAATTCAAAATTCAAAATTCAAAATTCAACATTCCGATTAACGGTCGATGTCCGGAATAACGAAGTCGATAGCAGCACCTGTTGTAATCAAGTCGGCAATCTTCTGTCCGCGAAGCATCGGATCGAGAGCACCAGTAAGGGTCAAGCCCATCGGACGCATCTTCATACGGTAAGGACTCTTGTCGCCCTTAGAGTCGAGATAAACGCCAAACTCACCGCTGGCACCCTCAACAGAGAAGTACCACTGTCCCTCGGGCACCTTGATGATAGGCTTCTGCTTGATGTAGAAGTCGCCCTCCGGAATATTGTCGATAAGCTGTTCGATGATGTTAAGGCTCTGATAAAGCTCCTTGATGTGGCAGTAGTAACGATCCATTGAGTCGCAACCGGTCATTGTTATCTCCTCCCACTCTACCTTGTCGTAGAGGTCGTACGGATGACGCTTACGAGTATCGTTCTTCCATCCGGCTGCACGTCCGGCAGGACCTGTCACGCCGTAGTTGATACAATCCTCAAGACCCATAGGACCAACGCCTACAAGACGATTGTGAGTGATAACGTTGTCGCCGAATACGTCGAGATACTCCTGAATCATCGGACGCAGATACTTGCAGAGCTTCTTTGTGTTCTCTACAAACTTCGGGTCGATGTCGGCCTGGAGTCCGCCGATGCGGTAGTAGTTCTGAATAAGGCGTCCGCCTGTTGTCTCCTCCATCACGTTCAATACATGCTCACGGTCGCGCATGCAGTAGAGGAAAGCAGTCAGTGCACCCAAGTCCTGAGCTGTACAGCCGAGGTAGAGCAAGTGCGAGTCGATACGCTGCAACTCGTCCATGATAGTACGGATATAGTGGATACGGTCGCTGAGCTCAATGCCCATACCCTCCTCTATCACGCCAACAAGAGCGTGGCGATGCATCATAGCAGAGAGATAGTTCAAGCGGTCGGTCAAGGCGAGAGTCTGCGGATAGGTCATGCCCTCCCACATCTTCTCAATACCACGGTGGATATATCCGAGGTGAGGATAAACGCGCTTCACCTTCTCGCCGTCGAGCACAGTCTGCAAGCGGAGCACACCGTGAGTTGACGGGTGGTTAGGTCCGATGTTCACTACAAAGTCCTCATCGTCGAACAGACGCTTCTTGGTAGCAACCAAGTGTCCGTCAGCGTTAAGTGAGTATTCTACAGTGTAGTCGCTCTCAGGCTCGTCGGTCAACGGGAACTGGTTTGCCTCGGGACTCATGTCGAAGTCCTTGCGCAAAGGATAGCCGTTGAAGTCGGTGCGGAGGAAGAGGCGACGCATGTCGGGATGGCCGAGGAACTTGATACCTACGAAGTCAAACACCTCGCGCTCAAGCAGTTCAGCCGACTTCCACAGATTGATGACAGTAGGGATAACGTCGCTGCCGTCTACCTTCTTGGCGATGGTCTTTACAGAGCAGCGCTCGTTGTTGTCGGTATTCTCAAGGATGTAGATACATCCGTAGCCTTCATCGCCGAAGTCCTCGCCGATAATGGTAACAAGGTAGTCGAAATGTTTCTGGTTCTTCAGCTTCGACATCTCACTTGCGAAATTGTCAAATGAGAGTTCAATGTTTTCAAGTTTCATATCTTATACCTTATTATATTAATCAGTTAGACCTTTCTTAGCGTCGAAATCCTCGGGAACGTTGTTCACTACGATGGTCTCGCGCTTCTTCTCGCTTGCGAGAGCCTCGTTGCTAAGTCCGTGCAGACCGCCCTTCGACATTGAGAGTTCCTTCTCCTCGCTGTTCATCTTGTGGTTTGCGCCACCGAAGAACTTCTCTACCTTCACCTTACGCTGAAGCTGCATCATGCCATAGAGGATAGCCTCTGGACGTGGAGGACAGCCCGGAACGTAAACGTCTACCGGAACAATCTCCGAGATGCCACGCACCACGTTGTACGAGTTCTTGAACGGACCGCCCGAGATGGCGCAACCGCCCACAGCTACAACATACTTAGGCTCAGCCATCTCGTCGTAGAGACGCTTGAAGACAGGAGCCATCTTGTTTGTGATGGTACCGGCACACATGATGAGGTCGGCCTGACGTGGAGAGTTACGTGTTACCTCGAAGCCGAAGCGTGAGAAGTCGTAGCGGGCACAGCCCACTGCCATGAACTCAATACCGCAGCACGAAGTACCGAATGTTAATGACCACAAAGAGTTGGAACGGCCCCAGTTGATAGCCTGGTCGAGCGAGCCAACTACTACGTTGACGCCTCCTTCATGGAGTTCGTCTACGATTTTCTCAAGGCCCTCATTGTCCTTGAACTCATCGTAAGGGATACTCTTGATGACAGGTTTTCTTACTTCCATTCCAATGCTCCTTTCCGCCATGCATAAGCAAGGCCAAATACCAATACCAGCATAAAGAAGCCTACGCTCGCAAGCGCCATGGCTCCAAACTGCTTGACAACCACTGCCCAGGGGTAGAGGAAGAGTGTCTCAATGTCGAACATCAGGAAAAGGATAGCAAAGAGGTAGTAGCCCACGTGCACAGGAATCCAAGAGGTTCCACGCGTAGGAATACCACACTCAAAAGGCTGACCCTTAACTGGGTTGTACGAACGAGGACCTACGAGCTTTGCAACTACGTATGCACCTACCACCAATACAACAGCCGTCAAGATGACTGTGATTAATAAAATAAAATCCATAAAATTATTAAAACAATTTGTTTTCTCTACGTAGAATACTTTATAAGTATCCGAATTGCAATTTTCAGTTTGCAAAGTTAGCAATAAATATTGGAATGTTGTGGATTTTTAAGAAAAAATCCTAATAAGAATGAAAGAAAATATCAACAAATTTATCAAACAAAAAAACTCAAATATTGCCCGTAGCCACAATCTTAGGTTTATGGCTCGGGCAATGGTGGCATATTTAATAAAAACTGCCACAATCAGTCTTCATCTCGGCAAGCTCCGCATAAAGCTGTCAATATTCGGTCCAATCCGTCCAGCTCCTCTTCCTTTGTCGCCCAACTGGTGACGAAACGGCAGACAATCTCCTCATCACTCTTTCTCTCCCTAATGCGATTATTTAAATTCTCTTCCCATTAAAACAGGTTATGCAGAGCGAGATTGCAGCCAAGATTGCCCCAACCGCACACACGCCAATCCATCCCTTATGGGCCCAAGCCAATCCGGCACAATAGGTGCCAAAGGAGCCGCCTATAAAATAAGTAGTCATAAATATGGTATTGGCTCTGTTGGAAGCTTGAGGCATCTCCTGAATACAGCCGCTTTGATTGCTTAGTTGCAGACATTGCAAACCTACGTCTACCAAGATGATAGCTACAACAAGCCCCATAAAAGTGTCACCAAACAGCAAAGCCGTTGCCCACGCCACAAGCTGCAAGCAAGCTCCATAAACGCTCATATTCCTTATGCCCAAGCGGTTAACAAGCTTGCCCACACCGCTTGCCGCTATAGCCCCGGCTATGCCACACAATCCTAATGTTCCCACCATCTCGCTACCAGAATAGAACGGAGCTTGAGCCAACCGAAAAGCGAGGCACGCCCAAATGGCCATCATGCTGCCAAAGCTGAAGGCGGCACGTACGGCATAAATGCGTATACGCCCATTACTCTTCACAATATTAAATACGCTGGCCATCAAGCCACCGTATGTGCCGACATAGTTGCTCTTTATCTGTGGCATAATCTTGAGCGTAATGGCCATGCACAGCACCATCACAAGAGCCGCAATTAAAAACATTTCGCGCCAACCCAACCATTCGCCTACATAACCGCTAACCACTCTCGAGGCAAGTATGCCCGTCAGCAGCCCCGACAGAACGACGCCCATATTCCTGCTTTTGTTCTCCTTCTCGGAATATTGTCCTGCTATAGGTATGAAAAACTGCGGTATTACGGAGCAGGCTCCCAATAGCAGAGAGGCTCCCCAAATCATCCATACATTGTGGGCTACGGCAATGACGACGGCCATAACGGCTGCCACCGTCATATTCACTATTATTATGCGTCGGCGCGAGTAGAGGTCGCCCATAGGGATAAGGAAGCACAAACCAAGCGCATAGCCAATTTGGGTGACAACGGTTATCAAGTTTGCCTCATGTTGGCTCACCCCTATGTCGTGACGTATCATCTCCAGAAGAGGCTGGTTGTAATAGCAATTTGCCACGGTCAATCCTGCTATAACAGCCATTGCAAGCAACAAACTGCGCTCTATGCCTTCATTTTCCTTAAGTTGTTTCATCTCTTTTTCCTTATGCCTATAATCATACGGATTTAACCTTTCGGATTGTCCGCAATTGCAAAATTACGAAATAAAAACATATAATCAAAAAAATATTTGGTACCACGCAAGCAGCGCCAAAGACCTCATAGAACAGTGCTAGGATGAGTATGATGGGGGGGGGTACACAGCGTCCCCTTGCTCCGCGGAATCGAGCAAGGGGACGTTATTATAAATCAAAATACATCACTATGAGAACCTGTATTGTTATTGTATTCATAATCACCTCCTTTTTATTGAAATGCAACCTTGCTTATTTGCAAAGTTACATATTTTTTCCGAATACGCAATCTGTTAGCTTACGAAATCATACTACCACAACATATGGGATTGAACAAAATAATTAAATACTATTTTCCTAATTGACATCTTGGACATGAGAATGAATCCCCAAAACATTACCAGAAACTTCAAATAATAGTAACAAATTGGTTAGGAGGTAAATGTTATTCATAGATAGAAAAGGTAGAAAAAGGATATCTGAGCATTCCATATATAATTTAAGTCAAGAAGATGGTCTGATATTTCAGCTATAGTAGACATTGCATAAGCCGTAACTCTTGAGACAAAATCTCCACCCACACATATCGCACGTGCAGTATCTTCTATTCGCTTATACAATATGGTAATGCAATGATATAATGGAAATAAGAGACATCCATCTTCGTCTCTTCTTTTCTAAGCTTTCTCATATATGCCCCAAAACACGCTTTCCTACTATTGCAGCCTATGTGTGGATCAGCCAATTAGCGCCGAGCAACTCATTGCCGGCAATCAGCCGAAAGACCAATTGCAAAGTTACACATTTTTTCTTAATCGCTGATTATTGTCACGTAGGAATTGTGCAAATCTCCCTGCAAGAATGGCGCAATTGCCCTGCAAGAATGGCGCAATTGCGGACATACTTCGTATGACACGAGGGCTCGCACCGGATGGAATGAGCTTGTACGTCGGATGAAACGAGGGCTCGCACCGAATGATGCGAGCCGCATAAAGAGGCGCTTTTGCGGCGTGTTTTAAGCTTAAATATTTGTATGTGCGAGAAATTATTGTTAAGTTTGCAGAAAGAGAAAAAACATTATGGACAAATTATTTCATGGCAGCAACGTCATTGTAGAACATCCCGACATACGCATCCGAGGCTACGAGAAAGACTTCGGATATGGATTCTACTGCACTTTGCTCGAAAGCCAAGCTAAGAAATGGGCTTTGAGCAAGAAAGGGAAACATGTTGTCAACGTATATGAATACGAAGAGCACAACGAGTGCAAAGCCAAAACATTCAAGGAAATGTCGGAAGATTGGCTCAACTTCATCATCGACTGTCGTCGTGGTATACGGCACGATTTCGATATAGTAGAAGGTCCTATGGCCGACGATCAGATTTGGAACTACATAGAAGATGTCGTTGCAGGAAACATTACAAGGAATGCATTTTGGGAACTTGCCAAATTCAAGCACCCTACGCACCAAATAGTCTTCTGCACGCAGAAAGCTATAGAATGTATAAGATATACATCACATTATTTATTATAATGAATCGCTTCAAGCCAACTGTATATGAAGAATATATATTTCCCCGATGAGGACATTACCGAGAACGACCTGTTCTTTGTATGTAGCATGATAGAACGTGTGGCGCGTCACATCAAGCAACGCAACAAATATGTAGTCAATCGTATTGGCTACGACAATCTGTTGCGCCAGCTGTCAATTGCCGACACTCTTCACTCCGAGAATCCACGGCAGATTGTAGACGACTGGATTGACGAATACCAGCTTGAGAATGGCAACTTCGACATTACCGACGTTGACAAAGAACTTTGCACCAATATTCCCACCCCACTTGACATGGGCAAGGTTTACACACGGCTTATTCTTCAGACCCGTCTTGATGCGGAAGACTATGCCAAGGGCATAATACGCGTCTACAACGACGACATTTGTGAAACACTCGACAATTACAACTGTTCGGCCTATTACGAACCTTCATACTTCATAGCGCGAAGCTATTTTGCAGGAGGATTCATGTAAAAAACAACCAATAAAATAAATGTTTATAGTAATTTTGTTTATATTCCTTGGCATAGCCGTGGGCTACGGCGTACGCACAAGGATTAAATCAGCTACTCGCAAGAGTGCGATAGGCACGTGGGCAGGACACGCCACGACCGGACTGATATGGCTGCTTCTGTTTATGCTTGGCATCGAAGTGGGAAGCAACGACCAGATTATCTCTGCCTTGCCTACACTTGGTGTAGAGGCATTGGTATTGTCAGGATTTGCCACACTGGGCAGCTGTGCTTTGGCATGGGCATTGTGGAAGACAGCGAAAGGAGGCAAGGAGCGATGAAAGGAAGTCTGATAGTAGTAGGATTCTTTATACTCGGAGTGTTGGCAGGACGTAGCGGCGGTCTGCCTTCATGGGCTATGGACAGCAACATCAGCTTCGTAGCGCTGTGCGGCCTGTTGCTCTTCGTAGGCTTGGGCATAGGAATGAATCCCGACATGAAGAACGACATCAAGAATCTCAACCCTCGTCTGGCGCTGTTGCCCGTAGCCACTATCTTAGGTTCATGGCTCGGAGCAATGGTGGCATATATAATAATGTGTAGCGACGTTTGCTCAGTGCTGCACCATCGACTGCTCACCGACTGCCTCGCCATCGACAGCGGCTTTGCCTATTATTCGTTGTCGAGCATCTTCATAACCGAATATCGCGGTGCCGAACTGGGCACTATAGCCTTGCTTGCCAACATCATACGCGAGATGATAACCCTCTTGCTCACTCCGCTGATAGCCAAACGATTCGGTCCGCTGGCTCCCATATCGTCGGGTGGCGCAACGACAATGGACACCACCCTACCTATCATCACACAGACTGTAGGCCAGCGCTACGTAGCACTAAGCATCTACCACGGTTTCGTGACCGACTTCACCGTGCCGTTCTTAGTGACAATGTGGTGCTCTATGGCAGGATAAAAGAATAAGTATATGTGAACATTTACAAACGTTACACTAAGGTCTGGAACGTGATATAATTATATGTTGCGTGCCTTGAAACAATCGTATCATGCCATGATACGAATGTTTTTATATAACTTAAGTTTCATGACACGAATGAAAGAATATGTAAAGATTTTAATATAACATCGGACTCTCACCTGACGTTTCGAAGCAAAAACGAGCAAAAACAATGAAATAATGACACTTTATTGATTATTTAGTAGTACCTTTGCACTCACACTCCATACTATTTATTTCGTAAACACCTCATTTTAAACGAAACGCTACAAATTTTTTTACATACAATGACAGATATCGAAATAGCTCGCAGCACGAAACTCGAGGAGATAGAGGTAGTAGCCTCTAAGTATGGCATCCCTGCAAAAGAACTTGAACACTACGGCCACTATATGGCTAAGGTTCCTACACGCCTTATCGACGAGGAGCGTGTGAAGAACAGCAACCTCATACTCGTTACAGCCATTACACCGACAAAGGCTGGTATCGGCAAGACTACCGTTACTATCGGTCTGGCTCTCGGTCTGCACCACATCGGCAAGAACGCTATCTGCGCTCTGCGTGAGCCTTCGCTCGGTCCGGTATTCGGAATGAAGGGCGGTGCGTGTGGCGGTGGACACACCCAGGTGTTGCCTATGGACAAGATTAACCTGCACTTCACAGGCGACTTCCACGCAATCACTTCGGCTCACAACACTATCACTGCATTGCTCGACAACTACATGTACCAGAACCGTGACAACGGTTTCGCTCTGCGCGAGGTATTGTGGAACCGCGTGCTCGACGTTAACGACCGCGGACTGCGCGACATCGTTACCGGTATGGGCGGCAAAGCCAACGGCATTGTACGCGAGTCGGGATTTGACATCACTCCTGCATCGGAGATTATGGCTATTCTCTGTCTTGCAAAGGACGAGGACGACCTGCGCCGTCGCATTGAGAACATCCTCTTGGGCTACACCGTTGAGGGCAAGCCTTTCACCGTCAAAGACCTCGGTGTAGCTGCAGCTATAACAATCCTGCTGCGCGACGCTCTGGCTCCCAACATCGTACAGACCACTGAGAATACCGCTGCATTCGTACACGGTGGTCCGTTTGCCAACATTGCACACGGATGCAACTCAATACTCGCCACAAAGATGGCTATGACATTCGGCGAATATGTAATCACAGAGGCTGGATTCGGTGCCGACCTCGGAGCCGAGAAGTTCTTCGACATCAAGTGTCGTAAGAGCGGATTGCAGCCTAAGCTCACCATTGTTGTTGCAACAGCCCAGGGACTGAAGATGCACGGCGGAGTGCCTGTTGAGGACATCAAGAAGCCTAACAGCGAAGGACTCAAGAAGGGACTTGCCAACCTCGACAAGCATATCAAGAACATGCAGTCGTTCGGACAGACCGTCATCGTAGCATTCAACCACTATGCCGGCGACGTGGAAGAGGAGCAGAACATCGTGCGCGAATATTGCGAGAGCATCGGTGTAGGATTTGCCATCAACGATGCTTACGCCAAAGGTGGCGAAGGTGCTGCCGACCTGGCACGTCTCGTAGTAGACACTATCGAGCAGAAGCCGTCGCAGCCATTAAGCCTCGTATACGACGACGAAGATACAATCGAGACAAAGATTGAGAAGGTTTGCAAGAACATCTATGGCGCAGCAAGCATTTCGTTTGCCGCTCCTGCCAAGAAGAAGTTGCAGATGATACGCGACCTCGGCTATGAGAACTTCCCTATCTGTATCGCCAAGACACAGTTCTCATTCTCTACCGATGCCAAGCAGTATTGCGTAGCATCAGGATTTGACGTTAACGTTCGCGACATTGTCATAAACGCCGGTGCAGAGATGATAGTAGTCATTGCCGGCAACATCATGCGTATGCCCGGACTGCCCAAGGTTCCTGCTGCCATGAACATGGACATCGTCAACGGTCAAATCGAAGGATTGTCATAATACCCAATAATCAGAAATGTTCGGATATAGAATAAAGAAACAATATCGTACAAAGGTGAGGCTGTCCTGCTTGGGATGCCTCACCTTTATCGTTGTCATCATATCGAGCATCTGCCGATGCACATGCTCGTCGTGCTCAAGCTACAAAAGCCAAGAGAAAGACTCGATATACGAAGCAAGCAACCGCAAGCATCTCAACGACACGCTCACCAATACCCTCTCGGCACAACCCGAACTGCACGCCATGGACTCTATCATGCAGCGCTATCTGAAGCGTTGGGAGATACACGGTGCACAGCTGGCAATATCGCGCCACGACTCGCTGCTGTATGCCCGCGGATTCGGCTATGCCGACAAGGACCGCAAGATACCCATGGAGCCGTCGTACATCATGCGCATGGCTTCGGTGTCCAAACTGGTCACTGCCACAGGTATAATGAAATTGCGCGACATGGGCAAGATACGCCTTAGCGACAAGGTGTTCGGACCGAAGGGAATACTCAACGACACGTTCTACGTCAACTCAATACGCGACAAACGATACTTCGACATAACCGTCGAACAGCTGTTGCGACACAAGGCTGGATTTACCAATTATGCTGGCGACGCCATATTCTCGACTCGCTACATAATGCAGCAGAACCGCCTCACCACCCCACCCGACCACCGCACTCTGCTGCGCATCGTGCTGCGCCGACATCTTGGCTACACGCCCGGAACAGCACAACGCTACTGCAACATAGGCTACACGCTGCTGTCGCTGATTATCGAGAAGCGCACGGGCATGAGCTACGAGAACTTCATGCAGCGCTACGTGCTCTATCCAGCTGGATGCTACGACTTCCACATAGCAGGCAACTATCTGAAGGATCGCCGCCCAAACGAGACGGTGTACTATATGCACTCAAGTTCGGTACCTGTACCCGAATTCAACAACTCCGGCAGAATGGTGGTGCGCTGTTATGGCGAGAACGACATCACTACGGCTCTTGGCGCAGGAGCATGGGTGGCATCGGCTGCTGAACTGTGTCGACTGGTAGCATCGATCGACGGCGACCGTATCGTGCCCGACGTGATATCGCCCCAAGCCGTGAAACTAATGACGCAGGAAATGCCCGACCATCAGTTCTCACTCGGCTGGAACTTTACGCCACGCAACCGTCCGTGGATACGTACCGGTTCGCTTGTAGGCACATCAGCGCTTGTATTGCGCTATCCCGACGGCGAGTGCTGGGTGTTCATCACCAACACAAGTACATGGAAGGGACACAAGTTCTCGCAAGACACAATGGCACTGTTCGAAAAACTACGCAAGCGCTTTGGAAGCAAAATGCCAAAACGCAATATGTTTATAAACTAAATACGTCTATACAACAAAGACTCCATTACCTCACAAAGACTCCACAAAAAGAAGAGGGGTATCAAAACAGAAATTGATTCCGTTTTGATACCCCTCTTTTATGTATCAGTTGGGATTGATTTTACTCCCACTCGATTGTTGATGGTGGCTTTGACGAGATGTCATAGCATACGCGGTTAACGCCACGTACCTTGTTGATGATCTCGTTAGAAACCTTTGCCATGAAGTCGTAAGGCAGATGAGCCCAGTCGGCTGTCATAGCGTCGGTAGATGTAACGGCACGCAGAGCAACCGGATGCTCGTATGTACGCTCGTCGCCCATAACGCCTACAGAGCGTACGGTAGAGAGCAATACTGTACCTGCCTGCCAAATCTGATCGTAGAGCGAAACCTCAATCTCGCCGTCGTGCATGTCGGCAGGAACACCAGCTGCAAGTACACGGCGTGCGTCCTCACCGCTCAGCTTCACCTTGTAATCGCGCAAACCGCGGATATAGATGTCGTCGGCATCCTGAAGTATGCGTACCTTCTCGGGAGTGATGTCGCCAAGAATACGTACTGCCAAGCCTGGGCCTGGGAACGGATGACGTGTAATCAAGTGCTCGGGCATGCCCATTGAGCGACCTACACGACGAACCTCGTCCTTGAACAGCCACTTCAACGGCTCACACAACTGGAGGTTCATCTCCTTAGGCAGACCGCCTACGTTGTGATGGCTCTTGATGACCTTACCAGTGATGTTGAGCGACTCGATACGGTCGGGATAGATAGTGCCCTGTGCAAGCCACTTGGCACCAGTCTGCTTCTTAGCCTCAGCGTTGAATACCTCAACGAAGTCGCGGCCGATAATCTTACGTTTCTCCTCTGGATCGGTTACACCAGCCAAGTCGTTGAAGAACTTCTCTGATGCGTCAACACCGATAACGTTCAGACCGAGACACTTGTAATCCTCCATTACATCACGGAACTCGTTCTTACGCAACATTCCGTGGTCAACGAAGATACATGTGAGGTTGCTGCCGATAGCCTTGTTAAGGAGTACAGCTGCAACGCTTGAATCAACACCACCCGACAGACCGAGGATTACCTTGTCGTCGCCCAACTGAGCCTTAAGTTCGGCTACGGTTGTCTCAACAAACGAGTCGGCACTCCAGTCCTGACGGCTTCCGCAGATGTCTACTACGAAGTTCTTGAGGAGCTGTGTACCCTGCAATGAGTGGAACACCTCGGGATGGAACTGAACAGCCCATACCGGCTGCTTGGTAGAGGCATAAGCAGCAAACTTGACATTGGCTGTCGATGCGATGCACTTGTAGTCTTCTGGGATGGCTGTGATGGTGTCACCGTGGCTCATCCACACCTGCGAGTTCTCAACAAATCCGTGGAACAGCGGATTCTCGGCATCGAAGTGCTCAAGATTGGCGCGTCCGTACTCACGAGAGTCGGCTGCCTCAACCTTTCCACCGTTGGCGTAAGAAATGAACTGTGCGCCATAGCAGATGCCAAGCACCGGGATGCGTCCTACAAACTGGCTCAAGTCAACCTTGAACGCCTCCTTATCGTGTACCGAATAGGGGCTTCCGCTGAGGATGACACCGATAACGCTGGGGTCGTCCTTCGGGAACTTGTTGTAAGGCATAATCTCGCAGAAGGTGTCCAATTCGCGTACACGGCGGCCGATGAGCTGCGTGGTCTGCGAACCGAAATCAAGAATTATAATCTTCTGTTGCATTTGTTATATTGTTTAATGATTAATGTTCAATTATTAATGTTTAATGATTAATATTTAATTAGGGTGAAACCCTTAACTCGAAATTCCTAATTCAAGAACTCGTAATTCCTAACTCCTAATTCGTAACTTCTAATTCCTGTCTCCCAATTCCTCCAGGAATTCTTCAGCTTGTGCAAGAGTGTCGAGTTTGCCAATATCCATCAGCTTCAAGTCGTCCTTGACATAACCTTTTATGTTATGTGTGGCACACGCCTTAAGGTAGAAGTCAATTATTCCGAATCGGTCGGGGAATTCGTCCATCATCTTAAGCAGTCGTGGCGACAATGCGTGTATTCCGGCGAAAGCATACATACGGCACTTCTTGGGGTCGAGGTCGGGATAAGGGCTTCGCACTTCACCCGTTTCGATGTTGGTCCATCCCACAAGCTTCATGTCGTCATTGAAAAGCAAATAGCGCTTAGTCTTACGCCAACTGACAAGCAATACAGCATCGACAGCATCACAACAATTGGATTTTTCACTTTTCACTTTTCCATTTTCACTTCCTCCTTCGGATTCTTCACTTCGCGAAGCAATCTGGTAGAACTCGCTCAGATTGACATTGCTAAGAATATCTACATTGTGAATAAGAATAGGAGCAGCGGGGTCGAACAATGGTGTAGCCTTCTTGATGCCGCCTCCGGTTTCGAGCAGTCCGGCAGTTTCGTCAGATATGCGGATATCGAGCCCGAAGTTATCATTGTCTTTAAGATAGTCGATTATCTGCTCGGCAAAGTGATGCACGTTGACTACAATACGGTCAACGCCAGCCGCAGCAAGATTCATGATGACGCGCTTAATGAGCGGCTCACCCCCTACCCTCACCAGAGCTTTAGGCATAGTGTCGGTGAGCGGTTTAAGGCGTGTGCCCAGTCCAGCCGCGAAAATCATTGCTTGCATCATATATTTAAGGATGTAAAGTTGTGATGCAAAGTTACTGAAAATCCCGTTAAAAAGTAAAGCTTGCCTCAACTTTTTAACGGGATTGTGTATAATTGTAGCTATTAATATAGCTTTTGTCTTCGTATTGTAGTATAAACTCAGTCTTTCGACATGCTCGGCAGCGTCTGTTCTATGCCTTGTTCTCTATGGCACACGTGTACCTCGATGCCGAATTTGCTATGAATATGCTCAGCCAGATGCTGTGCCGAGTAGACGCTGCGATGCTGTCCGCCGGTGCATCCGAACGAGAACATAAGGTCGGTAAATCCGCGGTCGATATAGCGTTGCACATGAGCATCAGCCAACTTGTACACGCTTTCGAGGAAGGTAAGAATCTCGCCGTCGTCCTCAAGGAATCGTATTACGGGCTCGTCGAGTCCGGTGAGTTTCTTGTAGGGTTCGTAGCGTCCGGGATTATGAGTAGAGCGGCAGTCGAACACATAGCCTCCGCCATTGCCCGAAGTGTCCTCCGGTATACCCTTACGGTAAGAGAAGCTGAACACACGCACTCGCAAAGGTCCCTTGCCGTCGTACTTGGAGAAAGTAGCCGGACCGTCTTGCGGATGTGCTACATACACGTTGCTGTCGGCTGTCTTGTAGCCGTCGGCACGCGATGCGGCAGGCTGTTCGATATGCGCATACTGCGGCAGCTCGGTCAGTCGGCGCAACATGTCCATCATATACGGATAGGGGAACACGTCTTCGCCCATCTTCAGCAGCTCGCGCAGATTGTCCATGGCTGGCGGAATAGACTCGATGAAATGCTTCTTGCGCTCAAAGTAGCCACGGAATCCGTAGGTGCCGAGCACCTGCAGAGTACGGAACAACACGAACAGACTCAAGCGAGTAACGAAGTGGCGCACACTTGGCACCTCAGTGTACAGCTTCAGCGCTTCGTAATATTCCAATACGAGTTCGCGACGCAACTTGTTGCTGTAGCGTGCAGACGCCTGCCATAGGAACGAGGCAAGGTCGTAATAGTAAGGACCCTTACGTCCGCCCTGGAAGTCGATGAAGTAAGGATTGCCCTCGGCATCGAGCATTACGTTGCGAGCCTGGAAATCGCGATAAAGGAACGAGTCGACCTGCTCCGAAGTGAGATCCTTAGCCATTAGGCGGAAGTTTGCCTCAAGCTTCAGTTCATGAAAATCGAGTCCTGAAGGTTTGAGGAAGCAGTACTTGAAGTAGTTGAGGTCGAACAGAACGCTGTCCTCATCAAACTCGGGCTGCGGATAGCAGTTCTGCCAGTCGAGTCCGCGTGCTCCGCGTATCTGTATGTTGGGCAACTGGCGTATGGTGCGCTTCAACAGTTCCTGTTCCTCAAGATTGTAGCGTCCGCCCGCTTCACGTCCGCCACGCACGGCATCAAAGAGCGACACCGAGCCGAGGTCGGTCTGCAGATAGCGCAGTCCGTCGTCGCTGACAGCCAGCACCTGCGGCACGGGCAACTGACGTTGCTCGAAATGCTGTGCCAGATAAACAAAAGCGTGATTCTCGTCGCGGCTTGTGCCAACAACGCCTATTACGGTAGAGCCGTCTTCGGCTGTGAAGCGATAATACTGTCGGTTGCTGCCAGCACCAGCCAGACGTTCAACCGATTCTGGCATAGAGCCATGCCACTGATTATATAGTTCGGTCAGTTTCTCCATTCTTGTCGTTGTTATTGCTACCTTCCGTGTCATCGGCAGATTTGTTAGTAGTGGCTTTATCGCCAGAGAAATACTCGCGGTTCTTGCGGTCGGCCCAGACAGCCAGCAAGCTATCTGCCACATACAGAAGTATTGCCACACCAGCCGTAATGCTCAACGACTTGGTAAGGGCGTAAGTTCCACCGCAGATAATCACGAAAAGTACGATTATTTTCAGTCTCATTATATTCTATTTCGAGTAAATTTACTTTTTCTTTATGTTATTGGTAACTGCAAATGTACTAATTATTTCTTGAAACAAGACTGCATACGCCACAAAAACACTATATTTTTTAAGCAATAAAGACATTGAACTTGCGTTATACTTATTGTTTATGCACTATCACACACATTATTACATATACAAGTGAACACACCATTACACAAATCATCAACCAGATACACCGCCATTGCCATGGCAGCCTGCATAGCAGTCATGACTTTTGTGCTGACGGGATGCGGAGCCGACAAGAACATGAAGCGTGGCGAGAAGTATCTTGCCATAGGCGAATACTACGACGCTGCCAACCAATTCAAGCAGGCTTACACCAAGACTCCGCCTAAGGAACGTACCCAGCGCGGACAGATTGCGCTTAAAGTGGCGCTGTGCAACGAGCGCATCAACGCCTCGCAGAAGGCGGCGGCTGCCTATGCCAACGCCATACGCTACAAGCAAGCTACGCCCCAACACCGGTTGGCTTACGCCCGACAGTTGCTTAAAAACGGACAGTACCGTCAGGCGGAGCAGCAGTTCAAGATTGTGCTCGACTCGATGCCCGACGACATTCTGGCAAAGAACGGACTCGTTTCGGCACAGAAAGCACCCGCATGGAAGAAGGAAGGCTCGCGCTATAAGGTGAAACGTATGGACATATTCAATTCGCGACGCGCCGACTACTCGCCCGTTCTCGCCGGCGACCAGCACGACCGTCTGTACTTCACTTCGACTCGCAACGAGGCACAAGGCTCAGAACTCAGCGGCATCACAGGCACCAAGGCAGGCGACATATTCGTATCGCAGAAGGACGACCGCGGACATTGGACCAAACCCGAAGCCGTAGATGGCGGACTTAATACCGACTACGACGAAGGTGCCTGTGCACTTACGCCCGACCAAGGCACAATGTATCTGACGCAATGCACCAGCAATCCCGACTATCCACGGTTTGCGCAGATTGTCACCTCTACACGTGCGGATGCGGCCTGGGGCAAGGCGAGCGAACTGAAACTTACGGGCGACACTCTGTCGAGCTATGCCCACCCTGCCATTTCGCCCGACGGACAGTGGCTGTACTTCGTCAGCGACATGCCGGGAGGAATGGGTGGAATGGACATCTGGCGCGTGCGGTTGACATCAAACGGACTGGGTGGCGTGGAAAACCTTGGAGAACCTATCAACACTCCGGGCAACGAGATGTTTCCGACGTTCCGTCCCAACGGCGACCTTTACTTCTCGAGCGACGGCCATCCGGGCATGGGCGGACTCGACATATTCATTGCCACCGTTGGCAAGGACGGCAAATACCACATAGAACATCCAGGCTATCCGCTCAATTCGCAAGCCGACGACTTCGGTATGACGTTCGAGGGTGTACACAATCGCGGATTCTTTGCGTCCAACCGCAACGACGGTCGCGGATGGGACCATATATATAGTTTTGAAAATCCCGAGATTATACAGAGTGTAAAGGGATGGGTGTACGAGAAGGACGGCTACGAACTGCCCTCTGCACTGGTGTATATGGTGGGCAGCGACGGCACCAACGAGAAGCTGAGTGTGGGCGGCGACGGCTCGTTTGAGCGCGTTCTGAAGCCCGGCACCGACTATATATTCCTTGCCACATGCAAGGGTTTTCTGAATCATAAGGAAGAGGTGGCAGTGGCGCAACGCAGCGAGTCGCACGAATACGTGCTGCAATTTCCGCTCGCATCGATAACAGCACCTGTGCTGATAAGCAATATATTCTACGATTTCGACAAGGCTACGCTGCGTCCCGAATCAGCGCAGGCTCTCGACACACTCGTAAAAATACTGGATGAGAACCCCAACGTAACCATCGAACTGTCTGCCCATTGCGACTACAAGGGCTCGGCTGTCTACAACAAGGCGCTGTCGCAACGCCGAGCCGAATCGGTGGTGCAATACTTGGTGAGCAAAGGCATAACGCGCGACCGCCTTACACCCGTAGGCTATGGCAAGGAGAAGCCCAAGACGATACGCAAGAAGCTTACCGAGAAATACGACTGGCTGAAGGAGGGCGACGTGCTGACTGAAGAATTCATACAAAAACTTGACAAGGCAAAGCAGGAGATTTGCAACCAGCTCAACCGCCGCACCGAATTCTCTGTGCTGCGCACTACCTACGGCCTGTTTGACAAAGAGGGCAAGCTAAGCAAGCAACCCACAAAAACAAAAAAGCCTTCCTCTGCCAATAAAGACCAGAAGGAAGACTTCTACATAAATTAAGCGGTTTTCTGCGATTCCCAGAAACCGTAAATCATAAAGCAACTCAGCACCCACACAGTGAGCACTACCATCAGTAAGGTTGTGCCCACTGTGTTTGTTTGTGGCAGTAGCGAGTCGAGCGAGAAGCGTGGTATGTTTTCGGCAACAAGCGTAGATAGACAGTCGGCAACATTGCCAAGACATCGACGCACCACGCCTACTCCACCGCATACAAAGAACGACACTACGCAAACAACCATCCACACAGCCGTCCACAGATTGTACCAGAAACGACCACGTGCCGGCATCTCCTCCTGCACACGACGCATGACACGAAGCGAGAATCCGTTGTCGGCTATATACATATGCGCGCTGTCGGCGAAGAACCCACGCAGAAGCTCCTCGTCGACATTACCATTATTGCTTATCAAATTCTTATCGTCATTCATAAGGTTATGTTCATTTAGTTATTATCTATTATATCCATTCTTTTTGAGAAACATTGTAAGTTTCTCCTTGCCTCTAAACAGATGCGACTTCACCGTGCCTACAGCCATGCCCGTTATCTCGGCAATCTGATCGATGGGATATCCATCGATGAGCTGCAAGGTGACACATGTGCGCTCCTTGTCGCCCAAACGCCTTAACGCATCATACACGTCGAGCCGCATATTGTCGTCGGTATTGACCGAATTGGTGCGTATGGCATCAGTGGAGTCGATGTCGTCAGTAGGACGCAGTCGGCGGTGATAGTCGTAGAGCACATTGCAGGCTATACGATAGAGCCACGTGGAGAACGCAGCCTGTCCGCGAAACTTCGATATGTTGACGTACGCCTTGACGAAGGTGTCCTGTGCAAGGTCGTCGCTCAACTGCACGTCTCCCAACGTCTGGTGCAAGAAGAAGCGCCTTATAGATGACTGATATTTCACAACCAAACGGTCGAAAGCCGTACGGTCGTGAAACTCAGCCACCTGAGAGACGAGAGAGAGATCGTTGTTTTGCTTCATTTATTTATTATCCTTGCCACCGAAATCTATATCGGTGATGTCACTGTCAATATTGTCAAAATCGTCGTTTTGTTCTTCCTTTTTGCGTCCGAACTTACTATTATAGTTATAGCGTACCATGAACATCTGTCCCAAACCAAGACATGCCACAAGCAATCCTATGCCAACAAGAGAGTCGGCACCGAGAAGCCATAAGAACAAAGCCAGACCTGCACCGATTGAAACGTTGCGCACTCCGCGACGCCACAGATAGTCGGGCGACTTCTTGCTGAGTGGCATCTCGCCTTCGCCGATTGGTTGTCCATGCTCCATAGCCTTCTCAGCCAGACGCACACGGTCGTTGTGGCGACGCACCATATATCGTAGGATGAGCAATACGATGATGAGCGGCATGAAGAGGAACAGGAGTACGACACCAAGCAAGAGTATGGTTATCACTATGCCAACAAAACCCGATGTGCCAAGAAAGGCAAACCATGAGAACGGGTCGGAGAATCTGCTCGGATCAAACCGGTTGCTGTCGTTTATGTCGTCGGCATCGGTTGTAGCGTCATAAGCAGTGGTATCAATGGGCTGTACCGTCGACGAAGTGTCGGAGTAAGCCTCAATGCCATTGTCGGCCTTCGTGTCGTCTACTACTGCGGTGCGCGGAGTATGTCGGTGGCGCTGTGCCTCCATGGGCACCGCGCTGCCCAAAAGCATAACTGCTACAAGTGATAATAATATCTTTTTCATATTCTGTAGTTTTTTCTATTTTGATTACAATGGTTTGACGCAATGCAAACTGAATAAGTTGCACAGCATAGCAAAAATACTACAAATTAACAAAAACACAGAAAAACCGTTGGCTATATTTTCTCATCATCAGCAAATGAAGTAATTTTGCCGCTGATAATCCACAATAATATTATGACCACATCATTATGACCACAATCATACAAAACGAAAACGCGACTATAGACGGTCTTAAATGCAACGTCTTCGCTACTGAGCGCCCCGAAGTGCTGCTTATACAGCCATCAGCACGCCATGAGAACAAGAACGACGGCATCAATCGTGAAATTGAAACATTGGCTACAAACGCTACAAAGGGCTTTGCCATAGCCTTCTTCGACACCGTGGAATGGGCAAAGGCGCTGATGCCTTGGCATGACGAAGCCGTGTCACGCGATGATGAAGTGGGCAGACATGCGCAGGACACTCTGAAGTATATCACCGAGAGTCTTGTGCCATGGCTGCACGAGCGTTTCGGTCAACTGCCATGTATGATTGGCGGCTACTCACTGGGCGGATTGTTTGCACTTTGGGCAGCCCGACAGTCAACGGCTTTCAGCGCAGTGGCAGCAGCATCGCCATCGCTATGGATAAAGGGATGGGCGGATTATGCCGACCAAAACAGCCTCAACGCACAGTTGGCATACGTCAGTCTGGGCGACCGCGAAGAGCATTGCCGCAACCAGCGCATGGCTCGCATAGGCGACTGCGTGCGCCATGAACACCTTACGCTTGCCGGACAGATAGGAACAACCGCTACAACACTCGAATGGAACAATGGCGGACACTTCGGCGAAGAAGCAGAACGCACGGCTAAGGCATTCGCGTGGTGCATCGAGAACATAAACAAAGCGGGCTGAAAGCCCAATAAGCACATAGCCCAGGGCAGCGTCCTGGGTGTACAGATAGATAAAAGCAAAACGCCCTGTAAGTGCAAAAGCATTGATAATTAACGCTTTTGCCCTTACAGGGCGCATTGTTATTTGCGATACTTTTACCCAGGGCGGTGCCCTGGGCTATGTGCTTATGCCCCTTTGGGGCGTGCTGCTTTGACTTTTATATTTATTAGTCAGCAATAGTCTGCTTCTTCTTTGCATTCTCCATCTTCTTGAGAATGTCGGCTGGGATAGCCTTCTTGTTAACCAAGTAGTCCATTGTGTTGGCTACGATGTAGTTCTTGGTCATGTACCAGATACCCTTGTACTTGCCAGTCTCACCCCAAGAGTTCTTCACCATATAGTATTCCTTGCCAAACTGGTCCTTTGCGAGACCGTAGATAAGCATACCGTGGTCGTCGGTGAGCTCCCAGTTGTCGAAACGCTGCTGACGCTGCTCTGCTGTAGGAGCAAGCTCAGGAACCTTGCAACCGAGTGAGTCGATGAGGCTGATGCGCTTGCCAGGAGTCAGCTTGAGCCAGTGAGCCATATCGCTACCAGCCATGCTCTCCATAGCCTTGTTGTCGTAGAAGTAAGCCAGACCGTCGCGTGTGAAGCCGTCCTCACTAACGTCGCCACCCCAAGCTACTGTGTAACCAGTCTTAACAGCGTTCTCGATGATGCGAGCCATATCCTCTACAGGAAGGTTCCATGACAATGGGTTGCGCCAGTTGTCCTGTACCTCAACGGGATACTGTGTGTAGTAAGGCTTGTGTGAGAAGCTTGTAATAGATACATAGTCGTCGAAGTTGAGGCCGAGGCTTGCTGCAAACGACTTCGGAGTGTACTCCTTGCCATTGTATGTGAACTTCTCTGGGCACTTGCCGAGGTAAGCGTCGAGGATGCCCTGGAGTCCAACCTTCCACTGGCCAGAAATCTTCTTAGCCTTGTTCTTTGAGATAGCAGCTACATACGGCTCAAGCATTGAGAAGAACTCGTTGAAGTTGTAGAGCGAGTCGCCAGTCAATGAGCCAGGGAAAGGCATTGCATTCTCAGGACAGATACCATAGTTCTTGAGTACATAGAGAACGTCGTAAGCCGAGCCACCCTGCGCAAACTGGCAGTCGCCATGCAAACGTACTACCTGAACGGCACGGTCCATATAGTCCTTGTTGGCAACGAACGACTCGCAGAGGTCGTAAGTCTTGCCTGTAGCCTTGAGAATTTCGGCCTCGAAGAACGAGATTGTTGAGTAGTCCCAGCATGTACCGCTACGGTTCTGGTTCTTGATACTTGTGATAGGATTGGCCTTGATTGTCGTGAAGACCGGCTTGTTGCTCTGTGCAGCATCCTTCTTGGTGTCTGCACTTGCGCCTACTGCTACGAGAGCGAGAAGGGCGAGAGTAAAGATTTTCTTCATTTCTCTGAGTTGTTGGTTTTATTATTGTTATTTTACTGTATTATAGTTCAGTACTTACTTACTTATTATTTGTTCTGCGCCATAAACTCCTCTACATCCTTGGGATGATAAGGAATGCGGTGCTCACCTAGGAATCGGCATCCGTCCTTTGTGATGAGGATATCGTCCTCTATACGTATGCCTCCGAAGTCCTTGTAGGTCTCAATCTTGTCGAAGTTGAGGAATTCGGCGCAGTGTCCTGAAGCCTTCCAGTCGTCGATAAGTGCCGGAATGAAGTAGATACCGGGTTCGTCTGTTACGACGAAACCTTCCTCAAGGCGGCGTCCCATACGCAGACAGTTGGTGCCAAACTGGTCGAGACGCGGACGTGTCTCTTCGTCGAATCCGACGTTTATCTGGTCGAAGTTCTCCATATCGTGCACATCCATACCCATCATATGGCCAAGTCCGTGAGGCAGGAACATGGCATGAGCACCGGCTGCAACAGCCTCGTCGGTATCGCCCTTCATCAGTCCGAGTTCCTTCAGGCGCTCGGTCATGAGGCGGCATACAGCGAAGTGTACGTCCATATACTTCACACCAGGCTTGGCTACGTCAAGCGCGTAGTCGTGACAAGCCTCAACGATGCTGTATATCTCAAGCTGACGCTGTGTGAACTTGCCATTGACGGGGAATGTACGTGTATGGTCAGAACAGTAGTTGTTGATAGTCTCGCCACCGCAATCGCACAATACGAGACGGCCGCTCTCAAGTTCTGCCATCGACGGACTGCCGTGCATAATCTCACCATGCTGGCTGAAGATGGTCGGGAAGCTGACCATAGCGCCATACGAGTTGGCTGTGCCGTCAACCTGTCCTGCTACAAACTTCTCGGTGAGTCCAGGCTTGGTGATACGCATAGCCGTAGTATGCATCTTATAGCCAATCACCGAGGCACGCTCCAGCTCTTCTATCTCCTGAGCCTCCTTTGTAGAGCGCATTTTTACGATAGCCTTGATTAGGTCCATGCTGGCAGCTTCCTTCTGCTGTACGGGATGAACGCCAAGCAGGTCGAATATCTGTATCTTGATATCGTGGCGGTAAGGCGGCAGGAAGTGGATGCGGCGCTTCTGACGCATAGCATCGTTGCAGATGGTCTTGAGGCTCTTCATAGGCGCAGTATTCTTCACGCCAACACTCTCAGCCATATCATGCACGCTGTCAACACTGCCATACCACACAATGTCTTCTATATCGATGTCGTTGCCCACAAGCGTCTCGATGTCGTTGTCGATGTCGATAACACCAACAAGTCCATCACGGTTCAATCCGAAATAGTACAGGAACGAAGAGTCCTGACGGAACGGATAGTAGCCATTGGCTGGGAAATTACACGGCGACTCATTATTGCCAAACAGTATGATAATGCCACTCTTTACAAGCTCCTTAAGCTTGGCGCGGCGGTTCACGTAGGTAGCCTTGTCAAACATAATTATACAATTAGGTTTCAAATATGATAATAAAGCATTGCAAAGTTAATAAATTCGAAAGAATAACCAAAATGCAACTGGCATTTTATGTTTTATTATGAGATGAATTGGCAATATGACATAAAATGACTACTTTTGCAGCCGAAAAACATCAACTAAAGGGAGAGAGATTATGACTATTGACAGTAATACAGGACTGGTGCTCGAGGGCGGAGGCATGCGTGGAGTCTTCACAAGCGGAGTGCTCGACGGCTTTATGAAACACAACCTTTACTTCAAATATGTGGTGGCGGTATCGGCTGGCGCTTGCAATGGCCTGTCGTATATGAGCCACCAGCCGCGACGTGCCCGCGTGTCGAACATCGACTATATGGCACGCTACGACTACCTCGGCATGCGCCATCTCGTGACGCATGGTTGCATATTGGACGCAAAACTGCTGTACGACAAATTCCCCAACCAGTATATCCCCTACGACTACGACACCTTCTTCGGCAGCGACGCCACATATGAAATGGTCACCACCAACTGTCTGACGGGACGCGCCGAATATCTTCAGGAGCATCACGACCGCCAGCGTCTTACTGACATAGCCCATGCGTCAAGCTCGCTGCCATACGTCTGCAAGATTGTCAATGTAGACGGTACGCCCATGCTCGATGGTGGCATAGTCGACTCCATACCTGTAATGCACGCCATAGAGACGGGTCACCAGAAAAACGTGCTCATTCTGACACGCAACCGTGGCTATCGCCCTTCGGGACGCGACCATAAGATTCCACATTTTATATATAAGAAATATCCACGTCTACGCGTGGCGCTGAGCCGACGTATTGAGGCTTACCGCCAGCAACTGGAAATGGTGGAACAGCTTGAGGATGAGGGCAAAGTAATATGCATACGTCCCGAACGTACGATGGAGGTGACCCGCATGGAGAAGGACACTGCCAAGCTCGAACGACTCTACGAAGAGGGCTTTGCATTGGGCGAAAAGTTCTGTATTGAGCACAAGGATGATTATTTATTCTAAAAATAATGAAAAAAGCTTCCGTAAAAGAAAAAATCACTTCCGATAACATCCATCTTTCCCGAAAAATGTTATACCTTTGCGCCCGAAAAGAACCTATAGAACTTTTTTTGCGCAAATATGGACATCATTCAAACTATCGATTCGGCTGACAAGTCGGCCACTGTGTATCTCAACAATGACATGGGTAGTGTTTCTGACATTACATTCTGGACTCTTTCGTCGCGCCTGATTTGGGTACCTGTGGCTTTGTTTTTTATCTATTGCATATTCAAAAACAACAACCGCAATTGGCGCATGACAGTCCTGGCTGTGATTACACTCGCCATCACGATAGCAATGTGCGACCAGATAGCATCATCACTGTTCAAGCCATGGATAGCACGTCTGCGTCCGTCGCACAATTTGCAGATAGCCGATTTGCTGCACTACGTCAACAACTATCACGGCGGACTATACGGATTCATGTCAAGCCATGCTGCCAACGCATTCGGAGCTGCTGTATTCGGCTCGAAGATCATAAAGAAACGCTACTTCACAATATTCATCTTCTCACTCGCTCTGATAGTAAGCTACTCGCGCATATACCTTGGCGTGCACTATCTGGGCGACGTGGTGTGCGGAGCCATTACAGGAATGTGTGTAGGATACCTTATGTATATGTTGTTCAAATACATCCATACGCGCTTCGCAATGTTCAATCCGATGCTAAGAGCACAAAGAATTTAAAACTTTATTATATAAAATTATGATAGGGTATGCCACAAATGGCATACCCTATTTTTATGTCATTTCAGCAAAAAACACTAACTTTGCATTATCGCAAACAACCTAAATAAAACTATATTAAATAAATCATAAACAATGAACAAGACAAAAGGCTTATTATTCAGTCTGCCCATTGCAGCTATGTGCCTGTTTTCAACAAGCATGCACGCAGCCGACAAACAGACTGACTACACTAAGTATGTCAACCCATTCGTGGGCAATGCCGACAACGGACATACATTTCCAGGAGCATGCCGACCGTTCGGAATGATACAAACCAGCCCCGTGACCGGTGGCGTAGGATGGCGCTACTGTGCCGAGTATGTATACAGCGACTCGCTGATATGGGGTTTCACACAAGACCATCTCAACGGAACCGGATGTATGGACCTTGGCGACATTCTCGTCATGCCGTCTACAGGCAAGCGTACACGTTCTTGGGACCAGTACCGCTCGCATTATGTAAAGACACAGGAGTTTGCCACACCGGGCTATTACTCGGTGTATCTTTCTGATGCCAAGGTGAAGGCTGAGCTTACCGCCACACCGCATGTGGCCTTCCATCGCTACACCTATGACTCAACTGATTCTACCTCTGTGCTTATCGACCTGCAGCATGGCCCGTCGTGGAACGACAAGCAATATCACTCGCAGGTGAACCTATGCGAAACCCACTGGGAAGACGCCAGCACTCTTGTGGGACATGTGCAGAACACGGTTTGGGTGAAGCAGGACTACTTCTTCGTTATCAAGTTCAATCGTCCAGTAGCAAGCCACGTCACTCTTGCCAAGGCTGCTGACACGGAGAAGGGCGACCGCATCGTTGCCACTTTCGACGGCATCGACCAGGGCGAACAGCTGCTCATGAAGATAGCCATGTCGACCACAAGCATCGACGGAGCCAAGAAGAATCTACAGGCAGAATTGCCGGGTTGGGACTTTGCTGCCGTAAAGACTGCTGCCCACGACGACTGGAACGCCTACTTGAAGCGTATCGACATTGACGGTACTGAAGAACAGAAGCAGAACTACTACACTTCGTTCTATCACGCATTGATACAGCCCAACCAGATAGCCGATGTCGACGGCATGTATCGCAACGCCGACGACAAAATCGTTAAGGCCGAGGGTGGCAAGTTCTACTCTACCTTCTCATGCTGGGACACTTATCGTGCCGCACATCCGTTCTATACTATCGTAATGCCCGACTGCGTAGACGGTATGGTCAACTCGCTTGTTGAGCAAGCCGAAGTGCAGGGATTCCTGCCTATCTGGGGATTGTGGGGCAAGGAGAACTACTGTATGGTGGCAAACCATGCTGTGTCTATCGTTGCCGAAGCTTATCATAAAGGCTTCCGTGGATTTGATGCCGAGCGTGCTTTCCAAGCCATAAAGAAGACCCAGACCGTTTCGCACAAACTCAAGAGCGACTGGGAGAACTATATGAAATACGGCTATCTGCCTACCGACCTTACCGAAGCCGAGTCGGTATCATCATCATTGGAGTCGATGTACGACGACTATTGCGCCTACGACATGGCTCGCCTTATGGGCAAGAAGCAGGACGAGCAGTACTTTGCACGTCGTTCGCAGTTCTACAAGAACCTCTTCGACAAGTCGACACAGTTTATGCGTCCACGTCTCTCTAACGGAACATGGAAGACACCGTTCAACCCGAGCGACCTCGCTCATGCCGAAAGCATTGGCGGCGATTACACCGAAGGCAACGCATGGCAATACACATGGCAGGTGCAGCACGACATTCCGGGACTCATCAAGCTGTTTGGCGGACCGAAACCGTTCCTCAAGAAGCTCGACCAGTTCTTCACACTGAAACTTGACAGCAAACTTTCGGACGTTACCGGTCTTATCGGCCAGTATGCCCACGGCAACGAGCCGAGCCACCATGTGGCTTACCTGTATGCTTTGGCAGGTCGACCCTCACGCACTCAGGAGTTGATACGCGAGATATTCGACACTCAGTATCGTCCTACAGTAGACGGTCTTTGCGGCAACGACGACTGCGGTCAGATGTCAGCATGGTACATGCTCTCGGCTATGGGATTCTATCCTGTCAACCCAGTGAGCGGCCAATACGTGTTCGGCGCTCCGCAGATGAAGAAGATAACCGTTCACTTGCTTAACGGCAAGACCTTCACTGTCATAGCCGATGGACTCTCTGAGGCAAACAAATATGTTGCAAGCATCACGCTCAACGGCAAGAAGCTCTCGAAGAACTATATCGACCACGCTGCCATCATGAATGGCGGTACATTGGTATACAAAATGACATCGAAGAAACTGCACGATAAAAATTAAAAAATATAGCCCACCGTCTGATTCAGCGGTGGGCTATATTTTTTATATAAAAAGAACGCCTAAAAAGGCAAAAAATAGCAAAATAGAGCATTTGTTTTGAGTTT